>Ga0315536_1001008_pt1 | contig 14229 bp, 14 predicted proteins | sample SalMarSW160230MG_FD_203093 | JGI IMG/M metagenome (GOLD analysis project Ga0315536, IMG submission 203093) | Salt marsh sediment microbial communities from the Plum Island Ecosystem LTER, Massachusetts, United States - Salt Marsh Sediment SW1602-30 ... | reverse complement strand
CCAACGCCGAGCCCATGGAGATCAAGATGAATCTGGACCGAAAAGTCACCCCGATGCAAACGCTTGGCAATTTCGGGGTTCACGCCGTATCCGACCCCTTCCATGTACTCCGGGGTGTCGGAAATGACAAACCCCTGTCCGCTCTTCACCAAGTCTTCCAGCCGGGCCAATGCTTCGGCTTCAGGATCGTGTTCCAATACCCTTGGACGGGTCTGTGGGGCTTGATCTATGGAGCGGGTGTCCCGCACAATGGGCTCAACATCAGCCATGACCTCTTGAAAAAGCCTTGCCTCCTCATCAGGACCCAGCGGCTTCTCATCCACACCCTTTGCTCCGGACCCTTTTTCATGACCTGAAGCCAAGGGAAAGGAGTTTTCATGCAGCAGGGTCTTTAACTGCTCAAAGGGCCTGTACGTTCCAGAGGATTTGCAAGATTTGAAGCCTCCCCGCGGCAAACCACGGGGAATCTTCATCGTAAGGAAGTTTTTCATTTTCAGATTCGCTCGCATTCCCCGCCGCAAGCGGCGGGGAATACGAGCGCTTTCGCAGTTCACGAGGGTTTCATCTGCTTCGGGTTAAAGGTATCTTTTGACAAGATACCCCAAAAATGCTAGCAAAAGCAATAGTTGTGTGACCTGCGCAAAAGGTGAACCAGGAGGCAAGACATGAAAGTGACATGTGATAAGTGCGGGTGCGACATGAAGATAACGTCTTCTTTCGGATACCAGTGCCCGGAATGTAAACACGAGGTTGAGATGGCTCTCATCCAGGACATCAACAAGAAATATTGGGACCAGCACTGTAAGAACATAGAGTGGGCAAAAGTCAAAGGCGAAGAGGTCATTGTTGTGAAATAGGTAGTGCCCATCCATGGAACGCTATTTAATCAATGGGCACAGGCGTCGGTTTCCAATCCAGAAATGAGCATTTTTTTCTCTGAGCAAGACCGCACAAGGGTTTGCGCCGAGGCGTACTTTTCGTACGTCGCAGGCAAAAACCCGCGGAGAACGCCGCTCTGAGGGAAAAAGGCCATTTATGGATGGAAACCAGGCATCTCTTCCCCGGCCGAACAGGCCAAAGAACGGAGCTTTTCATAGGCAACCAGCTCGTCTCCGATCATGGAGCCTTCCTTGACCTCCACTTGAAAACCCTGCTCTACCGCGGCTACCGCCCTCTCCTTCACTTGATCCCAGCGTGGTCTGTCGCCGGTCTCCTGTTCGACGGACGTCAGTGGTTCTACGACCTTGTCCCTTATTTCCGGCGGCACCCATACCACACGCCAGAAATCTCGCATGTCCATCGGGCCCAAGAAGACCACCACATTGATCAGCACCAGGCCTTGGACACCAGAGATGACAATGGTCGCGATCTTGTCTCCCCGCACCCGGATACTGCCCCGGTGTTTGTACCAGGCATTCTTAACCCCCAGCTCTTCGACGATCGTCAATAGGATCTCACCCATCTTCCGATAAGCCGCATCGACGTCCTTCATGACATCCCCTGGAAGGATCAACTGCACGAATGCCGTGCTTTCAGGGTGGGCAAAGAGCAGATTGCGCTCCCCGGTGAGGATCACCTGTTCCAGGGCCGGCAGCTCCGGGCGAATCTCATTGATCATGGGGGCAAAGTTGGTCAAGGCAATCAGGACCCTGGCACCAGAGTCCTTCAGGATATGCAGAATTTCTCCTCCCTTATAGAGGGTGTTGAATGGTACCGCCACCGCCCCAAGCTTCAAGGCGCCGACAAAGGCGTAAACAAACTCGGGGATGTTCGGAAGCATGATGGCCACCCTGTCTCCTTTTTCCACACCCATCCCCTGAAGACCATGGGCCACCCGGTTGGCCCGGTGGTTCAGCTCTTCGTATGTGACGGCCTCCCGTTCGAAACGGAGTGCCACGGCGCCGGGCATGGATACGGCCCAGTTTTCAATCGACCGGACCAGGTCCGGTCTTTGTCTGTCTGATTCTGCGCTCATCTCGGTAATCGTCTCTGAGTTCCTTTTTCAGGACCTTGCCGGTGATGCCCATGGGAAGGGTCTCCATGAAACAGATGGCATCCGGCACCTTGAAGTTTGACAAGACCTTCCTGCAATGGCTGATGAGTTCCTTTGGCGAAACCTCTCCTTTGGTTGTAACAAATGCGACGACCTCCTCCCGTTCTCGTTTTTTTCGACCCACGACGGCGGCTTCCTTGACCGCAGGGTGCCCCAAGAGGACCTCTTCCACCTCCCTGGGTGAGATGTTGAGCCCTCCCTTGATGATGATCTCCTTTTTTCGATCCGTGACAAAGAAATACCCATCCCGGTCCTGGTATCCTATATCACCGGTGAGAAACCAGCCGTCCCTGAAGGCCTCTTTCGTATCCTCGGGAAGATTGTAGTAGCCGTCGGTGACACCTTTGCCTCTGACAGCAACCTCTCCGACCTCCCCCAGCGGAAGTCCTTTGCCATCCGCACCCATGATCTTCATGTCAAACCCGGCAAGGGGCACACCAATAGAGCCTGCCTTGCAAAGGCCATCAGGCGGGTTCAGACAGCAGGCCGATGCCGTTTCAGTGAGTCCATAGCCCTCAAGGACCCGGCAGCCCGAACACTTCTCAAAAGCTTCAATCATGTGCTCAGGCAATGGGGCCGCGCCTGAGACACACAATCGGATGCTTTCGGGCAGCTGAAGCTTTCTTCGCTCCAGCATGGTGAGCAGATGCACAAACATGGTGGGAATGGCCATCACCAGGGTGGGTCGATTGTCCGTAATACTTCTCAGCAAATTGCCGGGACTGTATTGGGGAACCAGGATGATACCGGCGCCGTGCATCAACCCAAGATGGAGGATATTTGAGAGTCCGAATACATGAAAGAAAGGAAGAACGCCGATCATTCTGTCCTTCCGGGTAACATCCAGTGCCTGTGTCGTGGAGTGGTGCTCGGACACGAAATTCTTGATAGTCAGCTTCACGCCCTTGGGTCGGCCGGTGGTTCCGGAGGTGTAAAGGATGCAGGCCAGGTCTTCCGGGTCCGCGGCCACGGAGACAAAGTCATCCGTTGCGTTCAACATCATTTCTTCAAAGCTGATCGTTCCTGCAGGGCGCAGGCCCGCTCTGCCAGCCCTGGGTTGCAAGGCCACATCCACATCATGCTCAGAGGCGGACTCGCGGTCCACGGCGACATCCACCCCGGCCAGTATCCCTTTGCGCGACACCCCCTGAATGATCACCGTGCCTGGGGGCAAGGCAGCAGATGGCCGGCCACGCCCCGCAATCCGGCCCTGTAAAACGGCCCCTGGCAAGGCCATGATGTCCGCCACATCCCCATGAGGCTTAAAGATGAGCCGCCATGGCCCTTTACGCCTTTTTCGAGACAAACCCCCTTCCCCTTCATCAAAAAACACCCGAATCGCCGCGTCACCGGGTCGACCGGTGCACAAGTTGATCACCACAAACATCTATACAATCGCAAGGACTGCGCCCCACCCCCATCAGATAGGCACCATGCAAGATGATCAAAAGGAGGACTCCGCCTGCAGCGTCCGGAGGGAGTCACCTGTTAACTTGTTTATATCACATACTTTCTACGGCATCCTTATGTCAAGCTAAAAGGATTGGCGGACAGCGGCAATAGGCGACAGGAGGCGTCCTCATGCGCCCTCCTGTTTTTTGAGGTTTAGAGGCCCCTCGTTTGCGTCAGGTGGCACCAAATTTGCTTATCTCTGCTGGGTCAGCCCATTATTTCTTCACCAGGTTTTTGGGTTGCACCGATTGCTCGGGACGAGGGGTTCATGCAGAAGAAATACATCATGGTTGTCGCTGTTGCCGTTGTGCTGTGGTTCGCGTTCATGGGTTACAGACACCACAAGGGAAAACGGGACACGGACGAGTACACACAAAAAGCGAACAGCAGAGCCACGGAGATCGCAAAGGCAAGCCCCAGAGCCGGTCTGGCTCAGATGGGTATGGCCCTGAAAAGATACTATGACGAAAATCATGCCTACCCTCCCAGCCTGACCGAGCTTTCCCCCAAATATCTGGCCAACAAATCGCTCATCGAGGAAATTGACTGGTACTATGAGCCAAGAGGCGATGATTTTTTTCTAAGCAAGACCCTGATCGTGGGCGACAGGCGGATCGTTGCCTCCATAGATAAGAGCTTGAGGCCCGAGGCCGAAACCGGTGCCATGGTGGCCACCCCAACTGCCGTCTCCAGGCCAAGGGAGGTGAGAAAGCCCGTAGAGGTCATTGCTCAAAGGCCTGAACCCTCGGATCGGACAAAACTGGCCCTGGCCAGAGAGGCCTTTTTTGAAGCCCTTCGGCAAAGGCAACTGGATGTCACCTCTGTGTCTCTGCCTGACAGGGGTGAATCAAGACTCATCTCCACGGTCCAGCCTGAAGTGGTCTCGATGACGGAGCCCGGGACGGCTTCGGGCGTGGGATCCGACCTTGGCGAGAGATACCTGGTGTGGAAAGACAAAGACAGCGTCCTGGGCTTTAGCAATGTTCAGTACCCTCAGGCAGACAAGCTGTCCATTTACGCCATTGGCAGGTGGTATAATGTCAAGATGCCTTTACCGGAAGACCGGGAACCTTTGGCCCCTGAGACGCAGATCGCAAAAAGGGCAAAGGGCCCTGATGCGATTGTCTCAAGCCTTGAAGGACGCTATCTGGTATGGAAGGACGAGCACGGCGCGCTGGGTTTCGGAAATGTCCAGTACCCTGAAAAAGAACCCGTATCCGTCTTCCAAACCGATACCTGGATGAAACTGCAAAGATCTCCCGTTGCCGCGGCAACCGGCCCTGGTGAAGATCACGGCCTCCGAACACACAAGTCCCGGCCGGAAATTGCTTCAGATTTTAGCACCCGCTGCCTGGTGTGGAAAGACGAATACGGAAACCTGGGTTTCGGAAATGTCCAGTATCCTGAAAAAGAACCCGTATCCGTCTTCCAAACCGATACCTGGATGAAAGTAAAGAGGCCTCGGCTTACTGCAGCAACCGGCCGCAATGAAGATCATGGCTCCCAAGAACATAAATCCCAGCTAGACATCGCATCTAAGATGAGCCCTCGCAACCTGGTATGGAAAGATAGGCGTGGCACGCTGGGTTTCGGAAATGTCCAGTACCCTGAAAAGGAACCCGTATCCGTCTTCCAAACCGATACCTGGATGAAACTGCAAAGATCTCCCGTTGCCGCGGCAACCGGCCCTGGTGAAGATCACGGCCTCCGAACACACAAGTCCCGGCCGGAAATTGCTTCAGATTTTAGCACCCGCTACCTGGTGTGGAAAGACGAATACGGAAACCTGGGTTTCGGAAATGTCCAGTACCCTGAAATCGGCGCTGCTGCCCGTATCCACGTCAATGGGGGTTGGCAATCGGTAATCAATTGATGCCTATGGTCATCCGCTTGCCTGAGGAAGGAGTGGGATATCATGAAAACACTCAAGGATAACAGAGGGTTTACCTTCATCGAACTCCTGATGGTCATGATTGTCATTGGTATTATCGCCCAGATCGCTTTGATCTTCACGATTGATCTAAGATCCAGATCTTCCGACGTCACGGCCCTGTCGGACGGCCGGAACCTGGTAACCGTCGCTAGAGGCAACTTTGTTAACCTGGACGATGTAAAATATGACCACAACCCGGGGGACGGGTCTGACATCGGTTCTGTAGATACAGCCGGTAATCCCAGGCCTGATGGCCCCGTCTTCACCTTGTCGCCTGGCGTAAAGGCCAAGATTTCAATCGGAAGTGAGAGCCCTGGGACCCCAGACCATGGATTCCTAGAGGTTTGGTTGTGTCATGAAAGCGGGACCAAGGTCGGTGCGCCGGGCGAAATCGGCGAAGGCAGAAAAGAATACTATTATGTCGTCGATGAACTGGGTGCCGACACAATCGCCACGTTCTAAACCGGCTTAGATCCTGTCACTGTAGACTGCGCACCTGGCAAATACCATCCAGAAGAATCTGTCTGAATCCATCTATGGCTGCCCCCTCAGCTAAATGAAGCCAGGGTCATTGCCGGCATTGGCGTGACGCTTTTTGGCACCGTTGGTGCCCCTTTTTGTTGGTTTCCAGGACATGCCTCGTGATATATGTGTGTGCTGAGGAGGGCACAATGATTGCTGATCTTGTACGGAAAAATCGGAGCTATCGCAGGTTTTACCAAGAGGTTGTCATAGGCCATGACACCCTGAGAGAGCTTGTGGACCTCACGCGCTGTTGTGCCTCAGCCGCGAACCTGCAACCCCTGAAGTATATCCTTTCCTGTGAGCCGGACAGAAATGCCCTGATCTTCAAGCACATTGCATGGGCGGCCTATTTGAAAGGCTGGCAGGGACCGCCGGAGGGTGAAAGGCCTTCTGCCTATATCATTGTGCTGGGCGACAGGACCATTGCCAAATCATTCGGCTGTGATCATGGGATCGCTGGCCAGACCATTCTGCTGGGCGCCGCGGAAAAGGGTCTGGGAGGGTGCATGATCGGCTCAGTGAGACGCGACGACCTGTGCCAGGCTATTGGCGTCCCAAGGCACTTGTCCATCCTGCTGGTCATTGCCCTCGGCAAACCCAAAGAAAGCGTTGTAATTGAGAATTTAGGGCCAAGTGGAGATGTCAAGTACTGGCGAGACAGTCAGGATGTTCACCACGTTCCCAAGCGATCCCTTGACGAGATCATTGTGGCGTAGCCCCTCCAACCACACCTGTCCACATCCTTTTATTCTTGCGGAGGGGAGTGCAGGAGCATCTTGCAGAACTTTCTTGCGTTTCTGTTGAGCAGCCCCATGGCCGTGGGGGCATGGACCCCTGGACGTTCGAACACAATGTAGTCGGTATACGGAGCGGGAGTTCCGAGTTCCACCGCCTTGGCATACCAAAGGGTCTTGTTGGTGTCCACGTGGATCACTCGGATCCGCTCATCAACTCGCGACGGCTCATGAAGACCCCCCTCAAAATAGTAGAGCAAGTCCCCCGTGATTATCAGATCGTAATGCTTATGACGAGCCGCCCTTATCAGGCTTTCCAGGCGCGTATCTGAAACATCCCCCTCAAATGCCACACTCTGGAACACATCGTTTCTCAGCAGGACCTCATACAAAGACTCGGAGGCGGCTCTGCCCATGCCTCGCGCATAGGGGGGCTCCCTGAACTTGAAGACGGCCACACGGGATGTCATATAAGGGTTTTCGATCGGCATGGTAAAAACATGTTCCGGGAGCCGACCGTGCCACAACGCACAACCGACCAGACAGAAAGCTATCACCGCTGTACATATCATGGTTCTCGCGTATAGGTTCATTGTCTCATGGTCCTCAAGCGATGTGTTCTCAACAGGGCCAATACCCCTCGTGTTTCCACCAACGTTTCCATCTATACTCAAACCATACTCAAATACCATGCCAATTCTTTGCCCAACGGGCCAGGACCGAATCTTTGGATCATATAGGGCCATCGGGGATCCCCATCATCTATAAGGCCCTTATATGATTATCTTAAATTTACTCCAGCGTCATCGACCCGGATTGGGACACGCCCCCCGGGCTTGGACGACAAACCGACAACAGGGAAATTTTTGCCTAACGAGGGGATCTTGGCAACCGCCTTGTGAACACGCGTGGGCTTTCAGAAAAAGCTTCCAAGGGCATCCGGATCAAGACAGATTCACCTTGAATCTTTCCTTTGGCGGGTTGAAGTACCCGAATTTCAACTTGGGAAACATCTCGTGTATCTGTTCCAAGAGCCGGCCCATGCCAATCAGTTCAGGCTCCCCGCTGTTGTGGCTCATGATCTGCCAATAGCGCACCGGATCAAAATTTAAGTTCCGCCATTGGATCATGTGTACGGGATGACCGCCTAGAAAGGACAAGAGGGCCGAAACCTCTGGTTTGGCATCTGTAAAGCCGGGCAGGTTCAGATAGTTGATAGAAACAAACTTTCCTTTCCGTCCGGCCACGTCAACACTGTCAATCACCTCATCGAAGCTGTATCCCTTTGGTCGAAAATAGGTCCCATAGCACGACTCTCTCACACTGTTCATACTCACACGGACGCTGTCCAGACCTGCCTCAAAAAGCCCTTCAAGGACAGAGGGAAGGCTGGCATTGGTGTTCATGTGGATGGTGCCTTGTTGAGTGGCCTTTCGCATCAGCCGTATGGCGGGCTCAATCACCTCGGCAGCCAGTAGAGGCTCCCCCTCACATCCCTGACCAAAACTCACCACAGCTTCTCTCGTGCGTCTCATGTGATAAATCGCGACTTCAGCAATTTCGTGCGGGCTTGGTGTAAAATCGATCCGCTCCTGGGTGCTGGGAATATCCGTATCGCGTTGCAGGGAGAGACACCCCCAACACCTTGCGTTACAATGCATGGACGTGGGCAGGGGCGCCTCATAGCGTCCCAGGAAGAAGTTCTTGGCCGCAGGGCAGCCGTATGTCAGGGCACAGGTTTCAAGGTGGGTTGCCAGTCGATTCAAAGGCATGATTTGGCGAACCCTGAAGACGCCTTTCACGATCTTGTCCCGGGGCATCAGACGCACGTCCTGGCGCCTTTCACGATCCACCCGCATGGCTGCCACTCGAGACCCTCCCTTGAGCCAGCCAACCGCACCAAAGGAAAAAAGCGGCAGTGTCATTGCGTGGGGTTCTTCTGCATAGGCGCTCACGAGGTAAATCATATGGCCCGGCGCGTTAAAGGCGGCCACCGGAAAGACCGGTTCGCCGGGTGCATAGGGATTCTCAGTGAGGACTTCAAATTCACCGGTTTCCGTATTGCAGACGATAGGCCTTCGATCCGGCAGGAACAGGTGTTCACCCCCAAAGGGCATGGGGATGGTTTCTTCCTCTAGGAGAGGAATCAGGTGGCGGCCGGCCATGCCCACGGCCGCATAACCGTTCAGATCGAAGAATTCCCCTTGCTCATTGGCCACAATGGCCTTTAGAAATGGCTTCTTATGCCTCGACATCAGACAATCTTCCCACCCCTCCGGCTCAATGGTTGCCCTGGCGTCAATATGCCAGCATCAAGGCCCGTTGAAAAGCCGAATCTCAAAAGTGTATCCAACATCGCTCGGGGCCATTATGGATGGCCGTCAAAGAAATTTTTTCACTGCACAGGAAGCTTTTTCCTGCGGTCGATGCGACAGCCCGGCGCCTCCTGGAAAAAAGCAGTGTTGATAAACTTGATAACTTATCGAAATTGCATGGCATCGACCTTTGAATGAAGATTTTTGCGCGGCCTTTCCTTTTGCGGCATAATGAATGCACATGGCTTCTTGTGAATCGATTAGGACAATGCGTACCGCGCATGATGCACCTTTTTCACAGGGTTCCGATTCTTATACTTTGGTTCCAGTCGCCCTGAGGCACCGTCGTCCACAATGACGAAACATTCGCGAGCTGAAATACCCCTGCCCATGGGATCACCGTGCGACGTATGGAAGTCAACCAGTGATGCGTCAAACGGGCTGCCCGTTTCCGAAGAAGATGTTCTTTTTCGCGGCAGGGCCCCTAAAAGCGTCCACTGGTCGGTGTCGTGGTCGGATTTGATGATGACCATGTTCATTTTGTTTACGGTCATGTACATCTACCATTCTGCCAACCGCGAGGCTTTGTCCGGTCAGGAGACGGGGCCAGACCGCGCTCCGGGCGTGGAGGTTGTTCAACCCGTCAGTGGCAGTCGCGCCGACCCTGATGATTCCACTGAGCCTTTGCAAGCCTCCATGTCCAAGATCTATGATCTCAGCAAGCAGGCTGTCAGAGCCGAGGGCTTGGAGGATTTGGCCTTTGTGGATCTGGTGTCGGACAAGGCGGTCAGGATCATCCTGACGGCCGATCTGCTTTTTGATACGGGCAGGGCCGACTTGAAGCCTGAAGCCAAAGATTCACTAATGAGAGTGGCTGAAGTTATTCGACAAACACCGTATATGGTCAACGTGGTGGGGCACACGGACAGTGTCTCCATTCATTCGGACAAGTTTCCCACGAACTGGGAACTGTCGGCGGTTCGCGCCTGTGAGGTGACAAGATTCCTGATCGAGGAGATGGAGATTCCCGGACAGCGCTTTTATGTGACCGGGCACGCCTATTATCAGCCGGTCAACCCGAATAATACGGCCAAAAACCGGGCCCGTAACCGGCGGGTGGAGATCATCATTACCAAGGAAAAGCCCTATGGGACGCAGGCCAAGGCCAGAAATATCTTGTAACTCCTGGTTGACGACGGCAGTCCCCATCCGCTGCTGAGCGCTGAAACCTAATCGAGGACTGTTATGAAACAACCTGCGACATCCGAAGGTGATGAAAATGCGAATGGATAGATTACGGCCTCTGCTCAGGTCAATGGCCAAGATAACGGACTGCGTTTCGACTTTATGGGCAGTCGACCGTAGGAACATGACCGGCCTGGCTTTTTGTGTCTTCCTCTTTGCCTCCGGCTTCGTTATTCCCGGCCATGTTGGTCTGTATTTCAACCTGGCCGGCTTGTTGATCGTCCTTGGCGGCACATTTGGCGCAGCACTCGTCTGCTTTGGCACCGAGCGTCTCTTCATTGTTTACAAGGTCTTGATGACTTCGTACCGGACACGGGTGAAGGAACCGGAGGAGCTTGTCCAGATCCTGGTGGACCTGTCGGTGAAAAGCAGGCTGAGGGGCCTCTTGTCCCTGCAGGAAGATGAGAATGAAACCTCTATCCTGTTCTTGCGGCGGGCCCTGGGCTTTCTGGTGGATGCCTATCCAGGGCACCAGATCAAGGAGTTTTTGAATACGGAGATGTATTTCTTTAGACTCCGGCGTGAGAAATCAGAACGCGTCCTCAGCACCATGGCGGAAACATGTCCCGCTTTTGGGATGGTGGGCAGTGTGGTGGGGCTCATCAGCATGCTCGTCGGCGTGGGGGACAGCTCGGCCATCCTGGCCACGGTGCCGATTGCCCTGACCTCCACTTTGTACGGTGTCGTCCTTGCAAATTTCTTCTTTCTCCCCTTTGCTGCCAATATCAGGCAAAGGACGGACCGTGAATTGCTCTTGCAGAAAATCATCACGGATAGCGTGCTTGCCATCGAGAGCGAGGTCAATCCGAGGGTCCTGGAGATGAAGTTGAAATCTTTTCTAACGCCTTCTTCCCGCCAAGGCCGACTCGTTTCCTTGAAAAGGATTCAGGAAAAGTTCAAGATCAAACCTCGCCCGACAGAGCCGCTACCTGCGCAACGACCTTCGGTTCAACACTCCTAGGGCTCGCGCATCCACTGCTTTTACAAAGAATTCTAGGATGTAATCACTATTTTTTCATATGGTTCAGGACCAATAGTCATGAAACTTCATTCCTTCAAATACGCTATCAACCGGAAATGGGCGGTCTGGTCTGTTCTATTTGCCCTGGGGGTTTGCGCGGTTTGTGTGTCCTGCTCAGAGCAGGACGACGCAGAGGCAATTCAAGCTGTGGTGGACAAGGGAGCCGGCCTGGCTGAAAAACATGATATAGGGGGAATCCTGGAACTCGCTTCCCGGGATCTTCAAGCAATGCCTGGCGACCTGGATCGACGAGCAGTAAAGGGGGTGCTCTGGAGAGCTTTCAAATACTATGGGCCACTCAAGGTCCTCCATCCACGCGCGGACATAGAAATGGATGAGCATATGAATCAGGCTTCCGCCCAAGTGCCCTTCCTAATAGTAAAAAGGGAACAGACGTACCCTGAACTGGAGAAACTATACGACCATCCGCTGGCCTGGCTTCAAGAGGTCGGGGAAAACGCCGACCTTTACCGCTTGAAATTGAACTTGATCAATCACAAAGGCCAATGGTTAGTCAATCGAGTGCTTCTTGAACAATTCACCGGCCTCGGATTTCGGCAATGATGCTGGAAAGCAGAAAGAAAATTCGAAGCAAAGGTTAACAGCGTTCGCCTTGGCCCTCGTGGTTAGGTGGGCTGGACATCACCAATAGTTGATTCCTCAGGATCGCTTGTAACAACTACAAAGACAAGCCATTACCGTTTTTTGAAAACTCCTTGCCATATTTTCTATACAACATTAGGGTTCATGCTCCTCTCAGCATATGGCCCCGCTCTCCACCCCGATGCTGCCTGGTCCGAACGGCCACGAACTCTATAGACCCCTAGGCTGTTACCACCTGCGAAGAAACCGGCCAAAAACACCATTGAAGCTCCCTGTAGCAAGCTACAGGGAATCTTCGACCGTAAAGAACGCTGACTGTTTTAGATACGCTCGCTAACCCCGCAGCAAGCTACGGGGAATACGCTCGCTTTTTCGGTTCAAAAACCAACCGGGGGAAAACCTCTCAAACTCCGCAAACTTAGAGACCTCTTTAAGACGTGCCCTTGTATCGCATAGTGCCGGGTTCGCTCAATAGTCCAATTTTTCTTTCTCATTCTTGTGATACACATCGAAAAAGACCACGCTGTGGTCGGGAATAACGTCACACCTGTCACACACTTCGGCCAGGCGTCGATTGGCCTTCCGACACAGCTCGCAAAAATAGTAGATAAGACGGTATTCTCGGCGCCCCACATATTTCTTGAATTTACCACGGTGGCTTCCATGCATTTGCCCGTCTGCGTCAGCCGGATTCGCCAGCATGCGATCGATAACGCTCCTGATTCTCTTGTAGCCTGGCGGATCGTACGCTTTGATCTTCTTTAACTTGGCGGAAAAGTGTGCGGTCGGTTGATAGAGATAGGGTGGCATCGTTACACTGGAATGCGCTCTTTGATCCAGGACCCATTCAGCTCAATATGCGCCTGTCCACCTCCGCATAGAAGCTTCATGTTTACCCAGCATCGAATATGACTATGTCGCGAACGACCCGTCTTTCTCGCCGTTAAGATGCGACTCCAAACCGGTTCCGAATAGGCAATGAGACTGACAAATGTTATTTCCCTTTCTTTTTTTCCTGCCTCGCCTTCTTCTTCTCCTTTGCTGATTTGGTCGGCTTCTTCTTACCATCTTTCCTAGTATCCCTTGATTTTGCCATGAGTGCCCTCCCGAATAGAGTCATTGACACGCTTTGCTTCTTCTGCAAAGGAGGATACCATGGCGCTTATAGTGGGTCAATCAAAGATGAGCACCTGTGAAGTGGGGCTTCCTGGACTACGGCGGCAAGGTCATCCAGACGGTTGCCAATGACCGATCATTAGACGACTTCATTTGGAAGATGAAGTACATGGCCCAGCGTCATGGCTACACCGATTGCAGACAGCCTTCCGATGATCTGCCTGCCAAACATGTGGGCGATGGGGACATCTGGGTGCCCCAGCTCACCCCCTAACGGGTTGAAAACGCCCAGTTTTAGCCGTCTGAGTTAAGCGATGGGTTCGGCGGCTACGCCGTTTTCCAGCGATTAAGATTTGGAATGGTTTTGGTCATCAAGTCTCGCGCTTGCTCTTCAGGCATTATTTTTTGCTGGTTCATTATTGAAACACACTTGTCTATCATTTCTTGAACAGTGATGTCTGGAGCTGTAAATTTTCCGTTTTGAAAACAGTATGTACAGAACTCTTCCGTTTTTGATCCATCAGAATTAGTGCCAAACACTTCAGTACTATTCATTGGCATTGCACAGCTTTGACAAAATGGTCCTTTCGGTTGATGCATCATACAATTTTCTCCTTTCAACGAACCGGTTCGAACCGGGGTTCGAACCGGGGTCGGACCTCGCCATCATATTGACTTATCCCAAGATCCACGCCAGAGATAAGTGTTATCAGGGCTTAGAGGCCCCATTTTGCCCATAGAACTGCCCTTGTAAGCCACCACGGTTTCCTTTGAGTTCAAATGCATCTCCTGCTGGCACAGCCGTCCCCCTATCTCAATTGTTTGGCAAATAGTCCTCTCGAACAGGTGAGAATACTTCTAAGCCCACAGAGTCTTCGATGATTTCCGCACCGTGTTCGACGTCGCTCGGTATACACCAACTATCACCTGGCTGTGCGTCGTACTCTTCCGTCCCAATTGATAAACGAATACGGCCCTTCACAAGGTAACCTGTCTGCTCATGGGGATGGCTGTGGAGGGGCAACGTGCTTCCTTTTTTCAACACAAACTCAGTCATCAGGGTTCTCTCTCCATACACCAGCGTCTTCTGTTCGATTCCCTTTAGCGCCATGGCGTATCCGCTTTGGCTGTGCTTTTGGAACATGACCGACTCCTTTTGCGTGTGTGACTGGCTAGAGCCTCTTGTCAAGTCATTACCACCGGCTTACAGACTGTGTCGCAATTGGGCCATA
>Ga0315536_1001007_pt1 | contig 14238 bp, 12 predicted proteins | sample SalMarSW160230MG_FD_203093 | JGI IMG/M metagenome (GOLD analysis project Ga0315536, IMG submission 203093) | Salt marsh sediment microbial communities from the Plum Island Ecosystem LTER, Massachusetts, United States - Salt Marsh Sediment SW1602-30 ... | reverse complement strand
CCCAAAGCGGCTCCGCAATCGCAACAAAAAGCATAGCTGTGCTGCGCGTCAATCTTGGAAGGTTTAGGCCACTCGCTTCCTGTACTCTCACTATTACCATTAGGCCTCAATACCAGAATGGCATCGTGTTTGAGAGACTTAAGGCCAATAATATGAACTGAAATCGGATTCTCTGAAAGTACGACATAGCGGTTAACCAGAGAAAACCCGGCATTTCTTAACGAGAGCGTCAATTCAGCCCATGCCTCCGGTCTCCAGTGGTGGAAAGTAAAGATGAGACGACCATTTTCCTTATTTAATGCCCGAAAGCATTTTTCCCAGATCTGACTTAGAACCGCTCCATATTTGCGCCTATCTGAGCCCCTTCCTTCAGAAACAGCCGACCCAAGAGGGTTGTAATGCCAATCAGCATCAAGGGGTAAGAATCGGCACAGCCATACCCTAAAGAAGGTGGACAGGTCACTGTACTGGACGCTGTCATAATAAGGGGGATCTGTGACCACGTAGTCGGCGACGTCTTCCGGAATGTCGAGTAACGCAGCATCTGCCTGGAGTATCAAAAACCTTCGTTCCCCTTCCAGCAGATCGTCCCACTCCTTTGCTGGTTCCCCTGCGTCAATCTCTCCCTTAATATGTACCTTAATGCGGCGGCCATCAACTATCCGGGTTTCAAGCGGCGCAACAGCCCACTTACCGGCCCTATCGATGCGATCGTTAAAAAGGCGATTCAGTGTTCCGGAGGTGTTGCCGGAAAATATGGGATTGTTTTCCAATGCCGTGTAGGGAAAAGAATAGGCATGATGAGAAAATACATGGCGTATCGCGCCAGGCCGGCGGATATCACTTCCTTTGTAACCACAAAGAAGAGAATTGAACTCCAAAGAAGTTGAAATCAGCAATGCCAGCCAGAGGCGGTCCTCCCGATGTAGCTCTACCAAAAATTCCAATGAAATACCGAGATAGATCAATTGTCTGGGGGTGAATAATTCCTGAAAGTTTTTGATGCCACGGCGCAGGAGATCTTTTGACTTTGGGCCGTCAGGTACAGAAAAGTCTTGCGGATTTCCAAAATCAATCTCTTGTGTATCAATGAGGGCTTGATCTAATTGTGCGAGATCATCCATTTTTATTGATTTGAAAAAACCCCCATGCTCGGAACAAAGACCGACATTTACCAGTGGAAGGTAGCGCTCTCTAAATGGCTTCGTTAAAGTATCAGTGAATATGGTATCGCAGTTTTCGCAACGCTTGCTCCCTTTTTCCATTAACGGAGTTTTCGCTTTTTTTCGACAAGTATGGAATTCATCTGTATAGACATCATGACAATCAGGACAGATGCGGATCTCATGGTCGTTGCCTTTTCGTAATATCAAACTGTCAATAAAAATGACTTCCCTGCATGAGCATGCTTTGCGAAGACCATACAACGAAAATTGGATTTCACTTTCCTCTTTGCAGATTGGACAGGCGGTTTTATAAAAACGAGCCAATTTGTTTTTCAGGGTTCCCATGAATCGGTTAAAAACATTTCTCTTATGATTGAGAGAAGATTGATTTAGACTGGCTTTGGCTTGTAGGACGGGTATGGGATCAATATCCACGCCAATTACATTTGCCCCCATCCGAATAGCCTCATGAAGAGTGGTCCCACCTCCAATCATAGGATCAAATATAACCTTGTTCTCTAATCCCCCTCCCTCATAAAACTCTCGCTTTGCCGGGTTATTGACCAGTTGTTTAAGGATATGTCGAAAGGTAGTGCCTGAGCGACGAGCCCACCACTTGTGCAGGTAGGTATTTGGCCGGTACAGATGTTTATTATAGGTCTCGAGAGCCGCCAGCTCATTAGCTGAATCTTCAGGGAAAGACCTGTCTATGGGTATGCCAGATGTGAGGTCTGTTGCGGGTTGGTTTCCGTAAAAATCCAAGGCTAATTGAAAGGGTACGCGCATTGCCTGTTTCCCGGTGCCGTCCTAAAATGGTCTTTCCTCAAACATTACTTAAACCAATATGTTGAATAGTAATATAGTCGCCTACAATATGTAGTATGTCAAGGCAAAAATCTATATGGCGCCCATCCATCACGACAAGAAACATCCTCTAAGAAACGAGGTAGGCGGAATTTGCGGTGTTTGTCCATTGGGGAAACTCTAAAGATTAGGCTCAAGGCTCAAGGCGTAAGGTTCAGGTTCAAAGTTCAAGGTTGCGGGTTATAGGAGTAAACATTCGATAATTATCCTTGAGTGTCACAGCTCAGAAAAATAGATATCACAAGCTATTTTGAGAGGTTGAGTTTGCCGGTATGTTGGAGATTTCTGCAATTTTGAAAGGAAAAATGTATTACAGATTATAGACATAATAGCATCTTTTAAACATAAAAAGGGCAGAGACACTGTTGATTCTAATTTTTTATGAAAGCGGTCTTATTGAATCAAAGCCGATTTAAGTTGCCTGTAAGTCTGAGGTACAAAATCCGCATCGGACAGCTTTAATTGGAATTTCTGAAAAACAGTGCGGGCATTCCTTGGTCGTTGGTACTTCGGGTGGTGCTTCTTCTTCTCGTTTAAGTTTATTGAGACCTCTAATAACCATGAAAATAGCAAAGGCCACGATCAGGAAGCTGATAATCGTATTAACAAACAGGCCGTAATTAATTGTGACGGCTCCGGCCTTCTGCGCCTCTGCCACAGTAGCAAACGTCCCGGCAACCGAACCCTGTTTAATTACAAGGAACAGATTTGAAAAGTCAACATTGCCAAGTAGCAGGCCAATTGGCGGCATAATTATGTCGGCAACCAGTGATTTGATGATGGTGCCAAAGGCAGCACCAATGACAATACCGACGGCCATGTCAACCACATTGCCTCTCATTGCAAATTCTTTAAATTCTTTAAGCATTTTCATTCTCCTCCTTTCCTTATGTTTGAATTGGATATTCAACCTAAGTTAATAATGAAACAAGGTACAATTATTAATCTAAATCAAAATGAAAAAAAAGAAAAGGATCAATTAATCATTGAGGTCTGTTCAAGAGTCATCTGACTTTTTAGGCGTAAATTTTCAGAAGAGCATATCGTTGACAGTAGGCTAACCGGGAGTCGATGCAGATGTCAAGTGAGGTTTAGGTAAGAAGCAATTTGGGATTTCTCACTATTACTCAGTATGGCCTAAAGTTGCTATACATTGAGAATATTCAAACATGGACGGGCAATTAGGTCACAAATGTGAATTCACAAACCACTTCCCAAGAACCTTTTTTTTGCCAGCTTCGGTTTACTGATATCTGTTACAACAGCTCGAAACTGGTCCAACTTTTCCTTTTCATCCAACAAGACAATGCATTCACAATGAGCATAGAATTGAGATCCATTTTTCTTCACGAGTCTCAATTCACAGCTCTGTTTAGCCTTTGTTTCAAGAAGTTCTTTGCGGTGTAAGTGGAAAATATCTTGATCATCCCTTGTAATGAAATCAGAGAAAAGCCTCCCTTTAAGTAATCCTCGTTTAACACCCAACATAGTCGCGCCAGTGACATTTCCCTCTATAATTATTCCCTTATTGTCAATTGAGAAATATCCTACCGGAGAATTGTCGTACAAATCAGAATACTTAGCCAGTTTTTCCCGGAGCTTCAATTGGTCTCTGTGCAGTTTTTTATTCTGTATCTCCAAGTCAGTTTTTTGAATCTGAAGATCTTCAACTAGGAATTTGATGTTTTTTGGGGGTATTTTTCTAATGGCAGAAGGAGATTTATTGATGAATTCGGACGCCTTTCTGTCTAAATCACTACTTTGTCTTGTTCTTACAGTTTTGCTTTTCACTTTCTGCCCCTAATTCAGTAGTTCTTTGTTCCGATTTTTCATAAGCAGGTTTTATGGTCATCCGAATCCCCTCCTATCTGGCGCAAAAACAAAAAGCCTGGCTACCCTTAACCGCAGATAACCAGGCTCCTTTATTTTTCGGCAACCCGGCCATCTTTTCCAAGATCCGTAGCTTTCCGTCCCCATCTCACGGTGGGTTTGGCTTTTTCCATGAGATCCCTTTAGTCCCGACAGTTTTGATAATGCCCTGTCAGGAGGTAGGCATCATATCTTGACGTGTATTTTTGTAGAAAAACCTCCTGAATAGAGGCTGAATAATTAGTGGGAATACCTGTAACTGATGCAACGACAAAAATTGCTTTATGTCAAGAAAAAAATGGGCTTTTGGGAATCTCATTAGGTTCGACGATTCCGGCCTTGAGAAATGAAACAATATGGCCAGGATTTCTCTGGTATCTGGCAGGACCCCCGGGAAAGGACTACGTGCAAAACACATTTACCACCACCTGAGGTGTTGGTAGTCGATTTTACTGAAAATTAAAAAAATGGCGTCAAAGATCAATATGGGTATTGACAAAGATAAAGGCGTAGGCTAAACTTAACGTTAACGTAAATGTCAAGGAAGGCTCTTATGAATAAACATAAAAAAGATGCAAGAAATGGGGCCTATATAATCTCTGATCTTGCCACTGAGTTTGATATCAGTTCTCGCACCATCCGTTTCTATGAAGAAAAGGGCCTTATCTTTCCCCAGCGAACCAAGGGAAATCAGCGGATCTATGGCAGGCGGGACCGGGCTCGTCTCAAACTCATCTTGAGAGGTAAGCGCATCGGATATTCCCTGGATGAGATCGCAGAAATGATCGGCATGACCGATTTGAACATGAGCGAAGTGGAACAGATCGAAAAAAACCTGGATTACGCGAAGAAAAAGTTAGCCGAGATCCGGGATCGCATTAAAGATCTGGAACTTCTTGAAGAGGACCTTCTAAGCGTTAAGGCAAAGCTCGATAAGCGCCTGGACCAACTCAAAAGATGAACGATCCTGATGGATCAAAGTATTAAAGAGGGAAAGATTTACGAATAGTTGATGGGACATAAAATGAATTCACTCGATAGTCTTACAAAAGAAAACATAATTGATCTTCTTAATAGATGCTGGATGACCCATGATGGCATGTGGTTTTTTCATTGTTTGAAGGAATTCGGCATTGAGAAAGCAAATGAAATGAATAAGGCGGCAATAAGGTCGTTGGCGCCGATCGAGGTTGCAAGAATTAAGGGTGCACTTGGCATAGAAAAGGAGAAAATTGCGACGTTTGAGGAGTTTAAAGACTTTTTCTCTAAGGCTTATAAGCTCTTCATACCTGATTTCATGAACGTTGCCATGAGCTTTCAGGCTGATAGCACATTACATTGGGAGTTTGAAAAACATCAGTGCTTTGCATATAAGGGAATGAAAAGAATGGGGGTGATCGATCAATACAGATGCGGAGTGATTTATCGGCTCGAGTGCTGGTTCGATAGTTTGAGTCTGGATTATACAGTTATGCCTCAGATAGATTGCTGTTTGATGCTATCTGAAGGAAATTGTTGCGGAGATATTAGGTTCTCATTCTGATATTGCTATCCAGGGGGATTAATTGATCGGCCTAAACTGCTACTTCAGAGGGTGGTGGTTGATACCCTTAAGCAAATTATTGATACCCTGAGTATTTAGATTGCCCAAAGGCAATTTATTACTTGACAGGATGAAATATGTTCAGCTATATGAACAATCATCAGGTAGCTGAATGGCCTTTAGTGTCAGGAGTAAATCGTGGGTATAGCCGAGAGGAGAGAACGTGAGCGGGATCTTCAGCAAAAGATGCGCCGCAAGCAGATATTAGACGCCGCAAAACGGGTTTTTCATGCGAAAGGATTCAGCGCTGCAACTATGGAGGATATTGCTCAAGAGGCGGAATTGAGCCCGGCTGCCATATATCTCTATTTCAAGAATAAAGACGACCTCTATGTTTCCCTCAACCTTCAACTCTTAGAATACCTCTCTGACAGACTGGAAAGGCTTTATCTGCAAGAAGGCCTTGATGCAGAAGAAAAGTTTGAAGCCCTTAAGGATCTCCTTTACGATGTCTACAATTTTGATCCGCTGATTCTCATAAACCTGTTTCATCTCCAGGCCAGCGATGGCCTCAGAAATTTGCCTGCGGAGCGACTTTCTCAGTTAAATGAATTAGCCGGTAAAAGCCTCAGAAATCTGGCCGGGATATTTGATCAGGGAAAGGACGAGAGCTGCTTAGAGGACTACCATTCCACTGCCCTCGCGGACATTATCTGGATTATCTTTACAGGTGCCGTTCTCTGGGAAGAGAGCAAACGGATGATAAATCCCCATAAGGATTATCTGAAAAGCACCCTCGATCTCGCCATCGATATTTTAAGGCGGGGGATAAGGAAGGGGTAGCAACCACAGGAGGTTAACTCTGAATCCCGCTTTGCCCAGAAATTTCAAACGGGCAAACGCCTGCGAATTATTAAGGGTTATTTTATGATTCAGGAACAAGAGGACCATAAACCAATCATAAGCATCCAGGATCTTTCCCTCAAATTTGGGGGGTTGCAGGCACTGAACAATGTATCGGTTGACATAAAATCAGGGGAGATCCTGTCCATAATCGGCCCCAACGGCGCTGGGAAGACCTCCTTTTTTAACTGCATCAATGGGTTTTATCATCCCTATCAGGGGCAAATCCTTTATCAGGGCAGAGATCTTACACGCCTGAAACCTCACAAGATCGCTGCGTTGGGTATTGCCAGGACATTTCAAAACATAGAACTTTTTTCCGGCCTCAGTGCGTTGGATAATTTGATGGCCGCCAGGCATATCCATATGAAGCGCGGGGCCTTGTCCGGTTGCCTCTTTTTTGGTCCCACCCGGCGAGAAGAGATCGCCCATCGGGAGAAGATCGAGGAGATTATCGATCTCTTGGAAATGGAACCTATTAGGAAAAAGCTGGTGGGGTCACTCCCCTATGGTGAGAGAAAAAAGGTGGATCTGGCCAGGGCCCTCTGCATGGATCCCGAGGTCCTTCTTCTGGATGAACCGATGGCAGGTATGAATGTCGAGGAAAAGGAAGACATAGCCAGGTTTGTCCTTGATATTTATGAGCTCAAAAAAATACCGATTGTCCTTATTGAACACGACATGGATGTGGTCATGGATATCACCCACAGGATAGCCGTGCTCGACTTTGGGTTAAAAATTGCGGAGGGCCTGCCCGAGGAAATCAAAAACAATGAGCGGGTCCTAAAAGCATATCTGGGTGAGGAGTAAGTCCTATGTCTGCTGAAACACTGCCCCAGGCATTGCGAGAGAATTACAAGAAATATGGTCCCCGTGTTGTGGCCATGAGGGTCAAAGACAGGGGAATATGGCAGGAATATACATGGGAGGACTATTACCTGAAGGTGAAATATTTTTGTCTCGGGCTTGTAAGCCTTGGGCTTGAAAAGGGAGACAAGGTCTCAATCTTAGGTGAAAACAAACCTGAGTGGTTCTGGGCCGAATTGGCCGTTCAATCGACCGGGTGCGCGGCAGTCGGCATATTTACGGACTGCCTGCCCGAGGAAGTCAAATATTACGCGGAACATTCGGACTCCACCTTTGCGGTCTGCCACGACCAGGAACAGGTGGACAAGTTTCTTGAGATAAAGGATGATCTTCCGAAGCTCAAGAAAGTTATTTACTGGGACCCGAAAGGAATCTGGACCTATAACGATCCGATACTCCTCTCATTTGATGAGGTGATTGATTTAGGGAAGGGTTATGAAAAAAAAGATCCAGATCTTTTTGACGAGATGGTTGACCAGGGTAGTGGTGACGATATCGGCGCCTTTTGCTATACATCCGGGACCACAGGGCTTCCCAAGGGGGGGATGTTAAGTCAAAGGTTCTTGGTGGAATCGGTTCTCTTATGGGGAAAGTTAGACGACTGGTTCGGAAAGAAATATGAATACCTGTCATTCATACCCCCTGCCTGGATTACTGAGCAGGCAATAGGTGTTGCAGGCGCAATTCTGGTGCCCATGGTTGTGAATTTTCCAGAGGAACCGGAAACCGTGCAAGAAAACATCAGGGAAATAGGGCCACATATCCTTTTTTTCGGTGCCAGGCTGTGGGAAAATTTGAACCGGATGGTTCAGGCAAAAATGATGGATTCCACTTTCCTGAGACGCCTGATTTATCGGCTTAGTCTTCCCATAGGGCTCAAGGTTGCCGACATAAAGTCTGGTGGGAATAATATCAATTTAGCATGGCGGTTTGTGTACTTTCTTGCGTACCATGCTGTTTTCAGGCAGCTCAGAGACAGATTAGGTCTTTCCAATGTGGTCGTTGTTTATTCTGCCGGCGGAGCCATAAGCCCGGACATAATAAGATATTTCAGGGCCCTCGGAATAGACATTCGTTTGTTCTACGGGAGCACTGAACAGGGCGCTGTGAGCATGCCGAGAAGGGGAGATATCAGGCCCGAAACATCAGGGCCTCCCGTTCCCTGGGTAGAAATCAAGCTTTCTGATGAAGGGGAAATTCTCATTAAAAACGAATATCCCTACTCCGGTTATTACAAAAATCCCGAGGCCACCGCGGAAAAGGTGAAAGACGGCTGGTTTTATACCGGTGATTTCGGCCATATGAATGAGGACGGTCATCTCATTGTCATTGACAGGATGGAAGATCTCAAGGAACTGGCAGGAGGAAAAAAATTCTCTCCCCAGTATTCGGAGGTGAGGCTCAGATTCAGTCCGTATATAAAGGATGCCCTGGTTATCGGTGGTCCGGACAAGGAATATGTTACGGTACTTGTGAATATTGATCTTGACAATGTTGGCAGGTTTGCCGAGGCCCGTCATATTGCCTACACAACATTTACGGACCTGTCCCAAAAGGAAGAAGTGTTAGACCTTATTGAGAACGAGATCGTCAAGGTAAATGACACACTGCCGGAATGGACAAGGACAAAAAGATTTGTGAATCTACACAAGGAGTTTGATGCAGATGAAGATGAGCTGACCCGGACGAGGAAACTGAGACGAACATTTGTTGAAGACAGGTACAAGGACCTTATTGATGCCCTTTATGGTGATGAGGAAGTATATAAGGTCGAAGCCAGTGTGACCTACAGGGACGGAAGGAAAGGGACGATCGAAACCTCGATTCATGTGAATGAGGTACAAGAGAAATGATTGAATTTCTTCAACAGGCTATAACGGGAATGATGATTGGCAGCCTCTATGCCTTAGTGGCTGCTTCTATTGTCCTGGTTTACAAGTCCACCCATGTGGTCAGCTTGGCCCACGGTCAGTTAGTAGCCTTCGGGGCCCTATTTTTCTGGCTTTTCATAGGGAGGTTGGGGATTCCCTTCTGGGCAGGCCTTGTCCCTGCATTTGTCCTTACTGCACTGATCGGGCTTTTGATAGAAAGGCTGACCCTTCGTCCTCTCATAGGCCAGCCCCTGATCGCGGCATTCCTGATGACCTTTGCTATCTTTATCGCCTTAGAGGGAGTGTTTGTTCTTTATCTTAAGGGGCAAACCAGGGCACTGCCAGCATTCTTGCCTGAGGGTAATTTTGAAATTGCAGGACTATCCATACCAATCAATCAGTTTATAGGTTTTTTAGTGGCGCTGTTCTTGTTCGCCGCTGTTTCGTTTATTTTCAAATATACCAAACTGGGTCTGGGAATGAGGGCCACGGCCGAAGATCATCGGCTGGCCCAGGCTACGGGCATCACGGTTAGGAACATTTTTTCATATATCTGGATCCTTTCGGCCATTGTTACGGCAGTGGCGGGGATCGCCACGGCAAATGTGATGGATATATATTATATGCTCCCCTATATCGGGATAAGCGGCCTTATCGTGGCCATCTGCGGCGGGCTCGATTCCCTCTTAGGCGCTCTTGTCGTCGGGCTTCTGTTAGGCGTTGTTGAAAATGTGGGGGCCGCCTATCTCGACCCGCTTGTGGGCGGGGGCGTCAAGGATGTTGCGGCCTATGTTGTTCTTCTCCTAATATTACTAATCAGGCCGTACGGCCTGTTCGGTCTTGTAAAAATTGAAAGGATTTAATCCATGAGACCATGTGGAGTGTTTGATAAGAGCTACGCCCTTGATATCGCCATCATCAGGACATGGCAGCACTGGGTCATCCTTATATCTGCCCTCATCCTCCTCTTCCTTTTCCCCCTGTTCGGCTCCTATTACATAATTAGTTTTATGAATTATCTCGCCATCAGCGTGATTGTAGGCCTCGGTTTGCAGATTGTAAGCGGCTATTGCGGACAGATATCTTTTGGCCAGGCCGCATTCATGGCCATAGGGGCCTATACCTCAGCAATACTCACCATTAAGTTCGGGTTTTCATTCTGGATTGCCCTGCCGCTCTCCGGTATTATGGCCGGTGCAGTGGGGATCATCGGCGGGGCCCCTTCCTTGAGAATCAAGGGTATGTACCTGGCCATGGCAACCATTGCCATCCACTTCGTGGTTATCTGGCTCCTTCTTCATATGGAGATAACCGGTTCATTTAAAGGCCTTTTTCCGCCGCCACCGAGCTTGGGAGGTTTTGAATTCGACACGGATGAGAGGATGTTTTATGTCATCATGACCGTTATGGTTATCATGACCTATGCTGCCAGGAACTTGGTCAGGAGTAAGGTTGGGAGGGCATTTGTGGCCATCCGGGATAATGACCTTGCCGGCGAGGTGATGGGAGTTAACCTTTACTATCATAAGTTACTCGCTTTTTTTACATCCTGTTTCTATGCAGGCATTGCAGGTTCTCTCTGGGCCCACCTCATTACGGTGGTTAACGCCGAACAGTTTACCCTTATGCATGCCCTGGAGTACGTGGGCATGCTTATCATTGGAGGGATGGGCAGTATCCCGGGAGTATTTTTCGGTGTTCTTTTTATTCGTATCCTTAATGAGCTTGTAATGTTTACCTCACCTCTCTTGGCCAAGGCGGTGCCATGGTTAGGGACCTCGCCGGCTGCTGCACTGGGGCTCGTTGCTTTCGGCCTGGCACTCATTGTATTCCTGATTTTTGAGCCGAGGGGCCTGGCACACCGCTGGGAGATCTTCAAGGCTTCGTACAGGTTGTATCCTTTTTCACATTAACCGACTGTTTTCTATGGATTTTCGGCGCTCATTTGCCGTTTATAATACCCAACAATATTAACTGATAACCAAAAGGAAAGGAGAATGTCATGGGAAAGCGTGCGGTAATTTTTCTCACAATGGTCTTAGTCCTCACCCTGGGCGTGGTCGGTTTGACCTCGTCCTCGTCAGCAAATGAGGTGGCCTATCTGAGCCTTGCGGACTACACAGGCCCCATTGCAGGCCTTAATGTCCCCGGTGATATGGGTCTTGAGGACTATCTGAAGGAGACAAACGCCAAAGGCGGGGTTGACGGTGTGAAAATCAAGTTTATTGGCATAGACACCCGATATGATGTTGCTCGCGCCGTGTCCGCCTACAAGAGATACAGGAGGACGCCGAAGCTGTTAGTTGTCAATTCAATCAGTACCGGGATCGGGAAGGCACTTGCCAGATTAATTGAAAGGGATAAGAGGCTTCAACTGGTTCCTGGAGATGGTGAATTTCAGGCCCACATAGGGAGGACGTTTCTCTGGGGGCCGGCCTATCAGGATGCCTTTGCTGCGACCCTTGACTGGATAATGGAAGACTGGAAGAAAAAGGGAAATTCGGGCGCCCCCGTGGTTGGGTATCTCAGTTGGGACAACCCTTACGGGAGAGAGCATTTGCGAGGGGGCAAGGAATATGCAAAGAAAATCGGCATAAAGCTGCTTCCCCCTGAATTTTTTCCCCCCGGTACACTGAAACACGACGTTTATCTGACGAGATTAGCCAAGGCAGGCGCCAATTATATCCATGCCGGCGGCGTTGATCCCACTCCCACCAACGTCATCAGGGATGGCTATTCTCTGGGGCTTACAAAGACTATCCAGTTTACTACCGATTACTGGGGGCCCACCGCTTTGGGTATCGGCGTTCATGCCAAGGCCTTGGAAGGGACTGTGATTACTTCCTTTTACCAGAGGGGTGAAGAGGCAAGGAATAATGCCTTTGTAACAGATCGCTGGAAAAAATACAGGGGCTCCATGGACAAATTCAATGAGGTGTACGGGATGGGGATGTCCTGGGGCATCACCTACGTGGCCGGTCTCAAAAAGGCCCTTGAGACTGTCGGATATGACAAGCTCAAACCAAACGACATGTACGAAGCCTACCAGAAGCTCACAGGCCTAAAAAAACATGGGATACAAGGACCATGTACTTACAGCACCACATCCAGGTTGGGGAGCAAGGTGGTCAAAATCTATCAGGTTAAGGGTGGTAAGGTCGTCCCCATTACCGAATGGCGGGAGGCCCCCAATGCCGTAGGTCTTCATAACTTCAAATAGATGCAGAGAAAGGAGGTGCCAAATGAGAATTCTCAAAATAGCTGCGCTGTGTATCATTGCCCCTGCTCTCTTGTTGGGGGCTGTTTCATGCCAGACTTTACAGACATCAGGGCCGAAGGCAACATTAGAGGTCATTCCGAGCGAAACATTTCTCTCCCCCGCCCTGTTCAAGAAACCGGTGACTTTCAAGGGAACCGGGTTTGGGCCGAAGGAGATGATTTCAGTTGAGATGGTTCTGCCCCCTAACTTGAAGATGAAAGGGTTGGCAGAAGGAGAGGATGTCGTAGGCCTCGCCGTTGGAGATACTGATGAAAAGGGGAATTTCACCGCGGCCATGAAGCCGATTGCGACCCTCAACTGGTTTTTTCAGGTAGGCTGGACACCGCTACTTAAACCCAATTTCAAAGAGGCAAAGCCGATACCGCCCGGTGTGTACAAGATTAATGCAACCGGCCTCGATTCGGACAGGACTGCGAGTTCAACCCTGAAAATCGTTCCTCCGCCAAAGAAGAAAAAATAGAGATGTTAACTCTAAACAACATCGAAGTCATCTATAGTGATGTAATTCTGGTCCTTAAGGGGGTCTCGCTGTCTGTCGAGGGAGGCAACATCGTGGCCCTTTTGGGGGCCAATGGGGCGGGCAAGAGCACGACTCTGAAGGCCATATCGGGCCTATTGAAGACCGAATTGGGCGAGGTGACAGATGGTAATATTGAATTTGAGGGAAAGATAATAGGCCGTGAAAGCCCTGAAGAGATAGTAAAGATGGGTATTGTCCAGGTTATGGAAGGCCGACCCCTTTTTGAACAGCTGACCGTGGAAGAAAATATAAGGGTAGGGGCATACTCAAGAAATGATACGGATCTAATCAAAAGGGATATGGAAGATGTGTATCAGTATTTCCCCACCTTGGCCCGAATGCGGCACAGGGTCAGCGGTTACCTTTCCGGGGGTGAGAGACAGATGTTAGTCATGGGAAGGGGTCTGATGGCCAGACCCAAACTGATGCTCTTAGATGAGCCTTCTTTGGGGTTGAGCCCGGCCTTGGTCAAAGAGATATTCAGGATCATTGAACGTATCAATCAAGAGCAAAACACCGCCATCCTGGTTGTTGAGCAGAATGCCTTTGTCGCCCTTTCGATTTCCGATCATGCATATGTCATGGAAAATGGAAGGATTGTCTTAGATGGCCCATCCTCCAAACTCAAAGAGAACGAAGACATCAAGGAGTTTTATTTGGGCCTGAGCCAGGTGGGGAAACGGAAAAGCTATAAGGATGTGAAGCACTATAAAAGACGTAAGAGATGGTTGTCTTAAGCCAGACAGGAAAAGAAAAACCGGGGGCTAAAGCCCCCTTATTTTTTAAGAGTTTTTTGTGAATTAGAGGGAAAATGGGATCTCAATGAGGCGGCTTCATATGGGGAGAAATGGGAAGAGCAGCAGGTGCGCTTCGTGTTTACCATCCGGATCCGTGGTTGTTGAGACAAGGGAGGGAAAGATGGATTTTGAACTGACTGAAGAACAGAAGTTGATTCAAGAAACAGCTTATAAGTTTGCTGCCAATGAGATCGAGCCCATCGCCAAGGAGTGCGACAGGGAGGAGAGATATCCCAGAGAGGTTTGGAAAAAGGCCTGTGAGACGGGCCTTGTGGGTGCCTTTATCCCTGAGGAATACGGCGGGCCGGGGTTCGGGTTCTTGGAATTAGCGCTGATAACCGAGCAGCTCAGCAGGATCGACCTGGGCATAGGAACGGTCATCATCACTGCAACCTTCGGTTCTGAAAATATAGTCATGTTCGGGACTGAGGAGCAGAAGAAAAAATATCTCCCTCTTCTCGCAAATGGTGAGGCAGTGTCGGCAGGGGCCTACACAGAGCCGGATGCCGGCACGGATGTGGCCGCCACAAGGACTAAGGCTATAAAAGACGGCAATGA
>Ga0315536_1001006_pt1 | contig 14241 bp, 12 predicted proteins | sample SalMarSW160230MG_FD_203093 | JGI IMG/M metagenome (GOLD analysis project Ga0315536, IMG submission 203093) | Salt marsh sediment microbial communities from the Plum Island Ecosystem LTER, Massachusetts, United States - Salt Marsh Sediment SW1602-30 ... | reverse complement strand
TCGACCTGATCAACGCGCCGACCCGGCGGCAGGTCGATGACTCGCTCGCCGCCGCGAAGTCCAAATCGATGCTGATGCAGCGCCTTGAGGGCCTGCCCGAGGATGAGCAGCACGCGATTGTGCTGGATCTGGTGCGCTCCAACATTGCCACCGTGCTGGGCAGCACCAGCCCGGAGGCGATCGATCCGGATGCGGCGTTCCAGGAACTCGGCTTTGACTCGCTGACCGCCGTCGAGATGCGCAACCGGCTCAAATCCGCTACCGGCCTCGCGCTGTCACCGACACTCATCTTCGACTACCCGAACTCCGCAGCCCTGGCCGGCTACATTCGCCGAGAACTCATCGGGACGGCGGAGCAAGGGACCTCGACGTCCGCGCCGGGGGAGGCGGACATTCAGCGCGTCGTCGGGTCGATTCCGGTCAAGCGGCTCCGGCAGGCGGGCGTCTTGGAGTTGCTGCTCGCGCTCGCGAACGAAGGCGACGGCGACGGCGACGGTCGAGTATCAACCGCCGCCACGGCCTCGGAAAAGAACATCGCGGACATGGATCTCGACGACCTGGTCAACGCGGCCCTGTTGAAGGACGACGAGTAGGTATGGAGCCGCGCCGGCGACGACACAGTGGGGACACGCCCCCACACGTGGCGGGTACCTACCCGGATGCGGGGAGGGCAGCGCGCACGCGCGAGGGTAGTCAGTGAGAATCGCGGTCACCGGGGCCAGCGGTGTGCTCGGTCGCGGCCTCGCCGCCCGATTGCTCAGCCAGGGTCACGATGTCATTGGGATCGCTCGTCATCGTCCCCAAAGCTGGCCAAGCACAGCTAGTTTCGTCGCAGCCGATGTCCGGGACGCTACCGGTGTCAAACGCTGTGTCGACGGCGCGGATGTGGTCGCCCATTGCGCGTGGGCGCGACGTCCGGGTCCCGACGACCGGGTCAGCCACGAGGTCAATATCGGGGGGACACGCAACGTCCTTGCGGCGATGGCCGAGAGCGGAACCAGACGCATCGTTTTCGTTTCGTCGGCGCACGTCTACGGCGGGGGAGCCGCGGTGAAGACCGAGGATGACGCGACAACCGCGGTATCGGCTGACGGGCTGCACAAAGCCCGCGTCGAAGAGATGCTTGCGGCCTCGGGATTCGAATGGGTGGCGATCCGCTCCGCGCTCGTCGTGGGTCGCGGCGTCGACAATTGGGTGCGTGGACTATTGGCGCTGCCAATCTTTCTTGACTTTGCCGGATCAACCGAACGCCCAGTGCAGGTGGTCCATCTCGACGATGCGCTTCGGTTATCGGTGCGGGCCGTACTGGACACCACAATCGCAAGCGGTCCAATCAATCTCGCCGCTTCGGGCGCGCTGACAATTCGTCAGGTCGCTGCGGCGCTCGGGCGTCCGGTGGTGCCGCTCGGCGGCATGTTTGCCGTGTTGCGGCCGCTGCGCGCGTTGGCCGAGCTGGAACCAATTCTGGGCAACCCGCTGATGGATACGTCGCGCCTGCGTAATGATTGGGGGTGTCGGCTTGCCTGGAACTCCGACGAATGCATCGAGGACATGGCACTGGCGGTGCGCGGGCGGGCCAAGCTGGGTAGGCGGGTCGTATCCCTGCCGTGGCGGCTGTCCACCATCGGAGACTTGCCCGCCGCCGACGGGCCCGCCGCCGACGGAGTGATGCCCAGACCGGCAGGCCCGGAAGGGCTTAACGGCGAATTCGACACTCCGATCGACCCGCGGTTTCCGACCTATTTGGCCACCAATCTGTCGGAGGCGCTGCCCGGCCCGTTCTCGCCGTCGTCGGCGTCGGCGACCGTGCGCGGCCTGCGCGCCGCCGGTGTGGCCACCGCCGAGCGGCTGCGGCCCGGTGGGATCATTCAGCGTGAGATCGCGATGCGCACCGTCGCGGTGTTCGCCCACCGGCTGTATGGCGCGATCACGACGGCGCATTTCATCGCCGAAGCGGTGCCGTTCATCGATCCCGCCGTGTTCGTGAGCAATAGCGGGTTTTTCGGCCCCAGCATGGCCTCCCTGCCGATCTTCGGAGAGGAGCGTCCGCCGACGGAACCCGGCCGCGCTCGAAAGCTGCGGCGCACCCTGCGCAGTATCGGGGTGTTCGGGGTGAATTTCGTTGGCTTGAGCGTCGGTTCATCTCGCGACAGCGCGGACTTCATCGCCGATGTCGACCGTCTGGAGCGCCTCGCGGGCGGCGATCTCACCCGGCTGGACGATCAGCGGCTGCTCAGCTTGGTCTCGTTGGCGCGCGACCACGTCGTCCACGGCTGGGTGTTGGCGTCGGGCTCCTTCATGCTGTGCGCGGCGTTCAACGTGTTGTTGCGCGGTCTGTCCGGGCGAGACATGGCCCCGCCGGCCGGACCGGAATTGGTGAGTGCGCGATCGGTGCAGGCGATGCGGCGGCTGGTCCGTGCGGCGCGGCGTGACCCGGACGTGGCTCGCCTGCTGCAAGAGACCGATGCGCGTCTTGACGCGCTGGCTGTCAAGGCGCCGGAGTTTCACGCCGCGGTGCTGGCCGAGCTGGCGCTGATCGGGCACCGGGGTCCCGCGGAACTCGAGATGTTGTCCACCAGCTATGCCGACGATCCCGAGCTGTTGGTCCGGATGGTGGCCAGAGCGATGAGCGCTCCTTCCGCGCCGCGGCCGCGGCGTCCGCGAGTTCCGTTGTGGGCCCGGCCCGTGGCGGCGCTGGCCGCACACCCGCTGCGCGACCGTGAAGTCCGCCGCGACAAGGTGGTGCGTGCGAACTGGGTGCTCCGTGGTCTGCTGCGTGAGTACGGTCGCCGGCTGGTCGAGTCCGGTGTCTTCGACACTGCCGACGACGTGTTCTATCTCTTGGTCGACGAACTCGATGCACTCCCGCCGGACGTATCGGCGCGGGTGGCGCGGCGGCGAGCCGAGCGGCGCGGGCTCGAAGGCGTGGTTCCGCCGACGGTGTTCAGCGGAAGCTGGCAGCCTGCGGCCACGTCGTCGGCGGCCCTGGCCGGCGGGGAGATCCTGCGCGGAGTCGGTGTCTGCGGGGGACGGGTGCGCGGTCGGGTGCGGATCGTGCGGCCCGAGACGATCGACGAGCTGCAACCCGGAGAGGTCCTTGTCGCGGAGGTCACCGACGTCGGGTATACCGCCGCGTTCTGTTACGCCGCGGCGGTGGTGACCGAACTGGGTGGGCCGATGTCGCATGCGGCCGTGGTGGCTCGCGAGTTCGGGTTTCCCTGCGTGGTCGACGCCCAGGGAGCCACCCGCTCGCTGGCCCCGGGTGCGCTTGTCGAGGTCGACGGCACTTCGGGCGAAATCCATGTGCTCGAACCGGCGCCCGGCGTCGACGTGCCGACATCCGGGGAAGCGCAGGCGTACAGTTAGGCCGTATCAGTTAAATAGTCTAACTAAAGCAATGGGGTGGTAATGGCCCGCGCCGAGAACGACACCTGGGATCTGGGGTCCAGCGTGGGTGCGACGGCAACGGCGGTCGCCGCGTCGCGCGCGATGGCTTCGCAGGGCCCGGATCCGCTGCTTGACGACCCGTGGGCGGAGCCGCTCGTGCGCGCCGTAGGCATCGAGGTCTTCATCAAACTGATCGACGGCGAGCTCCGCGGCACCGACGGTCGCCCGCTCCACCGTCGGCGCATGGATGAGCAGATCACCGTGCGCACCCGCTTCTTCGACGACTTCTTCATGGGCGCGACCGGTGCCGGTATCCGCCAGGCCGTCATCCTGGCTTCGGGCCTGGACACCCGGGCCTACCGACTGCCGTGGCCGGCGGGAACGGTGGTCTACGAGATCGACCAGCCGAAGGTCATCGAGTTCAAGACGCAAACGCTGGCCGGCCTGGGCGCGCAGCCGACCGCGCAGCGCCGCACCGTCGCGATCGACCTGCGTGAGGACTGGCCGGCGGCGTTGAGGGCGGCGGGATTCGACACCGCGCAGCCGACGGCGTGGAGCGCCGAAGGCCTATTGGTCTACCTGCCGCCGGACGCACAGGACCGCTTGTTCGACAACATCTTTGCGCTCTCGGCTCCGGGCAGCCGGATCGCAACGGAACACCTGGATCTGCGCCGCATCCCGGCCGACTGGGCCCACAAACTCACCGAGCGAGCGCGCCGCGTCGGCTCCGACATCAACCTCGCCGAGTTGTTCTACACGGGCGAGCGCAACACCGCCGCCGAATACCTCGGCGCGCACGACTGGCAGGTCGACATCAAAACGACCGAGCAGTCCTATGCCGCCCACGGATTCGAGGTGCCCGACAACGAGGTGACCTCGTTCGGCGATGCCTCCGGGTACCTGACGGCATCGCTGGGGTAGGGATTTGGCTTCGCGGTGCGCCGTTGCCCGCAGCGACTCGCCTAGCCACTGCTCGGCCGCTTTTTCACAGCGGCCAGCTGTTCGGCCGTAGTGCATACCGAAAGGCAGCGGCCGGGGGCAGCGGCTTTCGTTCACTGATCGAGATTGCATCGAGAATGAGGGCGACGTAACGTCGCCAGCCATCGCTGTTCGACTCCATTGTCGATAGCACGCTGTACAGCATCGCGATCAGCCGAGGTATGTCGTCGGCGACCAGATCGGCGCGGACCCGACCGATGCGCTGGCCGCGGCGGACAAGGTCGTTAAGCGCCTCGTCCAGCGAGTTCGAGATGTCGGGGGTCAGCGACCCGGCGCGGTGCGCGGCGTTCAGCAGGTGGTGTTCCCGAGCGCCAAGCGATATCGCCGCTTCGATCAGCTGGGAGAGGCCGCGCAGCGGATCATCGGCGTCGCGGGCCTCTTCGATCACCGGGATGAGGTCCTCGGCGATGCTTTGATCCAGGGCCGCGCGGACTAGGTCTGCTTTGGTCGGAAACCTCCGGTATAGAGTGCGTTCGCCAACTCCCGCGCGGCGGGCGACGGCGTCAACGGGCGCTTCTGGCCCGAGTTCGGCGTAGACGCCCCGCGCGGCGCGCAGAATCCGCTCAACGTTGCGGGCCGCGTCGGCTCGTAACGGCCGGTCTTCAACCGCTGTCACCCTGACAGGCTAACTGACAGTTGACTGTCAATTGGCGACGTCCTAGGGTCCGTATAACTGACAGATACCTGCCATTTATGGAAAACACCCGTGATGTCAAGAACTTCCGAGATTTCCGATTACTGCTCTGATACCGACCTTCCGGTCATCCCCGTCCCGCGCGCCGCGCACTGCCCGCTTCACCCGCCCGCCGAATTCACGAGATGGCGGCAGGAGCCCGGGCTGCGACGTGCGATGTACCATGGCCGACCGGCTTGGGTGGTGAGTCGCTATCAGGACATCAGAGCGGCGCTGCTGGATCCGCGGCTGTCCGCGGACACCATTCCGGCTTCCCTCAAGCCGGCCAGCCCGGACAGCACCACACCGGTGATGTTCGCGCGGATCGACGACCCCGAACATCATCGGTTGCGTCGCATGATGACCCGTGACTTCACCTTCAGGCGTTGCGAAGCCATGCGGCCAAAGATCCAGGAACTCGTCGACCAACACCTCGACGAGATGATCGGCAAAGGCCCACCCGCCGACCTGGTGGAAGACTTCGCGTTGCCGGTGCCGTCACTGATGATCGCGATGCTGTTGGGTGTGCCCTCCGAAGACCTGGGGCTCTTCCAGCACCACTCAACGGTAGGGCTGCAGACGAGCACGACCGACGAGCAGCGCGCGGAATCGTTCGGCGCAATGTACGCCTATATCCAGGAATTGGTGCATCGCAGGGAGCACGATCCCGGCGACGACTTGATCAGCCGCCTGGTCACCGGCTACGTCATGACCGGTGAGCTCACCCGCGAGACCGCGACCATGTCAGGAGTGGTCATGATGTTGGCGGGCCACGAAACCAGCGCCAACATGATCTCGCTGGGAACGGTTGCGTTGCTTCAGCACCCCGAGGTCTTCAAACGGCTGGGCCGGACCGACGATCAGGCTCTTGTCGCCAACATCGTCGAAGAGCTCATGCGCTATCTCAGTATCGTGCACAGTCAGGTGGACCGGGTGGCGACTGAAGATTTCACGCTCGGCGGTCAGTTGGTCCGCGCCGGGGACTTCGTCGTGATGAATCTGCCCGCGGGAAACTGGGACACCGACTTCGTCGACGACCCGGAAGCCTTCGATGTCGAACGAAACACACGTGGACACTTGGGTTTTGGCTACGGAGTGCATCAATGCATCGGCCAAAACCTAGCCCGGGTCGAAATGCAGGTCGCGTTCGCCACGCTCGCGCGGCGTCTACCCGGGCTGAAATTGGCGGCACCGTCGAATGAGCTGAGGTTCAAGGAAGCCGACATCTACGGGATGAAGGAGTTGCCGGTCAGCTGGTGATGTGGATCGACGGGAACGGGGGCTCCTCGTGGCGGATGCGCTGACATCGTCCAACGAGCTGAGATTCGACGGACGCGTCGCCGTGATCACCGGTGCCGCCGGGGGTTTGGGCAAGGAATACGCGCTGCTGTTGGCGTCGCGTGGCGCCCGCATCGTCATCAACGACACGGGTGGATCGGTTACGGGCGATGGCTTCAACATCGAGGCCGCACACGACACCGCGGAGCGGATCCGTGAACGGGGCGGCGAGGCCGTTGCCGATGCCCACAGTGTGACGACTCCGGAGGGTGGCGAGGCGATCATCGACACCGCCCTTCGCGCCTGGGGGCGGGTGGACATCGTGATCAACAACGCCGGAATCGTCGGCGATGCGCCCTTCGAGGATATGACCGTCGATCGGCTGGAACCCCTCGTCGACGTGCACCTGAAGGGCGCTTTCTATGTGACGCGGCCCGCATGGAAAGTGATGCGCGAGCAGCGGTACGGCCGAGTGCTCAACACCTGTTCGGCCGCCGGAATCCTGGGCGCCGAAAAGATGAGCAACTATGGCGCGGCCAAAACCGCGTTGATCGGCTTCACCCGAGTGCTGGCCGCCGAGGGAGCGGACCACAACATCAAGGTCAATGCAATAGCCCCGATCGCCCACACGCGGATGCTGACGCACTCGATTGACGGCGCAGCCGGCCGGCAGGCCGTGGAGGATGACGGGGCGGCCCAGGCCGTCTTGGATGATCTTGTGGGTCAATACATCCGGATGCTGGATCCCGCGCAGGTGGCTCCGGTGGTGGCCGTTCTCACCCACGAGCATTGCCCGGTTTCCGGAGAGATCTACACGGCGGGCGCCGGACATGTCGCGAGGTTCTTCATCGGCAGGACGAGGGGCTTCTACAGCCCCGGGCTATCGATGGAGCAGGTGCGTGATCATCTGGAAGAGATCCGCGACGAGGCGGGCTACACCGTGCCCGGCGGACCCGCCGACGAGATACGGGAGCTCTTCGCGACCATCATGAACAGCTGAATGCCGTGCCGACGCCATCGGGCGGCGGCGCCGACCGCAGGCAGCCGAACGGCTCGATGCCGCCCGGGCTGAATCGCGCCGCCGACTGGTGAGCGTAGTTCACGCAATACAGGCCGGCTTGGTCGGCGCGGCAACGGTAGTCAGCAAATGACAGCGAATCGCCGTCCGCCAGCTCTGCCCCGTTGCCGTTGATAAATGGACCGGGATCGGCGCGGGACAGTCCCACCTGAAGCTTCATGCCGTCGAAGTCGACCCAACCGGCTTTCCACTCGCCGTAGGCCGTCGCGGGCGGCGGCGCGGGATTGGTGAGCTTCACCAGGCAGGCCAATGCGGTGCCGGTGTGTTTGGAATCGGTCATGCAAGAGACTTTGCCGGACATCGCCGTGAAGGCGATGTCATCGCCGAGCGTCGTGGTCGCGCCGTCGCGGGTCGCGTCGTGGTAGTGGTTCGGATCAACGGGATGGCCTCCCTCGATCCAGGCGATCACCGCGGAGATCGTGGCGCCGGCCGCTGGCGCGGCGGACGGAGCCGCCGGTTTGCTGCGCGACGGGGGGCTGGAAGGCCCCGCCGACGCCTGGGTGGTCGTCTGCGTTTGCTCGGAGTGGCCGCCGACCGTGTGTGAGCAGCCGGCAGCCAAGAACGACACTGCGACGAGCGCGGCGATCCGCATGCGATCAGGCTAGCCCCCGCGCGTCCGAATTAAGGCACTGCGCGCGCGTTAAGCTCCGCATGTCGGCTACCGTCGGATTATGCATCAGCGCACTGTCCGCGCACGCACGGCCACCGGCACGGTCGAAGGCTTCACCCGCGACGGCGTAAACCGCTGGCGATCCATCCCATATGCCCGGCCACCGGTGGGATCCTTGCGATTCCGGGCGCCGCAGCCGGCATTGCCGTGGTCGGGTGTGCGGCACTGCCACGGCTTCGCCAACTGTGCACCGCAACAGCGTCGCTACACGTTGCTCGGCCTGTCGGGTGTCGGCGGCCGCTACCAGCCCATGAGCGAGGACTGCCTCACCCTCAACGTCGTCACACCCGAGGCCCCCGCCACCGAACCGCTGCCGGTGATGGTTTTCATCCACGGCGGCGGGTATTTCCTGGGCAGCTCGGCGACACCGATCTACGACGGCGCCGCGATGGCCCGGCGCGGTTGTGTGTATGTTTCGGTCAACTACCGGCTCGGTGCGCTGGGATGTCTGGATCTGTCGTCATTGTCGACACCGGATATCACCATCGACAGCAACTTGTACCTGCGCGATCTGGTGCTGGCGTTGCAGTGGATTCGGGACAACATCGCCGAATTCGGCGGTGATCCCAATAATGTCACCATCTTCGGCGAGAGCGCCGGCGCGTGCATCACCGCCACGCTGCTTGCGGTACCCGCCGCGGAAGGGCTGTTTGCCCGGGCGATCTCGGAAAGCCCCGCATCGGGCCTCGTGCGCTCGAAAGAGGTCGCCGCCGAGTTCGCGAACCGATTCGCCGACCTGATCGGGGCTCGCAGGCAGGATGCCGCCGATGCGCTGATGCAGTTGTCCGCCGGCCAACTCGTGGAGGCCCAACACCGCCTGATCGATCAGGGTATGCAGAACAGGTTGGGCGCTTTTCCCATTGGCCCGTCAGCCGGTGACGACATGCTGCCGTTGGATCCCATCGATGCGATGCGGTGCGGTCGGGTCCATCGGGCTCCTCTCATCGTGGGCACCAACGCCGAAGAGGGGCGGTTGTTCACCCGCTTCCTGGCAATGCTGCCGACCAATGAATCGATGGTGGAGGAACTGTTGGCCGATGCGGAACCGGATGCGCGCGAACGTATTACCGCCGCTTACCCGGACTACCCGGGGCGATCGGCGTGCATCCAGCTCGGTGGCGACTTCGCCTTCAGCTCGGCGGCGTGGCAGATCGCCGAGGCGCACGGCAGGCACGCCCCCACGTACCTGTACCGGTACGACTACGCACCGCGCACGCTGCGCTGGTCGGGTTTCGGCGCTACCCATGCCACCGAGTTGCTGGCCGTCTTCGACGTCTATCGCACGAGGTTCGGCGCGCTGCTGACTGCCGTTGCCGACCGGGGGACCGCACTGCGGGTCAGTAACCAGGTGCAACGACGGTGGCGATCGTTCAGCCACACGGGTGTGCCGGGCGACGACTGGCCGGCCTACACCACCGCCGAACGCGCGGTCATGGTCTTCGACCGCAAGAGCCGGATCGAGTTCGATCCGCATCCGCACCGCCGGATGGCATGGCACGGCTTCTCATTGGCGCGTTGACCTGGCACGCTGACCCCATGCATGCCGACACCGAGCAAGTCATCGAACGACCCGGTAACCTCACCGCCGCCTGGCTGACCGCCGCGGTCGGCGCCGGTCCTATCGCCGATTTCACCGTCGAGCGTATCGGCACCGGGCAGATGAGCGAGTGCTACCGTGTCCGGCTCAGCTACGCGGATGACCTAGCTGCCACCGGTAGGCCGGAGTCGGTGGTGTTGAAAGTCGCGGCGAGCGATCCGGTGAGTCGGCAGACCGGGCTGGCCATGGGCCTCTACGAGCGCGAGGTGTGCTTCTACGGCGACATTGCACCCCGCCTGGGAGGGCCGATAGCGCCCTGCTACCACGCCGCGGTCGACACTTCCACAGGTGTGTTCGATCTATTGCTGGGCGATGCCGGGCCAGCGGTCGTTGGCGATGAAATCGCGGGCGCCACAATGGACCAGGCCGGCCTCGCCGTAGTCGAGTTGGGCCGGCTGCACGGGCCGCTGCTCGGTGACGCCTCGCTGGCCGAGGCTCCGTGGCTCAACCGTGAGTCGCCGCTGAACCAGGCGATGATCGCTCCCCTTTACGCCGGTTTCATCGACCGCTACGGCGACCAGATCGCAGCGGAGCACCGCCTCGTGTGCGAGCGCCTGGTGGCCGCGTTCGACGGCTACCTCGCCCAGGAAGCAGACCCCGGCCGAATCCAGGGCCTGGTGCACGGCGACTACCGGCTGGACAACATGTTGTTCGGGACCGCGGGGTCCGACCGCCCGCTGACGGTGGTCGACTGGCAGACCGTTTCCTGGGGGCCCGCCCTGACTGACCTGGCGTACTTCCTCGGCTGCGCGCTGCCGACGCAACATCGTCGGCAGCACCACGACGAATTGCTGCGGGCGTACCACGAGGCGCTGGGACCGGCGTCGCCCATCACCCTCGCCGACGTCGCCGAAGGCGTGCGTCGGCAAAGCTTTTTCGGGGTGATGATGGCGATCGTCTCCTCGATGCTGGTAGAGCGAACCGAGCGCGGCGACCGGATGTTCATGACGATGCTGCAACGCCACTGCGATCAGGTGCTCGACACCGACGCCCTGGCGACGCTGCCCGCTGCGGTGGCGCCCGAGCCGCTGCGGCCGACGGAGGACGACGAACTCGCGCACGCCCCGACGGCCGAGCCGCTGTGGAGCGAAAGCTGGTACGCCGACTTCGTCGACGCGCCACAGGGATTGGGCGGCTGGTTTCGCCTTGGCCTGGTGGCCAATCAGCAGACGGCATGGGTGCACGCGCTGCTGTGCGGTCCCGACATGCCGACCGTGGCCGTCGACGCGCAGGTCCCGCTGCCGGCCGACCCGTGGCTGGTCAGCACCGACACATTCGAAATCGGCCACTCCGCCAGCGTGCCGCTGCAGGCCTACCGCGTCGACATCCGTGCACGGGCGCAGGCCTACCCGGACCCGTCCGCCCTGCTGCGCGGCGAGCCGGGTGCCCCGGTCGAGATGACGATGAATCTGGTGTGGGCCACCGACGGCGCGCCGTACAAGTACCGGTTGACGACGCGTTACGAGATTCCGTGCACCGTTTCGGGGACGGTCACCGTCAAGGGCTCCGGCGAAACCAGCTATCGCATCGATTCCGTTCCCGGTCAGCGCGATCACTCCTGGGGTGTGCGCGATTGGTGGAGCATGGACTGGATGTGGAGCGCGCTGCACCTGGACGATGGCACTCACCTGCACGGGGTGAGCATCCGGGTCCCGGGCGTACCAGCGTTCAGTGTCGGCTACGTTCAGGACGCGGACCGCAACGTCACCGAAGTGCAAACCGTTGCATCACGAGAGTCCTTCGGCGCCAACGGGTTACCGCAGAATGCCACAGTGACCTACGAACCGGGTGACATCACCGCGGACATTGACGTGCGCGGACAGGCTCCGGTACGCCTAACCGCCGCAGACGGGCGGGTGAGCCAGTTCCCGCGCGCCTGGGCGACCATCAGCACAGCGGACGGCCGCAGCGGTGTCGGTTGGTTGGAATGGAACCGCAACCTTCCCTCAACGACCGAGTGAGGATGCCGGCGCCCGTCGTGGTGATGGGTGTCTCCGGCTCGGGCAAGTCGACAGTGGGTGCGAAGCTGGCACAGCGCCTACGGGTTCCCTTCGTCGACGCCGACACCCTGCACCCGCAGATCAACGTCGCCAAGATGGCGGCCGGTGAGCCCCTCGACGACGACGACCGCTATCCCTGGCTGGAGAGGGTCGGCGAGTGGTTGGCCGGCCACCCCGACGGCGGCGTGATGAGTTGTTCTGCGCTCAAACGGCAATACCGTGACCGGCTGCGCGCGCACTGCCCGTGCGTCGAGTTCCTGCATCTGGCCGGTTCACCGGAGGTCATCAGCAGTCGGCTGGCCACCAGGACAGGCCATTTCATGCCCGCGGCGCTGCTGCGGTCACAATTCGCCACGTTGCAACCTCTCAGCGCCGACGAGGCCGGTATCACGGTGGATGTCGGCCAGGACGTCGACGCGATCGTCGACACCTTCCTGGCAGGCTCGGCGTCACGGCAGCGCGGGGGCAGCTGAGCCGTGTACGCGAGTGCGGTTGTCCTCATCGTGGCGTTGCACTTCGCCTTCATCAGCTACGTCGTCGTCGGCGGTTTCCTCGCGCTCCGGTGGCGACACACGCTGTGGCTACACGTGTCGGCCGTCATCTGGGGGACGGCCATCGCCGCCAAACAGGTGGACTGCCCGTTGACCTGGGCCGAACGTTGGGCTCGCGCAGGTGCCGGCATGGCGCCACTGCCGCCGGACGGATTCATCGCCCACTACATCGCCGGGGTGATCTATCCCCGCGCCTGGGTGATCGCGGTCCAGTTCGTCGCGTTCGCCGTTGTCGCGGCGTCATGGACGCTGTATTTGCGGCGCGAGCGCGTGATTAGCAGAAACGTCTGCGACGTCGACCGCTGACTGGCTAGCGTGCCCGGGCGGCCAGGTGACCACCGTGCTGGCGAGCTGATTCGGCGAGGGCCTCACCACGTACCCGGGCGGTGCCGGCGAGCTTTTCGCCGCGCTTGCGGGCGGCTTCGGCCCAAGGCTCAGCCCTCTCGGCCGCCTCGCTGGCCAGTTTTTCGCCGCGTTTGCGCGCTTTCTTTGCCAGTGGTTCGGCCTTTTCGGCTGCGGTGCTGGCCAGTTTTTCGCCGCGTTTGCGCGCCTTCTTTGCCAGCGGCGCGGCCTTCTCGGCCGCCTCGCTCGCCAGTTTTTCGCCCCGGTGGCGGGCCTTTTCTGCCAGAGGTTCGGCTCTTTCGGCTGCGGTGCTGGCCAGTTTCTCGCCGCGCTTGCGGGCGGCTTCGGCCCAGGGCTCGGCCCTTTCGGCCGCCTCGCCGGCCAGTTCGCGGCCGCGCTCGGCGCCAACCTGCAAGCCATGCACGATCCTGTGCCCGAGTTCGCCGAAGTCGGGCTCGAGCGTGTCGTGCGACCCCGGCAGCGCCGAGGACACCCGGTCAGAAAGTCGCTCCGCCGCCTGTCGGCCCCGCCAGCCCAGTGACGGCTTGCCGGCGGTGTCAGCCGACGCGATCATGAGTCCGCCCAGCAGGCTGAGATCAGCAAGGAAGGCCTGCCGCTTCTCGACTTTGCGCTGCGGATCGGTCTCGTTCCAGAACATATGCGCCCCGAGGTTGGCCGGCAGCACCGTGAATGCCAGCGCGGCCGAGGCGACGCGGGGCATTCGCCCGGTGGCCAGTAGCAGGCCGCCCCCGATCTGGACGGCCGCGGTGAGTTGAGCGAATGTTCGCGGGTCACTGGGAATGCTGCTGCCCACCGGATCCGGCAACGCCTGCAGGCCGTCCACTGCGGGCGCCGCGGCTTCCGCGGCGGCCTTGGGGTTACGCAGTGAATCGACCCCCTGACCGATGAACACAACCGACAACAAGGGTCGCGCAATTCTGCGGATCAACATGGCAGCAGGTTACCCGGCGGACCGGCAAACAAATCGCTCGGCGTATCGCCGCAGCTGATGACCTGTGGCGCCGCCCCGCCGACGATAGGGTGGAACCCGTGCGAACGTTGATCATCGTCGACGTGCAAAACGACTTCTGCGAGGGCGGCTCGGTGCCGGTGACCGGCGGCGGCGCCTTGGCCCCCGCCATCAATGACTATCTGGCCGGCAACCCCGGCTACCAGCATGTCGTGGCAACCCAGGACTTCCATATCGACCCCGGCAGCCATTTCTCCGATCGGCCGGACTATTCATCGTCCTGGCCACCACACTGCGTCGCCGGCAGCCCGGGTGCGAATTTCCATCCCGATCTCGACACCAGCCGAATCGAGGCGGTCTTCCGCAAGGGTGCGTACGCCGCGGGGTACAGCGGCTTCGAGGGTGTCGACGAGGACGGAACCCCGCTGCTGGAGTGGTTGCGGCGGCGCGGTGTCGACGAGGTGGACGTAGTCGGCATTGCCACCGACCATTGCGTCCGGCAGACCGCCGAGGATGCTGCCGGGGCGGGTCTTGCTACCAGGGTGCTGGTGGACCTGACCGCGGGTGCGACGCCGGATTCGGCGGCAGCAGCTCTGGCCGAGATGCGAACCGCCGGCGTCGAGCTGGTCGGAGGACCGTGATGGTGTCGCCAATGGACCGGGAGCAGCTACTCGCCGCTGTAGAGCGCTCACCGCA
>Ga0315536_1001004_pt1 | contig 14260 bp, 9 predicted proteins | sample SalMarSW160230MG_FD_203093 | JGI IMG/M metagenome (GOLD analysis project Ga0315536, IMG submission 203093) | Salt marsh sediment microbial communities from the Plum Island Ecosystem LTER, Massachusetts, United States - Salt Marsh Sediment SW1602-30 ... | reverse complement strand
CCAGCGGAGTCCGGAGTTCGTGGGAGATGTTGGCGATGAAATCGCGCCGGACGGTTTCCAGGCGGCGCAGACGGGTGAGATCCTGAAAGAGCAGCAGGGTCGAACCCTTCAGCGTTCCCCCCAGCGGGGTGGCGACCGCCTGGAGGAACACGTCCTCCACACCCGCTTCGACGGTGATCGAATTCGCTGCGCCGCTTTCGTGACAATTCCGCCAAAGTTCGATCAGCTGGAATTGACGCAGAACCTCCGCCGCGGAATGCCCAAGGGCTTGTTCCTCGACGATGCCGAAGATTTGTGCGGCGGCCGGATTAAACAGTGCCACCTTCCCCTGCGCATCCAGAATGGATACCCCATCCGTCATTTGGGCAAGCACGGCGGCCAACCGCCCGCGTTCGATCTGGAGTGATTCGAATTGCGAGCGCAGCCGTTCGGTCATGGTATTGAACGCATCTGTCAGCTGGCCGATCTCGTCGCGGCCGACCGGGAGAAGCGTGGTTTGCAGGCGCCCGGCCGCGACCCGGCGGGCGGCCTCGGTGAGTTCTTCGAGCGGCTGGGTCGTGCGCTGCGTCGCCACGAAAGAGAGCACGAGCGAGAGAATGGCGGCGACCCCCATCGCAATCAGCAACGTGGTCTGCAGACGGCCGACGGCGGCATCCACCGTCGAGAGCGGTATCGCCAGCCGGACGAACCCGGGCAGGGTAATATCCGCCCGCATGGGCACAGCCACATACAGCGTGTGAATTCCGGTCGTGGCGCTGGTCCGGGCGTTCGAACCGGTTCCCTGCGCCAGGGACTGCTGCACTTCCGGCCGGGAGAGATGGTTTTCCATCGTTGCCGGGTCCACCTCCGAATCCGCCAGGACCGTGCCATCGGAATCGATGATCGTGAACCGCAAGCCCAGGCTGCCCGCCGAAGCGCGTGCAAATTCCTCCATGGCCGATGGCGATGCGCCGGTTTGCCGCAGGGCGGTGGTTTCCGCCGCGAGCAGATCGCACTCCGCCCTGAGCCGGGTTTTTAGCGTCTCGAGGTATGCGTCCCGCAGGAAACCGGAGAGGAAAAGAAGCAGTCCCAGAAGGATGATCGTGAATAGCCCGAGTTGGGGGATGGCGATTTTCCAGCGAATGCTCTGCAGGTTCGGGAGTCTCATCTATCCCTCAAAACGGTATCCCGCGCCGCGCACGGTCACCAGCCGCACGGGGTGCGCGGGATCGCGTTCGATCTTCTCCCGCAGCCAGCGCACGTGGACGTCCACCGTCCGGCTGTCACCGGTATATTCCCAGCCCCACACCCGCTGGAGGATTTGTTCGCGGGAAAGCGCCTGCCCGCGATGTCGGGCGAAGTAGAGCAGCAATTCGTATTCTTTCGGTTTGAGCGGCAGCGGATCCCCATTGCGACGCGCTTCACCCCGGGCGATATTAATAGACAGGTCTCCGCATTGAATAGGCGCTTCCGGCGGAGCCTCCTCCGAAGGCATTGGGTTTTTTTCTTCCCGGATAAGGCGGACTCTCCGCAGCTGGGCTTTGATCCGCGCCACGAGTTCCCGCATGTGAAAGGGTTTGGTGATGTAGTCGTCCGCCCCCATTTCGAGCCCGACCACGCGATCGATTTCGTTTTCACGCGCGGTCAGCATAAGTATGGGAACGTTTATTTTGACCCGCAGCCTGCGGCAGACTTCGAAACCGTCCATGCCGGGGAGCATGATGTCGAGCAGGATGATGTCGGGGATTTGATCCAATGCCGCGGCAAGCGCCTTTGCGCCGTCCTCCACGGCCCGCACGTCGAAACCCTCGTGTACCAACGTATACGCGAGGGTTTCCCGCAGGGCGGTTTCGTCTTCCACGATAAGTATCTTTTCTGGCATGGGGTTCCCCTTAGAAGTATAATAATGCCATGACAAAGGCACAAGTCTGGGTTCTCATCATCGGCATCCTGCTCATCGCCGCCTTCGCGGTGGGGCTGATCGTAACCGCCATCCGCGCCCCGTTCGACAGCGCCGCCGGTTTACCGGATCAGATTTTCAAGAAGATCGAGAATATCACACATCCGACCCCGACCATTTATCCGGATCCGGTCACCGTGATCCGGGAGATCCGTTCGCTTTCGCGGCTGGAAACGGTGCAGTACACGGTCGAGAAGGTCATCACCGCCGAAACGAACCAGGGCCCGTTCGGGTTCCTCTTCGGCGATAAATTACTGCTGGTGGCGCACGGCACGGTCATCGCGGGGGTCGATCTGGGCCGGCTCGACCCGGGGGATGTCCGCATCGATTCGCAGGGCGTACTCTATATGGTCATCCCGGCCGCTGAGGTATTCGTGGCCACGTTGGACAACGATAAATCCTACGTCTATCACCGGGAGACCGGGCTTCTGGCCCCCGGGACGAAGGATTTGGAATCCGCCGCCCGAAAGGCCGCGGAGGAAGAAATCTTGAAGGCGGCGCTGGAAGACGGGATCCTGACAACGGCGCTGACCAATGGAAAAGCGTACCTGCAGCGGTTCCTGATGTCGCTTGGGTTGGAGGACGTGGTCTTCATCGATGCCACGCCGGTTCCGGCGGGATCCACCTCGCCGCCGCTTCCAACCGCCACCGCCACTCCCTGAGAAAAAACCCATCCCGCCTTATCCCTCTTCCCTGGCCCCTCCCCCTTCTCCTGAGATTTTCAGGAGAAGGGGGAGGGGTTGGGGTGGGAGATGAGGAAAAGGAGCCCCGTGAAGTATTCGCGCATCTTCATCCTATTCGCCATTCTTTTCCTGATTTCGCTGGCCTGCAATTTCCCCGGTGCCGGCACACCGACTGCCGGAGAGACCCCGCCGGGCGTCACCCCGACGCCATCCGCGGAATCCACGATCGCGCCTACTCCCGCGGTGCCGCCGTTGACGGCGGAGATGCTCCGCAACGGCACCTACGCGCTTCCGGAATCCAAGGAAACGGTCACGCTCGTGGACGGGAAATATGACCGCGCGGAATCCATGGAAAATATCCTACACGTGACTCTCATGGATCCCATCGCCTTCGGTGACCTCAACGGCGACGGCGCCGAGGACGCGGCGATCGTGCTCTCCGAAAACGTCGGCGGGACCGGTTTCTTCATGTCGGTGGTGGCTGTGCTTAATCAGGGCGGGGCGCCTCACCAATCCGCGTCGCGGTTCCTCGACGACCGGGCGCAGCTTGTCGGCCTAGTCATCATCGGCGGCCGGATCGTCGTCGACGCCGTGATCCACAGCTTCCAGGATCCGATGTGCTGCCCGAACTTCCCGGCGGTGGAGTCGCTGCGGCTGATCGGGGATCAATTGATCATGACACGGTTCGCCTCACGTACGCCCGGAGGAGACGAGCGGGCGATCACCATTACCGGCCCGGCCGAAGGCGCTTCGGTGAGTGGTTCGGCGCAGCTGGCCGGGACGGTGACCATCTCGCCGTTTGAGAACAATCTGGCGTATAAAATCTACGGCCCGGCCGGGGAAGAATTGAGCGGGGGGTCCTTCCTGGTGGATTCCGACGGGATGGGCGAGCCGGGGACCTTCAACGTATCGATCAGCCTGGCGGGAATCCCGGCTGGAACTTCAATCCGTCTTGTGATCTCCGACCTCAGCGCGGCGGATGGGTCGCTTTATGCGATGGATTCGGTGGGGTTGCAGGTGACGTAAACGGCGGCCGGTTTACACCCGCCCCGTCCATGCATCGCTTCCGTATTTTTCGCGCGCCAGATCATCGGCGCGCGTTTTTTCTTTCTCAGACAGCGTTTCACGGCGGAACTCGATTCCAAATTCGTCCGCAAACCCTTGCGTGACCGCGTCCGCCGCCTCCTGCCAGGAAACCTCGCGTCCGAGCAGTTCACCGAGCGTGGCGGCCCGGCGGCGGATCCGCTCCGGCGGGATTTGCGGTCCGGCCAGCGCCTGCAGGATGCGGGCGAGATCGCCGCGCAGCGGGCAGGCGCCGTGCTGCAGCACGCCCCCCATCCGCCTGGCCTGTGCGCTGCCAATCAGCTTCCGGCCGCTGGTGGAGATTTCGTATTGGGAGGGGATTTCAAAGCAGACGGGATTACCGGCGGCACGGGTGCGTTGCCCGGTTTCGGCCTGTACCGCCACCCCAAGCAGCCGTAATCCGGCCAGCAATCCGAGGCTCAACCGCCGGTAACTTTCCAATACGCCGCCCTGCATCAGCGGATGGCTTTCCGGCGCTGTGAGGGAATACGTCAGCTCATCGGTGTGCAGGATCGCGCGGCCGCCGGTCGGACGGCGCACCAGGTCCCACCCCAAGCGCCGCAGCGCTTCATGGTCACAATCGGCCGCGGGCTGGGCAAATCCAAGCGAAAGGGTGGGCGGCTCCCAGGCGTAAAACCGCAGGGTGGGCAGGCTGCGACCGGCCGCCGTTTCTTCCAGGAGCGCTTCGTCCACCGCCATGTTGCGCGCGCCGCCGGCGGGCGGGTCGAGGAGCAGGCGCCAGAGGTTGGGTTGCATGGGTCGGAATTATATCCGCCCTGCCCCAGCCTCTCCTCCCCCATCCCCTCCCCTCCTTCCCTTTAGGGAAGGAGGGGAGGGGAGCCGAGGCATCGGTGCTTTTCCGATGCGGAGGCGGGATGGGGTAGTTGGGTCGTATGGGATTAGGGGAGAGGAAGTTGGGACAGAGAAGAAGAGGGGAGGTTGGGCCGGGGTATAATCCCGCCACCACTTTCCATCCCTCACGATCGATGACCCTTCGCCTGGCACTGTGTTTCCTCTTTCACCAACCTCTGGGCGAGCATGCGGAGCGGGCCGGCCGCATATGCTATCGCGGCGTGCTCGACGTACTCCGCAACCATCCCCAATTGAAATTCAACCTGATGCTTTCCGGCACGCTGCTTGATGCGCTGTGCTGGTTCGATCCGGCATTCCTCGACGCGGTGCGCTCCGGATTGCGGGAGGACCGTTTCCGGCTGCTGGGCAGCACGTACGCGCAAACCCTTCTGCTGGCGGGCGAAAACAAAGATAACGCGCTCCAGATCGCCGTGCACCGCGAGACCTTGAAGAAGTATTTCGACGCGGAGCCGACCGCCTTCTGGAGCCCGGAACGCACCTGGTCGCCGACATTCGCCCCGCTCCTGACCGCCGTGGGCTACCGCCGGCTGGCCCTGGAAAGCGATGCGCTGCATGCGGCGGGGGTCGGCGCGCCGTTGGTATACCGGCTTCGTGACGGGGGCGGGCTCAACGTCGCGTGGGAAGATTCCCGGTTGCGCGACCGCCTGGATTTCGCGGCCTGGTTCCGGCGGCGCGAGGTCTTCGAATCCGCCATAGATGATTGGAAACACCATCCGGAGGCGGACCGGCTGTTCCCGGTGATTGCCGAGGATGCCGGAGCATTCGGATTATGGGGATACGACATGGGGCTGGACCCGCGCGCGGACGCGGCCGGCTTGGACGAATTGCTGGATTGGATCGCGCGCGAGGAAAGCCTGGCGTGTTCCTTCCTGGAGGATGCTCCGGAAGGGGAGGCGGAACTTACCATCGAAAAGGCGGTCTGGGGGCGGGCGCTGGACCGTGCTTTGGCGGATCCGGAATCACCGTTGCATGAAGAAGGGTACAGCGGCTGGGACGATTTTCTGGCACGCGCGCCCCGGTTGCAGCATTTCCGCCGGATGTACACCGCCGTGCGGCTGCGAATGGCTCCCGGCGAGACGGCGCTTGCCGCACAGAAAGCCGGGGCGGCGCCGGATTCGGAACTTGATCCTTGCGCCGGATTGTTCGCGCTGGCCGAGCGGGTATATTGCGCGCATCAGGACCGGTTCGGCGCGGTGGGCGTGGGCGGGCGCGGAGATCCGGCCTGGGAGGCAATCGGCGCGGCGATCGCGCCGGCAAAGGCCGCTGAACTCTCCGCCGCCGGGCCGCGCGCGGGCTATGAGGCGCACATCGACGATCTGACCGGCGACGGGGAGGATGAAATCCTCCTGAGGAGCGGCGATCAAATGGTGATCCTCTCCCCGTACGGCGGACGTCTGCTGAACTGGGCCGATCTCCGCCGCGGGGAATTGCTGGTCGGCAATCCGCTGGCTGTTCCCATCGGGTCGGTTCTAATCGAGGCCAAGCCGCCGGATTTCGCACCGGTGCCGGATGACTGGCTACCGCAAGAAAATGATCCCATGCCGGAAAGCCAAGCGGAGGGCGGCGAGCGGCGGCTGGTCCGGCTGGATTCGGAAAATATCCCGGCGGCGCCGGGACGGCTCCCGGTTTGGCCCCGGATGCGGTCGGCCGGGTTAAAGCCCTCCCTGCCGGCCAGGCGCCGCGCGTTGAACGATTTCTTCGCGTTCGACGACGGCCCGGAGGAGAAATCCGACCCGCGTCTGGATTTCCGCCTGGCCGATGGGGCTGTCATCTTCCTGCGCTTCTTCGGGTACCGCTTGCGGCTGGTTAAACGCATCAGCCTGACCACCCGCGGCGTGCGCGCGATCTACCGCTTCCACAATGTCGATAAGCACGCGGTGCGCGTGCGGATGCGGCTGGTATCGGAGGTCTGCCCGGATTATCGGATGGCGGTGGGCTCACCCGGACCCGTCTTCGAGCCGGTTGCGGTCGGCCCGCGGCATTCACCCGGTCTGAAGAATATCCGCACCGGGAACGTGATGGTCAGCCACATTTCCCGGCCGGAGATCGAACCGTCCGTGTCCGCACCGGGGATTCTGGCCTGGGAACTGACGCAGACCGTTTCCTTCACCGTCGAACCCGGCCGGACGGAAGTGGTTGTGGTGCGGTTGAATTTATTTCCCGCCGGGAAATCCGAGTCAACCCCGCCGCCCGCAACCGGGATGGAAAAACAGCTCCAATAAACGCAGGGTGAGTTGACGACCTGGCGTTACGTATCGGGCGTAATCCGTACCATGTCGGCAACCCGCCCTACTTCTGCACACAGCTGTGATGGAATAATCTCCCCTATAAAAAAAACAGCGGAGACTGATCATCTCCGCTGTTTTGCATTAATCGCCGATTCCTCCGATTGCGTCACACCGCGAGGCACACACCGCGCGCTTGCAGTGTCCGCGTGTGGGTGCCGTTGTTCTTGGCGTACACACGCCACTTGCCGCCGGACATCAACGCGGCGAACACCGTCAGGTCGTCGTTAAGGCTCCACCCGCCGCCGGTGATCACTTGCCCGGCCGGGCAAACGACTTCCGCCAGGCCGGTTGCGCCCGGGGCGAGATCCTTGTAGCTGGTGGAAGTGGAGGTGGTGACCGGGGCGCCGGAAAGACAGACGGCGTACGCGTCGAACGACTGGCTGCCGGCGGCGGAGTTTTTGGCCGAAACCGACCAGCCGTTCCCGCTTTGGGAAGAGACGTAGGTCCAAAGCGAGCCGTCGGGCTTGCCGGTGAATCCTCCGCCGGTCACGACGCTCCCGGCCGGGCAATCGGCCTTGGTGTTCCCGCCCCCGTGGCCGGCGACCGATATCGATTGGCTTGCCATTGTCGAGCTGACCGACGGAAGTGTCAGGCAGATCGCGTAAACGTTCAGGTTCTGGGCTGTGCCGGTGTTGTTCTTGACGACGACGGCCCAGCCGTTTCCGTTCTTGGCCTGGGTGTAAACATGCATCCCCAGGTTGACGGAGAACCCTCCACCGGTCACGACCTTTCCAGCCGGACAGACGGCGGTTGTCGACATGGTGCCGCCGGCCGGCGTGCTGACGGTCTTCAACACATAATCGGTCGTGGGCGCGACGACCGGAGGAGCCAGCGCCACAACCTTGATCTTCACCCAGAAGGCGGTATTCGCATCGGTCCCGATACCGAAGACGGAGCTGTCGGACGCGCGCAGTTTAAAGAAGCCCTGGTAGGTGCCTCCGGCATTCGGGGAAATCAGGTCGACCGAGACGTCGATTGTTGCGCCCGGCGCGACGGTTCCGGTGGTCAGCTGCTTTTCGGCCGGGGCGCCCATTTGGTCGCCGTGGTCGAACACGAGCGAATAACCCGAGGTCCAGGTGCAGGAGCCGATGTTCTTCAGGCGCCATGTCTTGGTGAAGTGATCGAGCGGGGTCGTTTCCCAATCATCGGGGATGGTGACGTCGGAGATAAACTGGACCCAGTTGCAAGGCAAGGGGGTCGGCGTCACGGAAGGAGCAAAACTGGTGTTGGTCACCGAGGGCATCATGGTGTTGGTGACCGTATCCGCTGCCGCGGGGGGCGGGGCCAGCGTATCCGCCGCCGGGGGCTGGGCCTGTGTGCCCTGCGCGGAATATGTCTGCCATTGGATGAAAGCCATCGTTTGCGCGGCCAGGGTGTCGATCTGCTCCGGGCTCAACGTGGCCGGCGCATCCATTTGCAGAATGCAGGACAGCGTGGAAAGGATCAACGCAATAAGCGGGATGAACGGCAGGCGACGCTTCATGATTTTCTCCTGGAAAGGCTCGAAATGGAATTCCATAGTGAACCCATTGTAGTAGAGAATCCGCTTCCGGGCGATGGGAACCCGGCCCCGGCGAGATTTTCTGGAGGTTTTTGAGATATTCTTGTTCCCGGAAACCGGGGTTTCACGCCGGAGCCCGGGATTATCGGGAAAATACATTCGCGTCTTCTCATGAGGATATGAGCGTGGTTAAACCGACAGCGGAGCCGGACGGCTCCGCTGTCGGCAGGGTATTCCATCCAAGTCACGAACCCCGAAGACAGACCCCATGGACTTTCAGGGGGCGGGATTCCGTTCCACTGTTGAGCGCAACGATACGCCATTTTCCACTGTACCACGAGGAATAGTACACCCTCAAATCTTTTTCAAACTCCCAGCCGCCGCCGGTGACCACCCTCCCCGCCGGACAGACGGCCAGTACGGATCCGCTCGCGCCCGGTTTGACCTCCACCGATGCGGTGACCGAAAGGGCATCGGCCGGAACTCCGGACAGGCAGACGGCCCGCGCGGTGAAATCCGCGCGGGAATTGCCGGTGTTTATGACCGATACCGTCCATCCGTTATCGGACCGGATGCTTCTGACCGGGGTCAGCAGACCTTTGCCCCCAAGGACGAATCCGCCGCCGGTTAGTACGCTCCCGCCTGGGCAGGAAACGGAGTCGGAGGCCTGACCGCCATTGCCCATAACCGATTGTGAACCTTGATTCACCTGCCGGGTTGTGGCATTGGGGAGATTCAGGCAAACGGCGATGGCGGTCAGGGCCCTGCCGGACGAGTTGGGATTGAACGCCCACACGATCCACCCATTATCTTCCATGTTCTGCGAGGTCACCGGAAGGTCTTGCGGGGCCGAGAATCCGCCGCCGGTGGCCACCCAGCCGTCCGGGCAGACCGCTTTAACGGAATCGCTCCTGCCCGCCTCAAGGGTGCCTTCGGCGATGACGTATTTTGATTCCGGCGGACCAAGGGAAGGCAATCCTTCCTTCACGACGATCTTCACCCAGAAGGCGACATCGGCGTTCGCGCCGATGCCAAAAGGTGAGCCGTCGGATCCGCGGATCTTGAAGAAACCCTGGTAGGCGCCTTCCTCTTCCGGCGCGACCAGATCCACGGAGATTTTAATGGTTCCGCCCGAAGGAACGATATCCGCGGATAGCGGCTGCGAATCCGGCGCCTCCATCCGGTCGCCGTGATCGAACACCAGGCTGTATCCGGAATCCCAGGCGCAGGAGCCGATGTTCTGCATCTGCCATGTTTTCGTGAAGATGGAGCCCGGGCCGGTTTCCCAATCGTCGGGGATCGTGATGTCGTCGAGAAACTTCGCCCGGTGGCACGGCGCGGCGGAGAAATCCTGCGAGGGGGTGAAGGTCGGGCTGGGCCGCTTCGTATTTGTCGGCCGGAGGGTGGGCGGGATCGTAGCGGTGGCCGTGTCGGTTGGTTTTGCAGTGAAGGACGCGACGGCGACGTTGTCCGCCGGCGGAGCGACGGTTGAGGCAGGGACAACCGTGGAAGAGCCGCAGGCCGCAAGCCCGACGAGCAGAAAAAGGACCGATAAAATTTTCAGTAAATGGTTTTTCATTGAAAAATCTTCATTTTCCATCCGCTTCTCTCTTTATTCCATGCGACACCAGCGATGGATTTCGGATCCCATGGCCTCTGCATACGGGGACATGAATGCCTCCTAATTCAGCCTGAGACACACCGCATAGGATTTAAGCGGCGCGAGTTGGATAGTGGGACTCATGTTTTTCGCGTGGACAACCCAGCTTTGGCCGTGGATGGAGGCATCATCCAGATCAATGCTGGAGAGAAATCCGCCGCCGGAGGGGGTGCTTCCGACGGGGCAGACGGCCTGCGCGAACCCGCTGTATTCGTTGGGAAAAGAGGTTGCGGCGGAGATCAACGCGGTTTTCGCCGATACGCCTGAAAGACAAACCGCATAGGCGGAAAATTCCGAAGAACCCCCCACGATTTTATCCGCGGAAACAGTCCACCCCTTGCCGAATAGCACGCTCTCGGAAATGTTGAAATCCCTTCCGGAAAATCCTCCGCCGGTGACCACGCTTCCCGCCGGGCAGGCGGCGGTCGCGTCTCCGGCCCCCTGGCCTTCCGGAACCGGCATAGTCATTTCAACTTCGGTGGTCACCGCGGCGGGATCCTTCAGGCAGACGGCTATCACCTGGAGAGTGATCGCCCCGCCGGGCGTTTCCGGATTATCGAACGAGACCCAATTGTTCGTTCCGGAGACGGTCCAGCCGTTCCCCTGCTTGTGCGACGAGAAAATCCTCGAGTTGGATTCGCGGGCGTCGAGCGGATCGCTCTTGCCGCTCAAGAAGGCCGAGAATCCTCCGCCCACGACCGTGGTTCCCGGCGGGCAGGAGACGGAAACGGTGGATGTGTATCCCGACGACAACGGCACCTGGCTGGAGACGACCTGGGTCGCTGCCATTGCGGGGGGAACCGGCGTGGGGGCCGTGACGCGGATTTTCACCGAAAGCGTGATGGCGGCGTAGGATCCGTTCCGGTTTCCGGGGCCGTGGAAAACGAATATCTTAAAGAACGCCTGATAGTCGCCCGGGGACGAGGGGGAGATCAGGTCCACGGAGATGTCGAACACGTCGCCGTACTCGGCGTTGACATCCTGCTTCACCAACGGCTGCACCGCCGGCGCATCCAGCCGATCCCCGTGGTCGAACACCAGCAACGACCAGTCGTCCACACTCGCCAGGCCGGTGTTTTGCACGCGCCAGGTTTTGGTGAAGATGGTATCCGGCGCGACCTCCCAGCCGTCGGGGACAGAGACGTCCTCAAGATATTTTACGGAGGCAGGAAGCGTGGCGGGGTCGAGGGTCGGGGTGTGACTCTGCGCGATCGACGTCCGGCTGAGGACCGTGATCTTGAACCCGAAGGCGGTATCTGCCATGGGGCCGGTGCCGAAGACAGTGCCGTCGGCGGCGCGGATTTTAAAGAAGGTTTCGCGGGCCCCCTCGGCCGCCGGAACGGTCAAATCCATCGAGAGTGAAAATGTTTCGCCGGCCGGAATTGGCTCCGAAGCCAGCGGCCACGAATCGGATTCGCTCATCCGGTCGCCGTGATCGAACACAAGCCGGTACTCGGTGCTCCAATCGCAGGAGCCGAGGTTCCTCAACCGCCACTTCACCCGGAGGGGCGTGTTGGGTTGGAGGATCGGCGCATCCGGTTCGATGTCGGTGTGTACGACGGTCACCATGTTGCAGCGGAGGGGTTGATTCGTAGCGGAGGGTGTGAAGGTGCCGCTGGGCGTCGGGGCGGTCTCCACGCCGGCGGACGGGGTTTGAATCCCGCCGCCGACGGTGCCGGCCTGGGTGGATGAAGTGCATGCCGCGAGTGAAATGATGATCGCTGAGAAGGGAAGATAGACAAGATAGGATTGGATTTTCATCACTCGCTCCTGTAAAAATCCGGAATTCTCATCTCCGCCGTCCGGGAAAAATTGGGTTTTCTCAATTGCGGGAATGGTTCCGAAAAACTCCAAGCGCACGAAAAGATCAGGAGAAGGAAAGGCAGATCCTTGGCGGCTGTTCCCGTCGCGGATGCCTACGAGATGGATAGGCACGTGCCGCGGACGGTCAGTGCCAAAGTATGCGTGCCCGTGTTACGGCCGTACACACGCCACTTGCCGTTGTACCATGATGTGTAATACACCACCAGATCGGTGCCGCTGTTCCATCCACCGGAGGTCATCACACTACCGACCGGGCAGATGGATTCCGCATAACCGCTGGCTCCCGGCGGAAGATCGACATACCCGGGTACGGAAGATGTGGAGGCGGTTGCGCCGCTCAAGCAAACGACGTAGGTGGTGAAGGATGCGACGCCGGCGCTGGTGTTCTTTTGAGACACCCGCCAGCCGTTGCCGCTCAAGGCGCTGTAGAAGGGGATTAAGAATCCTTCTTTCCTGCCGGTATACCCTCCGCCGACGGCTGTGCTGCCGGATGGGCAATTGGCCGTCAGGTTTGCGCTGTCTCCCCCCGCGACGTTGATGTTGGTGCTGGGGCTGCTGGTAGTGACGGAAGGATAGGTCAGACAAACGGCATAGGCGGTCAAGGTTTTCGTGAGAGTGCTGTTGTTCTGGACATAAGCCACCCATCCGTTTCCGTTCATACGTTGAACGTATACCCACATGCCGTTGCTGCTGACGGAATATCCTCCTCCGGTTACAACGGTCCCGGATGGGCAGGCGGCCGTGGTGTGCCCGACGGTTCCGGCGGGAACGCTGGTTTGGCTATATACGTTTTGGGTTGTCGGCGCGACGGCGGGAGGCGGGAGAGCAGGCTCTTCCACTTTTATCTTCACCCAGAAGGCGTTGTTGGCGTCTGCCCCGATACCGAAGACGGTGCTGTCGGACGCGCGCAGTTTAAAGAAGCCCTGATAGGTGCCTCCGGCATTCGGGGAAAGCAGGTCAACCGAGACGTCGATTGTGCCGTTGGGTGGAACGGTTCCGGTGGTCAACTGCTGGGAGGTCGGGGCGCCCATTTGGTCGCCGTGGTCGAACACGAGCGAATAGCCGGAGGTCCAGGTGCAGGAGCCGATGTTCTTCAGGCGCCAGGTTTTCGTGAAATGATCGAGCGGGGTCGTTTCCCAATTATCGGGGATGGTGACGTCGGAGATGAACTGCACCCAGTTGCAGGGCAAGGGGGTCGGCGTTATGGTGTGGGTGAAGGTTGAGGATGGCAGCGGTGTTCCGGTCATGGTACCCGATGGCAGCATGGTCTCGGTCGCCGTGGCCGCGCCGGCCTCCGTGGGCGGAGGGGCTAGTGTTTCCGCCGCCGGGGGCACCGCCTGTGTGCCCATTGCGACATAGGTTTGATATTGGTAGAAGGCCAATGTCTGCGCGGCGAAGGTTTCGACCTGCCCCGGATCCATAGTGGACGGCACATCCATTTGAAGAATGCAGGACAGCGTGGAGAAGATTAACGCAATAAGCGGAAGAAGCGGTAGGCGTTTTTTCATTTTGTCCTCCTGAGGCAGTTTTCCAAGGTGGTCCACTGCCTAACCCAATTGTATGGGAAAAAGCCGTCCGGAAAGGTGAAAAACCGGAAGAAGCGAGGGTTTTTGGAGGTTTTCTAGATATTTGCATATAGCGATAATTGATTGGAAGAGAAGCCGGATGGATATGGATGGATGTTCTATAAAGGTTTTCACCGCTCCTCCACGGTTTATCGCATAGTCATATTCAGGGGAGTGCCGCTCCGGCTATAATTGGAAGAGAATTACCCCAGGAGTGCAACAGTGGCCGAAGGAAATCCGAAACCGTTAAAAGTGCTTTTTCTCTCTGCGGAGGCGGCGCCGCTGATCAAGGTGGGCGGCCTGGCAGATGTCGCCGGAGCGCTGCCGGCCGAGATGCGGCGCAAAGGACACGACGTGCGGATCGTCCTTCCGCTGCACCCTTCGCTGCGCCGCCTGACCGCCGGTAAAAACCCGGATGCCCGTCCGGCGGTCTCCGCGCGCGGGTCGATGATGCAGGCGGAAGCGTATCGGATCGACCTTAATGGCGTGCCCGTCTACCTTCTTGACGGCCCGCCTCTGCGGGCGGCGGATTCGATCTATCATTCGGATGCCGGACGGGATGCGCCCAAATATGTTTTTTTCTCGCTGGCGGCGTTGGAACTCGCCCGCGGACTAGGCTGGAAACCCGACCTTGTCCATACCAACGACTGGCACACGGCGGCCGCCAACCTCTGGCTGGCCGGGCACGGGCGGCAAGATCGTTTTTTTAAGAATACACGCTCGGTCCTCTCGATTCACAACCTCCCGTATTTCGGCCACAACGCCGGCTGGGCGCTGGCCCAATTCGGTTTGGGCGTCCCGGAACATCCCGCCTTCCAACCGGATTCCCATCCGGTGGAGGGCG
>Ga0315536_1001003_pt1 | contig 14304 bp, 12 predicted proteins | sample SalMarSW160230MG_FD_203093 | JGI IMG/M metagenome (GOLD analysis project Ga0315536, IMG submission 203093) | Salt marsh sediment microbial communities from the Plum Island Ecosystem LTER, Massachusetts, United States - Salt Marsh Sediment SW1602-30 ... | reverse complement strand
TATGCGGAAGGAGATAGGCCAGAGAAAAATCCTGCTTTCCATTGACAGGCTTGACTACACCAAAGGCATCCCGCAGCGCCTGAAGGCCTATGAAGAGTTCCTGCATAAATATCCGGAGTACAAAGAAAAAATCAGCCTGCTGTTGATCGCCGCCCCGTCCAGGACAAACGTGGCTCAGTACAAGAAGCTGAAGCGGGAACTGGATGAGCTTGTCAGCAGTATAAACGGGAAGTACGCCACTATGGGGTGGGTGCCCATATGGTATTTCTACCGCTCATTTCAGTTCAACAAGCTGATAGCCTTGTATGAGCTGGCGGATATTCTGATGGTGACCCCTTTGCGTGACGGCATGAACCTCGTGGCCAAGGAGTTTTTGGCGGCCAAAAGCAACAATAAGGGCGTGCTGATAATCAGTGAGACGGCCGGAGCGGCCAGGGAGCTGGGTGAGGCATTGATCGTCAACGCCAACAACATCGCGCAAATCACCGAGGCCATTAAAACCGCATTAGAGCTGACCGATGAGGAAATTATTGAGCGGAACCTCATCATGAAGGACCGCCTGCGCCGGTATGATATCGAATATTGGAGTAAGGATTTTCTGGAAAAACTTGAGCAGACCAATGAACATCAACAGCAGTTTAAGGTAAAACACTTAAATCCCCAACTTATCAACCAAATCGTTTCCTCTTATAACAAAAGTACACAGCGGCTGCTGCTTCTGGATTATGACGGCACCCTGCGCTCATTTGAATCATCCCCCCCCAAAGCGGTACCGGATTCCGACCTGCTTTCGTTACTCGGCTCGCTTACCGCCGATTCCCGAAATAGACTGGTGATTGTCAGCGGAAGAGACAAAGACACGCTGGAAAACTGGTTCGGCAAACTTCCCGTGGGAATGATCGCCGGCCATGGGGTCTGGTATAAGGAAACGGGCAAAGAATGGCAGCTGCAGGAATCACACGACAACAGCTGGAAGGAGGTTATACACCCCCTGCTGGAGGTGTTTACCGATCGTACGCCCGGCTCCATGGTAGAAGAAAAAACCCATTCCCTGGCCTGGCATTACCGCAAATCAGAGCCTGAGCTGGCGGCGGTCCGTGTCAGTGAACTGAAAGACGCCTTGCTGAACTTAACCGACAATTTCAACCTGGGATTCATGAACGGGCAGAAAGTAATTGAAATAAAAAACATGAATATAAACAAAGGGGTGGCTGTTTCCCGCTGGTTGGGTAAAAAAGACTGGGACTTTATCTTTGCGGCCGGTGATGATTACACCGATGAAGACATGTTCAATGTGCTTCCCCAATCGGCGATCTCAATCAGAGTTGGATTTGAGCTTTCCAATGCCAATTACAGGGCGGATTCCGTAATAGAAATCAGGGATTTATTGGACCGTTTTCGCCGGGAAACGAAAAGTAAATAAAAGTTTTCAAACCCCCGTTACATTACCTTATAACCTATTCCGACCAATATTCGGTTATTGTTTTGTTTAAAATCTTTAATACCGGAATCATCAGCATTCCTGTATATAATTACAAAAGTTCTCTTGGCATCGCTCTTTGACTTATTCTTCCATGGGTTTTATTCTTCCCGGTCTTACCAGAAGGGCGTTTTTACGCGCACATTCCTCACCTCTGCGCACGGCCCGCACAATGTCCCGGGTTTTTTCATACTCAGAGGCAAATCCGGCGGTAAAGGCATCACCGCAGCCGGTGGTATTCACCGGCGTTATCTGCCGCGGTTCAAAACTTTCCGGCCGGTTGCCGCGGTGAAAGATAATGGGCTGCTCCTGGTTGGTAATGACCGTATGGACCCCGAACTGCCGAAAAAGCTGCAGCATCTTGGCCCGGACCTGTTCGGAAAACACGGAACCGTACTTCCGCCGCTGCGGGTCGACAGCGGGGATAAAGGTGGCACAAAACTCCCGCATGTTAAGCTTGATAAAATCCGGCCGGTATTTTACCGCCTCAAGCAGGTCGTCTCCCCGCAGATCAAGCAGCACGGTCTTGCCCCGGGCTTTGGCGGTCCTTACCATTTCCGGATACAACTCATCCGAAAATCCCGGTGCCTTGCTCCCTGAGATAATAAGCCAGTCGTTTTTTTTCAGATTGTTATGAAAACGGGTAAGCACCGACCTTTCAGTCCGGGCGCAGACCACCTCACCCTGTTCAACAATTTCGGTTGTGATATGTTTTTTATTATCAAGGATCGTATAACAGAAACGGATCTCGGCCTCCGAGTCTACGGGTAAGAATGTAAAACGCTCGGCCTTTACCATGTGTAAAAAACTCGGCTTATAAATACCACCAAGCTGGGTGATATGCGTTACCTCTTCGGAGAGTTGGGCGAGTACCCGGGAAACATGGATGCCCTTTCCCGCGGCATCAAAATAATACTCCGCGCTTCTGTTTACAAGGCCTTCTTCAAATGAGTCCACTATGATAGTTTTCTGTAATACAGGATTCAGACAAACGGTGAGAAACAATTATTTTACCGGCAGCCAAACTACGCCGTGGTATTGACGTTGTTACCGACTCCCTCTTCCTGCAACGCTTGCGGCGGTGCTTCCGGAGGAGCTTGCTCCGGCGGTGGTGCCGGTGCTGCGTCCGGCGGTACTACCGTGCTGTACGGATCAATTCCTTCAACAGGCATATACCCTCCTTACATTAAATATACCATAATTTAACTTCCTTTTCAATTATCGGCAGAGGGTGCCATAAAAAACACGGGCTGCCGAAGATTTTTTATTAGGGGCTCAAACGGTATACCCGGCCCGGCAACAGTAACAATATGCTTCATCATATCTGTTAATATAGTAAAATATATATAATGCATTCAATAACAATTGACAGAAGCAAAATTGTGTCTATAGTTTTATAATATGGAACAAGAACTGGTAACATCCATAAAAACCGGAATCCAACAGATATTAACTGAAATCGGGTTCAAACAGATATCCCAGATCCGGAACAACTCAGAGCGGGTGGAGGTAATTACCTCTATCGGAATTACCGGAGATCTGAAAGGCACGCTTATGCTGAAGACCAACACGCAAAGTGCCGTTACCATTGCCAATAAGATGCTCTTAAGCATCCATCCCGACGGCATCCGTGATGAGTTCGGTACCGCCCAGAAAGAGGCGATCTATGAGGTTACCAACCTTTTTGCCGGACGGTCTTTGAATATTCTCTCGGAAAAAAATATCGACTGTAACCTGACCCCGCCGACCATAATTACGGGTAACAAAATCTCACCGATTATGTGCAATATTACCCACAGTATGGATCTGTATTTCGCGGGGGATTTCGGCAACCTGGCCATTTTTGTGGGCATCACAAAAAAATAGCTGTTTTCATTTTTTCCGCACAAACAACAGAAGAATTATTACGGCCGCGACGGCCATGACACCGCCGAAAACAAAGGGGGCCTGGGGTGCCATCATAAACAGCAGCCCGGCGATAATACTTGCCGGCAGCAGCCCGACTCCGGTAATTGTATGAAAAAATCCCAAGGCCGTGCCGCGCGCGTCATCCGGGGCCAGCTCGGCCACAAAGGCCTTTTCCACCCCTTCGGTAAAGGCATAGTACACCCCGTACAAGGGCCAAAACAGCCAGAGCAGAATTTGGCTCTGCGCGGAGATAAAGCCGAAGGCCATGTAAATGCCGGCATAAAGTGTATACCCCAAAAGAAGGACATTTTTCTTTCCGATTTTATCCGCCAGCGCACCGAATACGGGAGACAACACACTGCTTACCGTGTTGAATGCCAGGTACATAAGAATGACCGTAGAAAGGGCGGTCCCCAGGGTCATACTGCGCAGCAGCAGAAACTGGTTGGTGGAATTGCCCAGGGTAAACACCACCTGGGCCAGGAAGAACACCTGAAGAGCGGCGGGATATTTCCTGATATTAAATCCGGGAAGCGAAGCCGCTTTTCTTTTCCCCGCGGTTTTCCCGGATCCGGCGGCGGCCGACCTCTTTTCTTTAATAAAAAACAGGAACACCACCCCGATAAACGCGGGGATGACCGAAATAATGAAAATAAAATAATAGGAGTCCAGGTTTTTTATGCTTCCGGTAAGCGGGTCCAAAAAATGCAGTACCAGAAAATAGCAGATAATGCTTCCCACCGCCGCGCCGGCGAAATCCATACCCCGCTGCAACCCGAACGCCCTGCCCTGTTTCTTCTTGTCGGTGGAATCGGAAATAAGGGCGTCACGAGGCGCGGTGCGTATCCCCTTGCCCATACGGTCAAGAAACCGGGCCAGCAGCACCATGTACCAGCCCAGGGAGGCAAGCAGAAAAATAAACTTGGCCAGGGCCGAAGTGCTGTAACCGGCAACGGTCAAGGTTTTTCTTTTGCGCAGGCGATCGGAAAAATACCCGGAGAATACCTTGGTGACGCTTGCCGTTGACTCGGCGATCCCTTCAATAATCCCCAGGACCGGTCCCAGCAATGCCTGGTGGGCTGCCAGAATCAGGGAAATAAAGGCCTGTAAAAGCGGGTAGATCATCTCGGACGAGATATCGGTGAAAAATGAGGTAAACCCTGTCAGGATCACGTTTCGATGTATTGCTTTTCCGGCCATGACACTGCTCCTTTTGCTTTCGGTCCTGTATTAACTGTATTTCATAATACGATGAAAGGCAAGCACGGCAATTTTAAAATTTGCCTGCCGAAACATTCGGATGCCGGCAGGCGGATAATTACTTGCCCAATCCACCATAATTTCTTATCATAGATGCCGGTTATAATATAATGCTGACAAAGGAAAACGCCAAAAAAGAATATCGAGCGCGCATCGGCAGGTGCCTGGATTTCTTGAACCGGAATCTTTACCGGGAGCTTTCACTGCAATCCCTGGCGGAAGAGGCATGTTTTTCCGCCTTTCATTTTCACCGAATATTCCAAAACCTGGTAGGTGAAACTCCCGGTGAATATGTGTGCAGGCTGCGTCTGGAAAAGGCGGCCAATATGCTGATTAATTTTCCCGAGCGGACAGTGACGGACATCTCTTTGGAATGCGGTTTTTCCGGTTTTGCCGCAGACACAAGCCGAGGGAGAGGTGCATATCGGCGATATTGAAGCGGGGAAATACGCGGTCTATCATTTTAAGGGCGGGCAGTCCCTGATAAAAGAAGCGTACGCCTATATCTATGGAGTCTGGCTGCCGCAAAGCGGATGGGAGCCCAAGGACCGCCCGGGAAAAATTAAAGACCGTGATCAGGCAGCCGCTTTTAAAAACCTGAAGTCTTAACGCTTGTCGAAGGTGGTGGCGCTGATGTACTTACGGACCAGCTCAAGGTTATCCGGAGAAAGTCCGGTAAACTCAAGCCCCTGGATATAATAATCTTCATCCAGGGAAAACTCGTTCCAGATTACCTTGCCGGTCACCTGCAGAGGAACATCCATATCAGGTAAGGTGAACTTAAGCTGCACCAAGGAACCCACCGCGAGCTCTTTGCCGGTGATGATACAAATCCCGTTTTCACTCAAATTCCTGGACTGGGCTTCAACCCATTTCTGGTATTCACTGATATCATACTCGATATTGATATTCAGCTTTATCCGCTTTGCTCTTCTTCTCTCATCCATACGCACCCCCGTTTCCTTGCCCCTTACTAATACTATAGTGATTATATGACACAGCGCAATTATTTTTTGGCCGATATGATCTTTCTGATGATAATGATAAGCCCGATAACAACCAAAAGAATAATCAGAGCCCCGATAATCTCATTTGTGCCAAAGCGAAATCCGGGACCGAACAGGTTGAACCACGAACCTCCCTCACCCATAGTACCGCCGTCTGCTCCGGATTTGCCGCCCATCCCCCTGGTTGTGGCGCATGCGGAAAATCCGGCAAAAACAGAGAGCATCATTAAAGCCGCAAGCAAGATCCTGCGATAAAAACCGGGTTTGTCTTTCATTATATAGAAGAGTATATCACAACCGTAAAAGGTTTGACAAACTCCGAACCCAATAACATCAATCTCACTGCATTTTTTTCTTGCATTTATTTAGAAACAGGTGTATAACCTATTCATTTAACGGATGGGGAGGTATATTCCCATGAAGGTCGATCGTAAGAAAAAGACGGTCCAGGTACTGGGGCCGGTAAACAGCCTTGAAAGCTATGTCAAGGCCGACTGGTGGCGTGAAATTTTCAACGCCAACTACCTCAGGACCGACGGTGATGTGGTAAACGACCAGCACATCACAAAATCCGAAATGGATACGTTCCTGTCCATTCTTAATCCTTCCAAAGAACAGTATTTTCTGGACCTCTGCTGCGGGCAGGGCCGGCATACGTTTGAGCTGTCACGCCGCGGCTATATGCACGTATACGGCCTGGACCGGTCCCATTACCTGATTGCCAAAGCCAAGAAGCAGGTAAGTCAGGAAGGATGGTCCATAAATTTCAAGGAAGGGGATGCCAGGAAGCTGCAGTACGGCACGGATTTTTTCGATTATATTTTAATCCTGGGAAACAGCTTCGGGTATTTTGAGTCCCGGAACGATGACAAAACCGTATTGCGCGAGGCGTTGCGTACACTCAAACCCATGGGCAGGCTGTTGATCGATGTTACCGACGGGGAGTTTATCCGTCAACATTACCAGGCCCGAAGCTGGGAATGGATAGATAAGGATTACTTTGTCTGCAGAGAACGCTGCCTCTCCAAGGATGAGGAAAGGCTGGTCTCGCGCGAGGTGATTACCCATGTAAAGAAGGGGGTGGTGGCGGACCAGTTCTATGCCGAGCGCCTTTACAGTCAGGAATCGATTCGGGCCATGCTTGAGGAGGCCGGGTTCTCGCAGATAGAAGTCCATACCACCATCTCACCGGATTCGCAGCGCAACCAGGACCTGGGTATGATGGTACAACGAATCATCGTTACCGCCGCGGCGAAAAAAGAATGGTCCAAAAAAGTCAAATCCGTCAAGGACGTACGTGCCGTGGCCGTCCTCCTGGGCGATCCGCACATGGAAGACAAGGTAAAACCTGACGGCTCATTTGATGATGATGATTTTTACACTATCAACGAGCTGAAAAAATCACTTGCCGGTTTACACGAGTACCGCTTCAGCTATTACAACAATCATATCAATCTGGTCAACCAACTGGTAAAAAACAGGGAAAAAATCGATTTTATTTTCAACCTCTGTGACGAGGGCTATAAAAACGAGGCCACCAAAGAACTGCACATTCCCGCTATGTGCGAGATGCTGGAGATTCCCTACAGCGGGGGGTCTCCCCAGTGCCTGGCCTTCTGTTACGACAAATCGCTGGTGCGCGGGGTGGCCCAGGAGCTGGACCTGCCCGTACCACAAGCGTTTATCATCAAACCGGAAGACACCACCTTTATTGAGTTTCCCATCCAGTTCCCGGTTATTGTAAAACCGAATATGGGAGACTCCAGTATCGGCATTTCCAGGGAAAGTGTGTGTCACAACATCAAACAACTGGAAAACGTCATTGTAGGTCTCCGCGCCAAGATCGGGTTCGACACCACCATTCTCATCGAGGAGTTTCTCTCGGGCAAAGACCTGAGTGTGGGGATCATCGGCAACCTGCCCGACTCTTATACCGTGCTTCCTATCATCGAAGAAGACTATTCCGGCCTACCCGAAAACCTGCCCAGGATCTGCGGATACGAAGCAAAGTGGGACCCCGACTCCCCCTACTGGAAGAAACTGAAGTCGGTGGAGGCTGACCTCAGTGAGGAAAACACCCGCTTTCTTATTGCCAGTTGCCTGAAACTGTTTGCCCGCCTTGACTGCCGGGACTATGCCCGCTTTGACTGGCGGCTGGACCGCCACGGCACGCCCCGCCTGCTTGAGGTTAATCCCAACCCCGGCTGGTGCTGGGACGGCCACCTGGCAAAGATGGCTAAACTTGCTGACATAACCTATAAGGAAATGCTCTTCCTGATTTTGAAAAGCTGTGAAGAAAGAATAAATCAACCCAAAACAAACGGCGGGGGAAAGAATAACTCAGCCTGACGTCCCGTTGATCTTTGAAAACACCGCCCCTTTAAAGCGTTTATAGTGCCTTTCGGGGTGATTGTTTATTCGGTCTTTTTTATCATCTCCTCGATCATCTGTTCGCTGATTTTACCGGCGCTGAACTGGATCATCTTGCAAACCGGGACGTCGGCCGCCATTTTTTCCACCAGGGTTCTCTGTTCCGGCTTGACCTCTGCCCCCTCCTCGATTCCCAGGATGGACAGCATGGCCGCTACCAGCGGCTCTACCTGTTCCCTGCCCTTGGGGTGGTTCTGCCATTCGGCCAGGGTTGAGTACTTACTCAGCGGCAGCGGGTCCTCCTGTTGTGCGTCTATTTCAAGGACGGCGTTCAGCCTGATGTCCCGGCTGGAAGAGCCGATGAAAAGTGCATATTCGCCGTTTTTTACCAGACGTTTGTGTCTGTCCGGGTCAAAGCGGGCAAACATGTCAGCGGTCAGCGAAAAACGTATTTCCTTGCTTTCTCCCGGCTCCAATCCGATTTTTCGGCTTGCGGCAAGCCATTTCAGGGGCTGATGCGCGGGCGGTGTCTTCCATCCCAGGTAGAGCTGCACCACCTCCTTACCGGCCCGGGCCCCGCTGTTTGTGAGACTGCAGCCTACTTCCAGCGGCCGGTCCGCCTTCCACACGGTACTGCCCAACCGTAATGCCGCATACTCGAATTTCGTATAGGACAGCCCGTGCCCGAACGGGAACAGCGGAGATATTTTTTTCTTTTCATAGTAGCGGTACCCCACGAACACCCCTTCCCCGTACCTGACCGTCCCCCCCCGGCCGGGCCAGTTCAAATAGGCGGGGGTATCTTCCAGGCGGCGGGCCAGACTTACCGCCAGCTTGGCACACGGGTTTACTTTGCCGAACAGCACATCCGCGACCGCCCCGCCTACGGCCTGCCCTCCCAGCCAGGTCTCCAGCACCGCTTCCACATCATCCAGCCAGGGCATACTTACTCCCGAGCCGTTTTGCAGCACAACCGCCACCCGGGAATGAACCTTGGCCAGTTCGCTGATCAATCTGTTGTGCGAGGCCGGCATATCGATATGCCGGCGGTCATATCCTTCCGACTCATACAGGTCCGGCAGTCCCGCCATTACAATCACCATATCCGCGTTTTTCGCCATGGCGCACGCCTCTCTGATCAGATCCTCGTCCACATTATCCTCCGGTGAGTACCCCTGTGCATATAAAATCTCGAAAGCACCACCGGCCGCTTTTTTTATTTCCTCGAAGGGCACGTCTACCCGGGTGGGATTGATCTGGGAACTTCCCCCTCCCTGGAAGCGGGGGTTTTGAGCGAATCCTCCCACCACCAGGACCTTCTTATAGGTACCGCCCACAATGGGCAGCACATTTTCCTCATTTTTCAACAGGACGATGCTCTCGGCAGCGGCCCGGCGGGCAAGCGCGTGGTGCGCGTCAAAATCCACCTGTAGCGGCCGCTGTACACCCTCGTGGAGGCGAAAGACAATTTCCAAAATCCTTATGACCATTTCATCCAGGTGGGCCTCTTTGATAATGCCCCTCTGAACGGCCGCTGCAATCTGTTCATCGGACACCCCGCCGTCACCCGGCATCTGCAGGTGCAGGCCCGCGTTCAGCGCACTAACGCGATCATACACCGCGGCCCAATCGGAGATCACCATCCCTTTGAATCCCCATTCTTTCAGCAGTCTGTCGGTGAGCAGCTCCTTGTGCTGGGTCGCGTACTCCCCGTTGATCCTGTTATAGGCGGCCATTACCGCCACAGGCTGTACCTGTTTTACCACCTGCTCAAAGGCGGACAGGTATATTTCAGACAACGTCTGCTCATCCACAATCGCATTGACGCGCATCCTGTCCGTTTCCTGGTTGTTCACCGCGAAATGCTTGACGCACGCGCCCGCCCCGGTACTTTGTATTCCCCGGGCCAGGCCGGCCGCCATATGGGCGGTAAGCCGGGGATCCTCGGAAAAATACTCGAAGTTTCTTCCGCACAGCGGTGAGCGTTTTATATTTATTCCCGGGCCCAGCACCAGGTGGATGCCGAGTGCCAGGGCCTCTCTCCCGATGGCCCGGCCGATCTCCCCCGCAAGTTCGCTGTCCCACGTACAGCCCAGGGCCGAGGCGGTGGGAAAGCAGGTTGCGGGACGACTTTCCTCCATGCCCTTGTCCGCGGATACCATGCGTATCCCGTGCGGACCGTCGGTCATGCGGATCGCGGGTACCCCAAGACGCGCCACCGCTTTGGTATACCAGAAATCCCTGCCCGAACACATGCCGGCCTTCTCTTCCAATGTCATGTTCTTAACCAATCGGAGTATATTTTGTCTTTCCATAATAGTCCTCAAAAATGCATTGATGTAGTATAGTTAAAATACGAGTATCTGTCTAAGGGTAAAAAGATACCCGCCCTTGATGAGTGCCGGCAAACGTTGGCGCAGCAAATGTATTGTTTGCAGAATCAGTCGAACTTCACCCGCACCTTTTCGGCCAACTCCATCTTTAATCCGGGCGTCTTCCCCAACATCTTTTCCATTTCACCAATGGATTTCGGATTCTTTTTCATTAATGCCTTGAACCCTTCCTTGTCTTCCGTTAATTTTCCAAAATCGATTTCCAGGAGGGTTACGGTGGAAGCTGCCTTATCAACATAGCGGGCATTGGTCTCGGTGATAGCACCGTTTACCGTCACCTGCATGCTGATTTTCATATCCTTGTAAAGATTTATGATCATCTCCAACGTATCATCACTTATCTCCGCCTCTTTCTGTGGAGTAGAATCCTGGTCTTTGCTGAGCTCCTTTTTCGGCTGAATGATCACCAGAGTGGCGGGGTTCCCGGGTTGAAACTGGAAATGGTAGTACTCCTTTAAGTCCTGACTTTGGCCCTCTTTGGCGTCGGGGTTCATGGGATTCTGATTAAGGGTGACCTTCCCGATGTCCGCGAAACTGTAGATTCCCTTAAAGCCCTTTCCCACATCCGTACTGATCTTTTCATAAGAAACGAACGTAACCCCCTCGCCGAAATACGCGGCCGCTTTTTGGGGTATGCCTTCGGCTATCATCTGATCCACAAGGTCAACGTCGGGTTTATCACTCTTTTCTTTGGACATTTTATTCATAAACGCGACAAAATTATCGCTTATGATATAGGTATATTCGATGGTACCGCTCCCGTCTTTGTTGACTATCACTTTGGTGTTAACCTGAATACAATTGGTAAAAATAAGCAATAATGGTATTAATAACCACAATAACGCTTTCTTATTCTTCATAAATAACTCCCCCTTAAAATAATTACTCTATTTGTATATGCCCAAGCGGAAACATTACGGCTTCATATAAAATTCTATATACCGGCAGCGGTTTTTCAAGCTGTTTTTGCGTTTTATTTTATTAGTGGTACGAATCCTGCGCCTGCAAGTATCATTGTACATAATCGGAGCTGCAAAGCCGGTTTTTTAAAATCGTGACGCATAGTACCGCAAATACTCACACTCTTTTATTGCATTTTGATAATAGCGGGTATTGCCGAAACGGTATTTCAGTATGTCAAAATATTGCCTGTATCCCATTTTCTGCTTTTCCTGTTCGATTTTCCAGTATTCATTTTCACGGATATACTTTTTCCCTTTTTCAAACCCCGGACCATACCCGTAATCCTCCGTATTATATTTAAGGTCGAACATGTTTTGACGGCATTTTGCCATCATAAACAAACACTCCGCCTTCAACTCCCTGTCCTCCGCAAGAGTGGAGGCCTTTCTATAATAGGAGAGGGCCCTGGAACAGTCGGTAAACCCGGAATAATATGAGCCGCTTCTGAAGTAGCCCACCAGGTCCCAGGATTTTCCGAAATAGGTGATATTGTAATAGGCATTGCCCAGCAGGAACCAGGCGCGGGCGCCTCCCGGGTCTTTTTTTACCTTATTATGCAATTCCAGCAGGCGCCTCGCGAACCCCAGTTTGGATATGGTTTTCCCCTCATAATGATAGTGTTGGATAACGTCGAACATATCCGCCGTACCCAAAAAGCGCGCCCACTCATCTACATTATCATCCCGGGCCCAGTCCCCGTTGATCCAGTGATTGGCATACTGGGGCGTGGTATAAAAGAGGGGTGAGTATTGACCGCTCAAAAGCAGTGTGGGATCCAACAGGTTGTAATACCGGCTGTAATCAACCCAGCCGCAGGCACCGGCCCCGGAAACCGGCAGTACCGCCAAAATACTAATCAAAGAGATGAACAATAGTTTCCAGTGCTTCACATGAATACTCCTTTGGTAGGCGCCTGTTTAGATGAAAAAAAATAATCGACCGGTCCCGGCGGCGCACTTTGGCGGCAAGCAACTCGGCCGCGCGCCGCAACACCGGCATGGGAACATCCTCATAACGCAGTATATCATCTTTATACAGGTAATCCCCGTGAAAATAAAAGCTTTTTTTTACCCGATAGAGATTCCCTGTAGTGTGTTCTATCTGGGGAGTGCGCTCAAGCATTTCCGCGGTAATGTTATGGATCAGCTTTGTCACCTTGTCAAACCGCAGCAGCACGGCCCAGGAGAATACCGGCAGGGCGATATCCGTGTGCAGGGGATAGGCGGGCAGACCGTCCAGGTAATCGCTTGCACGCTCAAGATCCATGATCGAATCGCCGGTATTGATATCGCTGAGATCGCCCATGTTGTAAAACATCAGCACCGCCTTGTCCGCCGGAGGCACCCCGGTTGTTTCGGGAAACTTCAGCTGGTGCAGCCGTACGGTAACCGAAAGCAGCGTTTGCGGGGCAAGTGTTTTCAGCCGCCGTAACAACGCAAAGTATGCCTGTTTTGTGCCGACACTCCAGTCACAGTCGATCTGCAGCTCTTGGCTGTCCTTCAGGCCCGTCCTGTTTTGCAGAGAATGTAAAAGCGTGAGTATCTTCCCGGCCAGTTGCGGGATATCCCGGGCCGGGGTGTTTCCCATCACCCTGTTGGTGATAAACACACAGGGTATTATGGCAATCCCGGCGGGCGGCCCGGTCTGGCAACTAAGTTTGGCCAGCGGCACCGCCTGCCCCGCTGCCCGGTCCCAATCAACGTCGAAGAATTTTATGTATAAAGCGCTGGTATGCGTTTCTTTAAGGTAGTCGATTTCCGCGGGGGAAAGACTCAGGCGCTGCTGCCAGTAATAGAATGCGGTATCAACCTGCACGGATGAGCCGCAGGTACAGAATAAGAAAACGCAGAATAACAAAGAGGCTGTAAATAAAACCGAATAAATACCGCGGATGATTAGTTTCATAAGAACGGTGTGCAATGCACAGGCATATAATACTGGAAACCGGAGTACCGCACAAGTGCCGCCTCCGGGTGGAAAAGCGAAGATTGACGGCAAAACCAATCCTCGATTAGTTGTTATGGTGTTGAAACCGGCCGGGACGACGGCCGGACGGGGGGGGTACGGGGCCCGCGACAATACCTATTTCTCACCCGCCCGCGATCATACCGTAACCGATCCCCGCAATCGTCGACAATACCACCACCAGGAGAATATACATCATGGTTTTTTTCAGGCCCAGCTCGCCGTGGATGACCAGGATGGACGGCAGCGATAAAGAGGGACCCGCCAGGAGCAGGGCCAGGGCCGGTCCCTGCCCCATGCCCGCGCCGATAAGGCCCTGCAGAATCGGGACCTCGGTCAGGGTGGCGAAATACATCAGCGCACCGGCCACCGAGGCCACGGCATTGGAAAACAGCGAGTTTCCCCCCACCAGACCGGCGATCCATTCCGGCGGTATCAGGGCCCGATGCCCGGGCCGGCCCAGCACAAATCCGGCAACCAGCACACCGGCAAACAACAGCGGTAGAATCTGCACCGCAAAATCGCGGGTGGATGAAAGCCAATGGGTAAGTTCCTGTTTTTTAAACCAGGCCGCAAGCATGACAACCAGCCCGATTCCCAAAGCCCCTACGATCAGGTACTTATAGGTGTACAGCACATCCCAGACCGCCAATGAACCTCCCGAAGAGGTCCAGTTCAGGAATACCAGTATGCCGATCATCACGCCCAGATAGAGTGCGTTCTTGGCCAGACTCCGGCCCTCCTGCTCTCCACCGCCTTGAAACAGGCGTTCATCGGTTGAACGCTGCTCGTCCTCCTTGCGAAATACCAGGTGCATAATAAAACCGATCAGGAAGGCAAAAGCAATCGCGCCCACGGCCCGGGCCAGCCCGAGTTTCCAACCCAGCACCTTGGCGGTAAGCACTATGGCCAGAATGTTGATGGCCGGACCCGAGTATAAAAAAGAGACGGCCGGACC
>Ga0315536_1000994_pt1 | contig 14373 bp, 19 predicted proteins | sample SalMarSW160230MG_FD_203093 | JGI IMG/M metagenome (GOLD analysis project Ga0315536, IMG submission 203093) | Salt marsh sediment microbial communities from the Plum Island Ecosystem LTER, Massachusetts, United States - Salt Marsh Sediment SW1602-30 ... | reverse complement strand
TCATTAGAGACATTATGGCCACTAAAAAACAACCAAGTGTCAGGTGAATACTATATCTTTACACCTATTACAATAAACAATATCCTTCATACTCAATTCATTACTTTTTTTTATTAAAGCTTGACAACGTAACTTTTTTTTGCTATCTTAGTTATGAGCATATGCTCATAATGATAAATCAAAAAGGATTCTCGGATAAAATAATGAAGATTGCCATTGCCAGCGGAAAAGGTGGAACCGGAAAGACGACGGTCGCCACCAACCTCGCCAGATCGGTTGCGGGCCGGTCCGTGACATTGATCGACTGCGATGTGGAAGAGCCGAATGTGCATTTGTTCATGAATCCTCACATTGAACAGACTCGGCCGGTTACTTTATTCATTCCCGATGTGGATCTTAAAAAATGTACAGGCTGCGGAAAATGTTCGGATCTCTGTCAGTTCGGAGCTATTGTAACGATCAAGAATAAGGTGCTCGTTTTTCCTGAACTCTGCCATGCGTGTCTCGGCTGCCAGCGCATCTGTCCGGAGAGTGTGATTCGGGACGGTCAAAAAAAAATCGGGACGATTTCCAACGGTTTGTCCAATGATGTGCATTGCGTTTTTGGTACTCTTGAAATCGGCGAAGCCATGTCCCCTCCTTTAATCAAGGCAGTCAAAGCGGAGGCGTTTACAAAAACTTCTGCGGATATCCATATCATAGACGCGCCTCCGGGCACTTCATGTCCCGTTATCGAAGCGGTTCGGGATGCGGATTTTATTGTTCTGGTTACGGAACCGACACCATTCGGCCTGCACGATCTGACGCTTGCCGTGGAAATGGTCCGGGTTTTAAACATTCCCTTCGGTGTGATTGTAAATCGTTCCACCACTGGAGACCGGAAAGTATGGCATTACTGTGAGCAGGAGAAAATTCCTATTCTTCTCGAAATTCCCGATGACCGCCAAATCGCCGAAGCCTATTCAAGAGGAACAATGATGATTGATATTAAAAATGAATACAGGGAGCGATTTGTCCGACTGTTGGACGACATTGAAAAATCTGTGATTTCGGAATCCGGGGTAAGGCCATGAAAGAAATTGTGATGATCAGCGGCAAAGGCGGAACCGGAAAAACCACCATCACGGCCGCACTGGCTTCTCTCTGGAAAAACAAAGTCATCGCAGACTGCGATGTGGATGCGGCGGATCTGCATCTGATATTGCATCCAGCGATCCAGCAGAAACAGGATTTTTACAGCGGTATAGAACCTGTCATCGATTCCAATAAATGCGTCCAGTGCGGAAAATGCCGCGAGGTCTGCGTCTATGACGCCATTAACACCGACTATACGATTACCCGTTCAGATTGCGAAGGATGCGGTGTCTGTTATCATTTTTGCCTTGTGCATGCCATCGAATTGAAAGATCGTCATTGCGGAGAATGGTATATCTCGGAAACACGCTTCGGGCCGATGGTACACGCAAAACTGGGGATCGCAGAAGAGAATTCCGGAAAACTGGTGGCACTGATCCGCAAACAGGCAAAAGCAACAGCGGAAAACAAACATTGTGACACCATTTTGATCGACGGATCGCCGGGCATCGGCTGCCCGGTAATCAGTTCCATCACCGGCGCTTCGCTTGTGATCGTGGTGACCGAACCGACGGTTTCGGGAATGCACGACCTGAACCGGGTCCTTTCTCTGGCCCGTCATTTTCAGGTTCCGGCTGGAGTGATCATTAACAAGGCCGATTTGAATTCGGAAATGTGCCGGGAGATCGAATCCGCGGCGGAACAGCAGTCCGTTCCGGTTCTGGGAAGCATTCCGTACGACAACGTAGTCACCAGAGCAATGGTGGAAGAAAAAACCATGATCGAATTTGAGGACGGCGAAGTGACAAAAACCATTCGATCCATTAGTGACAAGATATTGTCCATAATATCCAAGCGCACTGAAAGCGCTTGAGTGACTAAAATGCCTAAAGTGTAAAGTGCCTAAAGTTCAAAAAAGCTGTTGTTATCATTCAACTTTAGAGCATTTTAGTTCACTTTTAACTTTAGTCACTTTTTCGAAAGATCAGATGATATATTCTTTTGCAATAAAACAAAGTTATTACTTGTAATACTATAAAGGACCCATCTATGCCGAGACCCAAAAAAATGCGCTGGATTACCGGCCAGCCCGGAGTCACCTACTTCAAACCGCAGGGCGTCCCTTTAAGAATGTTAAATCAGGTCTGTCTGGAAATTGATGAACTGGAAGCCCTGCGTCTTTCCGATTTCGAGGGATTGAGTCAGGAAATCGGAGCCGAGCGGATGAATGTATCGAGAGCGACTTTCGGACGGATTGTCGCCAGAGCGCATCAAAAAGTAGCAGACGCATTGATTCACGGCAAAGCGATTCAAATCGATGGAGGAACCGTGACCATGCATCCCGAATTTGGATGTCCCGGACAATGGCGGGGCCGTCACGGAAGAGGCCGAGGATATTCAAACGAAATTTAGGAGAAAAGAAAGCAGGATGGATTCGACAAACAAAAATGAAATCGATCAAATTTTTAAAAATCTGCAGCACTACATAATGGGAGAATCTTCCGAACCCTACTCGGACAAGGTCATGACATACGCCTACGATCCGGTAAATATCGGAGAGATAAATAATCCTGACGGTGAAGGACTGGTAAAAGGCGACTGTGGAGATTCTATCATCATTTATCTCAAAGTTAAGAAAGACAAAATCGACAAAGCCTGTTTTTTAGTCGATGGATGCGGCGCAAGTGTGGCATCCGGATGCGCGGTAACGGAATTAGCAAAAGGGAAAACTCCCTATGAAGCCTCCAAGATGACACCCCAGGAAGTGATACGATTTCTGGACGGCATGCCGGCGTCTCACGTCCACTGTGTTGTCATGGCTGTTCAGGCGCTGCAAAAAGCATTGAATCATTTAAACAACTCACATAATTCATAAGGAGGACCATTATGACAAGAGGAGTGATCAATAACAAAAAGAACGAACAGACATGAATAGAAAGGAGATCATTTAAAGTTAATAAAAAAGGAGAACACGCCATGTACAAAGCAAAAATCATTACATGGATATGTTTTACTTCGATATCAATGTTTTTGCCTATTGGTTCCTTAGCCCATACCAAATTGGGAATCTCAGCAGAAAACCATAAAACTAATAAAATAGCTTCTGATTACTTTAATATCAAAGCTGATCTTATTTCAGAAATTAGTACGTTATATCCTGATAATGCATTTGGATTAAGATTCTTTCCCGATTTAGCCGTAACTGTTATTAATAGCAGAAACGGATATCCCTTTCGTATGTTTGTTGTGGCAGGTGTTACAACCTATCTTTTTGAAGGTGATTCTATTAATGCAATTACACATGTGACTCAAGTACTAAGCCCAGGCAATCCGGGCGAGTTTGACAACGGCTATGCAGGAATAGGGGGTGTCTATTATCATTCGGATGGAAAAATGTACGCCCTTTATCATGGAGAGGATCAAGAGGATTTACCTGATTTTCCTGATGGAATAAACGGATTTTATGCATCTGTGGGGCTGGCTATTTCTGAAGATAATGGACTTAGTTTTACCAAAGCGGGACCGGTTATCACCTGCCAGAAAGATAAATACTGGGAAAGTTTTCCCGGCCAACCTGACAGAGGATCAGGTGCGCCTTGTTGTATTAAAAGCAAAGATGGAAAATACTTATATGCTTATTATGGTGACGCATCAAGGGTTGACTGGAGGGGTGTTCAAATTTTTATGGCAAGAGCAGATATATCATCAAGTCCACCATTACCAGGCAACTTTTATAAATACTATAATGGCAGTTTCTCTCAACCTGGAATAGGGGGCTTGGACAGTCCCATCATAACGGTCATTGATAAAAATTATGCAAGTTCAGGAAATCCGTTTGTAATATATTCCGATTATCTTGAAAAGTATATTATGCTTTATGATGTGGATGACTGGTACGCGAGAGAAAACGATGATGATATTGGATATTCAGGAAACTACGTAGCCTATTCCGAAGACGGCATAAACTGGTTCAATCATGATAATCTTATTGCCGGTATTGCAGCACCAATAGTGGGCGAAACAATGTCCTGGCACCCTGCTGTTATTTGGGATGATTCTAATGAGCAAACAGGTTTGTTTGTCTATGCCTACAGCAGCAGCTGGGGGCTCGGTCCAGGTCTTATTCCTCATTACATGGTGAGCCAGAAAATAAAGTTTGAAAAATATTTATTTATGAATATTAACGGTGAGAAAGATCCCTTTTACGATTCCCTGTCAGGCCCGGATGATGGCTATTTGCAATTGCGATATTTTACTTATACGCAACCCCAACTAAGTCGAATATCGGACAGTGATGATGATCTTTCTGCCAAAATTTGGACCGCTTGGGATAATGAATGGTTCTACCTCTACGAAGAAGTTACAGATGATACAGTCGCAGCAACAGCCAGTCAAGTCTGGGATAACGATGCGTTAGAAATAAAAATCGATCCGATTCCGGATGATAGCACAGAAACCTCCACATTTGAACTTCGTTTAACGGCACTTGGTGATGCAGATGTTCTTCCGGGAGAACTAACCGAAAGTCTGAATAACATACCAAACAGCATGAAAAAGTATGCTCGTAAAATAACAAGCGATGGCTATGCACTGGAGATGGCCGTTAAATGGTCAGTGATAACCAATAATGGGGAATTTATTGTACCAGCCGAAGGGGAGATATTTGGTGCGACTTTGCAGAATCATGATAATGATGGTGAAACAAGTCGCCATGCTACAGTACAATGGGGCGCAGTCATGTCGGATATGGTGTGGAACACACCCAAATATCTTGGCACTATAAAATTTCTCGTTGATCACAAACTTCAGTTTATCCCGACCAACTCCATGACTGGTGTCACGAATCCGATACCCTATGACGGATCTGATTATCATCGGGTCTCTGTGGGAAGTGATGCGTTCGCTGTACCGTTGAAATTCAACCTGCAGCAGAATTATCCCAATCCATTCAATCCGGAGACAACAATCCGGTTTGATGTGAAGGAACCGTGTCAGGTTGTGCTGAGAGTCTACAATCTCATGGGACAGAAAGTAATCGATCTGGTAAATGAGGACTATCAACCTGGCGCGTATGAAGTCAAGTTTGATGCAGCAGGGTTATCCTCAGGTATCTACTTTTTCAGGATTCAAATGGGCAGTTTTAACGCAGTAAAGAAAATGGTGGTACTGGGATAAGAACAGATTCATTTTTTAACTTTTAAATCCATAAAATAAGGAGACAATCATGCCACGAGGAGACGCCACACCTGCCGGCGGGCAGGGAACCGGACCTGCAGGAATGGGTTCGATGACAGGAAGAGAACCGGTTATTACACTGATTTTTTAGTGGAATTCCCTATTAAGGAACTGCATAATGCAAATCATTTTATACATTCGAACGATAACTGGACTTTCCCAAGAATCAGGTAAAAGTTACAGGAAATTAATTGAACAAGACTCAGAAACAAGTTTCAGAACCGGAAGCCGACTTCAGGAAAAAGGATAAGTAATAACCAGAGCATGTCTGTATTAGGTTATTTATCTATTTAAAGAAGGAGGACCAAAATGATAAAAATGCATCGAAAAATTGCTGTCACTGTAATCTTAATAACTTTTGTGACAGGATATGCATTCGCACAAATCTCCGGAACCAAATCTGTTGGAACCGGAGGGGAATACGAAACACTATCAGCAGCTATTGCTGACGTAATGGCAAACGGCATCAATGGCCAAACGGTTCTGGAACTCAAGGATGGGTACGATCAGGACGAATACGTTCTCATCGGCCATTATCCTGGAAATGATCTGTATCATCTGACGATTCGTCCCGAAGAAGGAGCCAGTCAAGCGTTGATCAGAAGGACTTTACCGCTGACTGTCAAAATGGACAGTGCCCGGCATGTGATTATTGACGGCCGGGCCGGAGGAAACGGAAGCCAGAATGTGTTGAATCTCATCAGCGAATTCGAAGGAAACGGCACAGCATTGTGGATATCGAATGGGTGCCGGGGAAATGTGATCCGTAACTGCAACATATCATTTAATTGTACACGCGGCGTTGCTATTTATGATTCTGATTCAACCACAGTGACAGAATGCGACATTTCAACTTATTCCAATGGCCCCACAAACAATGGGGGAACCTATGGTATTTATGCAAGATCATGCACAAATTCAATTATCAGCAATAACTGGATTCACCAGTTGCATGTCAATCATGATAATTTTTTACTTTATGGTATTGCTTTCGAGAATATTCCAGCCGATGGATCCACGGAGCGGCTCTTTAACAATTTCATCTGTATCAATACCGACCGATCAGACAGCACATCCCAATTAATTGGGATTTCTATCTGGTCAGGGCATCAGGCGCAAAATCCGATCGATATCCTGTTTAACACCGTTTACATAGGCGGAACGAACACTTCCGGAACGAACAGCTACGGTATCTATAACTACTCTGCAGAAAGGATGGTCAATATACGGAATAACATCGTGATCAACGAACGTACCAATTCTTCCGGAAGCGGATCGCATTATGCGTTTTGCAAGCATGAAGAATATGGATCATGGACATCTGATTACAATTTACTGATGGTCAACGGGAATGGCGGGTTGATCGGGTATTACGCGGGCATAGATTGCGAGACCCTTCTGGATTGGCAAAACACCACAAGTTGCGACAGCCATTCTGTGTCCAAACCGGTCGTTTTTACCGATCCGGGAAACGGGGATTTGCACCTGACAGAAGTCTCGATGGACGATCCGGATCTGAAATGCCTGCCGGTTGCAGGCATCACGACTGACATTGACGGCGATTTAAGGAACAGCACAAATCCCTTCAAGGGCGCGGATGAACTGGTTATTCCTCAAACACCTTATCTGGGCGCTGCCTTTCAGCTGCCGTGCCGGATCGAATTGGAAGATTATGACATGGGCGGCATGAATGTGGCGTATTGGGATTCGGATGCCGGCAACACCGGTGGACAGTACCGGGACGATGATGTGGACATTGAAACTTCTTTTGATACAGACGGCGGCTATGATCTCTGTTATACAGAAGACAATGAATGGCTGGAATACACGGTCAATGGAACAGGCGAGGCCATGGATGTTGAGGTTCGTGCCGCCACCATCCATTCGGACCGGAAATGCCGTCTGGTATTGGACGGGGATACGCTTTGTACCGTGGATCTTCCAAATACAGGCGGCTGGCAGACCTGGGAAACAGCCACAGTTAAAAATATCATGATCCCTGAAGGAACCAATCAAATCCTTCGATTTGAAATTATCAAGGGATGGGTGAACCTTAACTGGATCGAATTCACGCCAAGCATCGGGACAGGGCTTTCAGAAGATACAGCCATGCCTCTTCGGTTTGCTCTGGGTCAGGCGTATCCGAATCCATTCAATCCGGAGACGACGATCCGGTTTGATGTGAAGGAACCGTGTCAGGTTGTGCTGAAAGTCTACAATCTCATGGGACAGAAAGTCATCGATCTGGTGAATAAGGACTATCAGCCCGGTGTGTATGAAGTCAAGTTCAATGCAGCAGGATTTCCATCAGATATCTACTTCTACAGAATTCAAATGGGAAGTTATCACGCAGTGAAGAAGATGGTGGTATTGAAATAAATTAGAATAGATACTTTTTTACTTTTTAAATACATAAGAAAGGAGGCAAATTATGCCACGAGGAGACGGAACCGGACCCGCAGGAATGGGTTCGATGACAGGAAGAGCGGCTGGCTATTGCGCCGGCTACAACATGCCCGGATTTATGAATCCGGCAGGCGGACGAATGGGAATGGGGTTCGGACGCGGATTTGGGCGCGGCATGGGACGCGGAAGAGGATGGCGATTCTGGGGAAACTCGGGACCGATGTCCTATGGAGCAGTCCCTTTTGGTCCGCTTCCCTACGGAACGAATTATTCTCCGGAACAGGAAGCCGAATCATTAAAAACCCAGGCCAAGTTTCTGCAAGACGAAATTGAAGCGATTCAAAAACGTCTTTCGGAACTGGAAGTTGAAACAAAGAAATCGCCCAAATAGGATGATTCACTGGCCCTGGGGTGATCGATCGTCTCAGGGCCAAAATTAAATTAAGGAGTACAGGGAAATGCCAAATTATGAATACGAATGCGTTTCCTGCGGACATCGTTTCGAACGGTCCCAGGGAATGAATGATCCACCGCTTAAGAAATGTCCTGAATGCGGTGAAAAAGTGCGCCGTCTGATCTCCGGCGGTGGAGGCGTAATTTTTAAAGGATCTGGATTTCATGCGACCGATTATCCGAAATCAGGAACCTGTTGCAGTTCCGGTCAGCAATGCGACCAGCCGAAACGATGCTGCGGAGAATAGGAATATTCATCCAAGTATCTGAAAAAAGGGAAATACCGTAACCGTGTAAAAACCTGCCGATGATAAATAGTCTGATTCGCCAGCAGGTTTGTCTGAAATAATTCATTTTAAAAGACGTTAAAAGGAGTTTGTATGTCCGGAAGACGGGGACAGGGTTTTGGCAGAAGAAGAGGCGCGGGGAGCGGAAAAGGTCGAAACGTGACAATGGTCAGGGACATTTTTGGATGGATCAAGTCGCAGATCCAATATAAAAATAGTCCTGATCGAACAGTTGCTTATCGACCACCGACTGAAAGTCTCGGTCAAGTGGATGAACTGAGCAGCTTGAGACATCAGGCGGAGTCAATCCAGTCTCAACTCAACAAGATAAACGCCCGCATCCATCAAATTGATAAAGCACCAAGCTCCCTGTCTGCACACGTTACTGATACAGTATGTACAGGTTGCGGAAGATGCGTTTCGATTTGTCCCCAACGGGCTATCGCCATGACAAATAACATCGCACGGATCGATCGGGATAAATGTACAGGATGTGGTATTTGTGTTTCTGAATGCCCGTTTGGCGCCATTGATCTGATTGAATTAAATACAGAATATGGATCCGATTTTAATCAATAATAAAGATAAACCAATGAACAGGAGTATAAAATGAAAGTTGCCATTTCTACCGATGGTAAATACGTGTCCGCCCATTTCGGGCGATGTCCAACTTTTACAATTATAGAAATTCAGGACGACAAAGTCATACAAAATGAAGAAATTCAAAATCCCGGCCATCATCCCGGATACCTCCCGCAATTCTTCCACGAGATGGGTGTCGAATGCATCATTGCAGGCGGCATGGGTGGAAGAGCCGCCGGATTGTTCGACCAATACAACATTCATCCCATTATGGGTATCACGGGAAAAATCGAAGATGTTATTACTCGCTTGTTGAAAGGAACTTTGGCTGGAGGAGAATCACTTTGCAAGCCCGGACTTGGGAAAGGATACGGTCTGGATAAAACCGAATGCGATCACGAAGAAAATAATAAGGAATCATAAAGGAGGAAAATCATGAAAATATGCGTCACCTCTCAGGGCAATACGCTTCAGTCCCAGGTGGATCCGCGATTCGGCCGATGCGCTTATTTCATTCTTATAGAAACGGACACGATGGAATTTGAAGCTATAGAAAACACAAAGGCTCAGGTTATGGGTGGAGCCGGCGTGCAGTCGGGACAATTGATGGCCGAAAAAGATATAAAAGCGGTACTCACCGGTAATGTCGGCCCCAATGCTTATCAAACTTTGAATGCCGGCAGTATTGAAATCATTACCGGAGTTACAGGAACAATCCAGGAGGCTGTTGAAAAATATAAAAAAGGGGATTTTAAACCCATTGGTGGAGCAAATGTAGAATCCCATTTTGGAATGAAAGGAGGAAACTGATATGCCAGGAGGAAATGGTACAGGTCCTGCCGGACAAGGACCTGGAACAGGTAGAGGATCAGGGATGGGAAGAGGTGGAATGGGCGGCAATCGACCCGGCGCAGGCCCGTCAGGAAATTGCGTGTGCCCTAATTGCGGCGCAAAGGCTCCCCATCAGGCAGGTAATCCCTGTTACAATATGGTCTGTCCCCAATGCGGATCAAAAATGACAAGAGGACAATGACCAGGACGATGAAAACTATTACGGAAAAAGAAATTCGCGATGTCATTGATCAAATCAAACATGCGGCAATCGATTCCAGCCTGGTCGACCTTGGAATCGTGAAAGATGTGATAACTGACGGGAAGAAAGTAACCGTTACGCTGGCATTTCCCTTTGATAATATTCCTATAAAGGAGTATCTTATCATGAGTGTCAAAACACCGTTGGAAAAACTCGATATCGAAGTTGAGGTAAAAACAACCGTCATGAACGAAAAAGAAAGCCAACGGTTTTTGGAAATGGAAACTAAGCATTGGAAAGGAAATAAAAACAAATGAGCATGGACCCAGATAAAGCCAAACAACTGCAGGAACAGAACCAGCGTATTGAAGCCAACCTTAAAAAAATAAAACACCGCATTGTGGTTTTCAGCGGCAAAGGCGGAGTGGGAAAAACCACGGTAGCCGTGAACCTTGCGTACGCTCTCGTTCAGAAAAAATTTCGGACCGGACTTCTTGATGCCGACATCACCGGCCCCAATGTCCCGAAAATGATTGGACTGGAAGGCATGCCTTACGTTGATCCGGAAAATCACAGCATCATGCCTCAGGAGAAAAAAGGCTTGCAGGTCATCTCCATGGCGCCGATGCTTCAGGGAGACCAGCCTGTTATCTGGCGGGGACCGCTGCGTTCCGGTGCGATTACCCAGTTTTTATCAGACGTGGCCTGGGGCGAACTGGATTTTCTGCTGGCGGATCTCCCTCCCGGAACAGGAGATGAAGTTTTAACAACGGCACAGCGCATGCTGCCGCAGATGGCAATTGTTGTCACCACTCCCCAGGAAGTTTCTCTGATGGACTGCCGCAGAGCCGTGAACATGGGAAAGCAGTTGAATATCAAATACATCGGTGTGGTTGAAAACATGTCAGGGCTGATCTGTCCGCATTGCAGCAAAAAAATCGATCTCTTTGATATCGGAGGCGGAGAAAAAATGGCGGAAGAAATGGGTGTCCCGTTTTTGGGCAGTATTCCTATCGAAATTGAAATCCGTAAAGGAAGCGACGCAGGAACACCGGCGGTACTTTCCGATCAAAAGAGCCCGATAGCGCAATCATTTATGGCCATTGCGGACAATACAACCAAGCTTATTTCTATCTAATTCGGTCCGGATTTTGGAAAAAGGATAAATTGTATGCAGCAAAAAACAGAAATATCCCCGGCTTGCGATTCATGTAAAAATAAAAAATGCAGAGACGGCAAAGACTGTTTCGGAATCGCCGATCAAATTTTCAAGGAATACGAAGGAGACAATCTGAATCTGGCCCGCGCCGCTTCACGGATCGAAGGCCTGCATTACATGAAAAAAACCCGCCTGGAAGAAATCATCCTTTTCTCCAGGGAGATGAAATATCAAAAGCTGGGAATCGCATTTTGTATCGGTCTTTCTCAGGAAGCTGAAGTTTTCGCAGAATATCTCAAAACAGAATTTCAGGTGGTTTCGGTCTGCTGTAAAGTATGCGGTATCGAAAAAAGTTCGCTGCATCTTCAGAAAATCGAACCCGGCGTTCCCGAGACCATGTGCAATCCCATCGGGCAGGCAGCTCTTCTCAACAAGGCAGAAACGGATTTAAATATCATCTGCGGGCTCTGCATCGGCCACGATATTCAGTTTACAAATTACTCGAAAGCGCCGGTTACCACATTCATTGTGAAGGATCGGATGCTCGCTCACAACACGGCCGCTTCTTTGTACAATCCGTATCTCCGTAAACGAATCGGATTGATATAATATGGGAGCAATACTACAGTGAATAATAAAAATGATATTATTATTGATGTAAGAGCAGTTACAAAAATATTTGGTGATATCACTGCTGTCAATCAAGTGACTTTTACTGTAGAGCGAGGAGAAATATTTGGCTTTCTTGGTCCCAATGGGGCTGGAAAGACAACCACTATCCGAATGCTGACCGGCCTGCTCACTCCGAATTCAGGAGATGTCTTCATCGACGGAACAGATATAAAGAAAAACCCTGTAAAAGCAAAAATGAAAATGGGGGTTATTCCAGAAGCGGGAAACATCTATGCAGATTTAACAGCAAAACAGAACATTATCCTGGCCGGCAGATTCTATGGAATTTCCAGAAGAGAACTTAGGAAAAGAGCGGATAGTCTTCTGGTACAATTTCAACTCGATGAAAGAAAGGATGATGTTATCAAGACTTTTTCAAAAGGTATGAGACAGAGAGTCAATATTGCGAGTGCACTTGTTCATCAACCCGAGATTCTGTTCCTGGATGAACCCACATCCGGGTTGGATGTCCAGAGCCAACGATTAACCAAAACAATTATCAAACAGATGAATCAGAAAGGAACCACGATTTTTCTGACCACCCACAATATCGAAGAAACAAATCAACTGTGCGAAAGAATCGCCATTATCAACAAGGGTAAAATCGTTATCATTGACAAACCTGAAAAATTGAGAAATACGTTCGAAACAACGCAATCCGTTGAGATCTCCTTTGATAAGTCCATAGACGAGAACCTGATTGGCCAGAGCAATTGTGTGAATCGAATTGAAAGATTGGGTGATAAATGGAAGCTGTACACAGATAATCCGGATACACTGGTGAAATATTTAACCAGATTTGCTGAAGATAAACATTTGAGTATTATCTCCATGGAAATTTGCAGAGCAAGTCTGGAAGATGCTTTTATTAAATTAACAGAGGCTGCTCATGAACATACTCATCATTATCAATGATGCTCCTTACGGAACTGAAAAGGCCTACAACGCCCTGAGACTGGCATTGACTTTAAAAAAACAGGACCCTGCGATGAAACTGGGAATATTCCTGCTGGCGGATGCTGTCGGCTGTGGTCTCCCAAAGCAAAATACACCTTCAGGTTATTACAATGTGGAAACGATGTTAAAATCTATCATCAGTAAGGGTGTCCCAGTCAAAGCGTGCGGTATGTGCATGGAAGCAAGAGGCATGAAAAATCTGGAACTTATTAAAGGTGTCGAACACAGCAATATGATTGAATTTGCAGAATGGGTAAAAAAATCAGAAAAAATTATTACCTTTTAATCGCTCTATGATGAAAATAATGAATCCAAATATTCGGTTTTTTCATGGTGTGTGCGTCACCATGGAAAAAAATATCAGAATTTATTACACCAAGGCTCCAGTTGTGATATTCGGCCTTCTGTTCCCTTTATTTATGTTTCTGTCTTTCTATATGGGAAGAGGGATTGATTTATGTCTTTACTTTCCCGGGCTCCTGGCAATGTCACTTTTTTTCACAGCCTCATCCGTTGGCCCCCTGATCACCCCATGGGAAAAACAGGCGGGTACTTACGAAAGATTGCTCTCTTTTCCAGTCAGTATCAGTACCATCATTTTAGGAGACGTTGCAGCAGGACTGTTTTTTGGTGTCGCAATCAATACGATTGTATGCATCATAGGGCTTGTATTTTTGAAGTACACTGTTCATATCCTTATTTTGATTACAGGGTCCTTACTGGGATCATTCTGTTTTGCTTCTCTGGGTGTTTTATTGGCCTCTCCCTCAGTACGTTCTCCATCCCATATTATGATGTTTTCCAGTCTTATTCGCTTCCCGCTGATTTTTATTAGCGGCATTTTTATCCCTTTGGATAATTTGAAAGGAATCGGAAAGGGATTGACTTACTTCTCGCCAATTACTTATTTGGTGGATATATTGAACAGAAGCTTTAAAGGAGAATCCAATATTTCCCTAACCGTTGATTTTACGGCTTTACTGCTTTTCAGTGTCTTATTCATTTTTTTATCAAACAGATTTCATAAAAAGAATTTAATAAGGGGATTATAATGATGAGCTTTTTATTTCAATCAATCGGCAGTCGTTTTCTCACAGTATAACAGTATAGAAGAGAAAATGAACGTTGTATTCGACTGCATTCCCTGTACCATTCAAAGTTATCTCCGGCTGGCAAAGAACATTTCAGTCCCGGAAACGCAGCGGGAGAACATTCTGCGCCGGCTGCTTGAATTTTTGTCCGAAGCGGACTATCGGCAATCACCGCCTGTTTTGGCTCAACATCTACAACGCATCCTGCGGGACATTTTAAAAACATCCGATCCGTATAAATCGATCAAGGAAAGCTCCAACCGGATAATGCTGGAGAGATATCAGGAATTTAAGGAAATGGTGGAAACTGCACGCGATCCGTTTGATACGGCCATGCGGCTGGCTATCGCGGGCAATGTCATCGATTTTGGAGCCAAACATCAGCTAAATATTAACGATATGATACAACAAGTTCTGATTTCG
>Ga0315536_1000993_pt1 | contig 14374 bp, 12 predicted proteins | sample SalMarSW160230MG_FD_203093 | JGI IMG/M metagenome (GOLD analysis project Ga0315536, IMG submission 203093) | Salt marsh sediment microbial communities from the Plum Island Ecosystem LTER, Massachusetts, United States - Salt Marsh Sediment SW1602-30 ... | reverse complement strand
AGGATTTCACCCCCTTCAGTAAAAATGTCAAGACTGCTTCTCCTTCCAACAACAATCAAAGCGCCGGTTCTTGATAAAGCCATCGATTCACATGCCCTCACAATCTCTTCAGCTTCCCTGTGGCTCACCATTTCTTTCTGCACCGATGAGAAAAGTCTTCCTAATGAGAACCGCCTGCCTGATAAATACCTGTTCCCAATTACAAGAAGGAATCTTCTTACCTCCTGTTGAAAAACAATGATCAGGGCTAAAACTCCAACTCCAATTACCTGTCCAAGCAAAGCGCTGATAAGCTCCATCTTGAGCGCTTTTACAAGGAGCCAGAACATATATATAAAAAAGATGGCTATAACAATACTGAATGCTGCAGTACCTCTTATTATCCGGTACAACTGAAATAGTATTATCGCAACAAGAAAAATATCAATAATATCAAGTACTGTTATATGAAATGGCATGGTCCGAATTAATTTTTGTTAAAAATAAGGAAACATTTTTAATATGTAGCTAATAAGTCAGAAGTCGGTTTTCCATCTTCCTTTGCCTGAAACTTTCTAAATAATTTAATTGCCTGCACCGCTTCTTTAACATCGTGCACCCGTAAAATATCAGCACCCTTAAGAAGTGCGATGGTATTTAATACAGTAGTGCCGTTCAGGGCTTCATCAGCAGATAATCCAAGTGTTTTCCATATCATGGCTTTTCTTGACATGCCTGCAAGCAAAGGTAATCCTGCTATTGAAAAATCATCAAGCCGTCGTAATATCTCAAAATTTTGTTCCGTTGTTTTACCAAAGCCAAAACCGGGGTCAATTATTATATCCTTTACTCCCACCGAATGAAGTTTGAATATTCTTTCTCCAAACCATTTTAAAATATCTGCCACAACGTCGTCATATACAGGCTTTTTCTGCATTGTCCGTGGAATTCCCTGCATATGCATCAATATATAAGGCACATTCAATTTTTCAACAATACCGAACATTTCAACATCAGCATCTCCTCCCGAAATATCATTTATTATTTGTGCGCCGTACCCTACAACTGCTTCCCTGGCAATTTCAGCCCTGAAAGTATCAATAGAAATAACAGCGTCAGGAAATTCCCGCAAAACAATTTTTATAGCTTTAAGTACTCTCCTGCCCTCCTCATCCCCTGGAATATCATCCGCTCCCGGACGGGACGAATATCCTCCAATATCCAGAATATCAGCTCCATCTTCAACCATCCGGGTTGCTGCCTTAATGATATCTTCATCGGTTATATAACGGCTTCCTTTGTAAAAAGAATCGGGAGTAATATTTAAAATACCCATTACTTTAGGTATCTTGAGATCGAGGAGTCTGCCGCCAATATTTATATATCGTGATTTTCCTGTCAAAATATTATTATTACACATCGAAATTAATGATTTTATTAAAAACAAAATGCCTTTTCAATTAAACTAAGTTTACATTTTCTACTTTGACATGTGGTTATTACATTTGCAGTGAAAGAAATCAAATATAAAATGAAGCTTTTTGTTATTGAAGGAGTCGATGGCGCTGGCAAATCCACACAGATCAAAATGTTAAGCGACTTCTTCATAAAAAAAGGATATAGCTGTGAATATCTGCATTTTCCAAGAACTGAATCACCCTATTTTGGTGAGCTTATTGCAAGATTTCTGAGAGGAGAATTTGGTACTCTTGATGAAGTCAATCCATACCTCGTCGCAATGCTGTATGCCGGCGACAGAAAAGATGCTTCAGACAAAATCACCAACTGGTTAAAAAAAGGGAAAATAGTAATTCTCGACAGATATACCTACTCAAATATTGCATATCAGTGTGCCAAACTGGATAATAAAAAGGAACAGGATGAGCTTATGAAATGGATTCTAGCTCTCGAATTTGAACATTTTTCCATTCCTAAACCTGACCTTAATATTTTCCTTGACGTACCATTTTCCTTTACTGAAAAAAAATTATCAAAAACCAGGACTGGTAATGACAGGAGTTACCTGAACGGAAACAGGGACATTCACGAGGAGAGCCTTACCTTTCAAAGAAAGGTAAGGGATATATATTTCAGAGTTGCACAAAATGATAACCGTCTGGCACTTGCTAACTGCAGCGACGATCAGGGGAAAATTATGCCGCCGGAAAAAATATTTATTATAATTTTAAAACTTCTCACCGACAGAAAGTTAATCTAGCATGAAGATATTCAGATTATTCAGCAGAATTATTATTGGCATTGTTTTTATCTTCTCAGGAGTCGTAAAAGCAATCGATCCTCTTGGCTCCGCCTATAAGTTTCATGACTATTTCCAGGCATTTAATATGGGTTTTCTGGATGGAATTACTCTGATCCTGGCAATTATTTTATGTACAGCCGAGTTTATGGCAGGCTTTTCCGTGCTTACCGGCATAAGGCAAAAGACCGGGATCACGATGGTATTAATACTGATGGTAATATTCACACCTGTTACACTTATTCTGGCCCTGACTAATCCGGTTTCTGATTGCGGATGTTTTGGTGACGCGATACATCTTACCAACTGGCAGACATTTGGAAAAAATGTCATTCTGATCACCCTGGCAATAGTCCTTTTTGCAAACCGGAAACATTTAAAAAATGCATTCCACCCTGTCACTGAATGGATAGTATTATTACCGGTTGCCTCTCTTTTCGTTCTTTTTTCACTGTTTAACCTCAGGTATCTTCCTGTTTTCGATTTCCTGCCTTACAAAAAGGGTGTCAAAATTGCTGATAAGATGACAATTCCTGAAGGTGCTCCTGTTGATGTTTATCATTCAACTTTTATTTATAAAAAAGATGGCATAGAAAAAGAGTTTGAACTCAATAATTATCCTGCTGATGACACAACCTGGAAATTTGTAGATCAAAAATCAGTTTTAGTTAAAAAAGGTTATCAGCCTCCAATTCACGATTTCCTTATTACTTCGGCTGACGGGTATGATCTGACACAAAAAATTCTCTCATATCCCGGATATTCACTTCTAATGATTTCAAGAAAGCTGGCAGATGCTAAAAAAGCTCATCTTTCCAAGGGATTTCAGCTTGGTAGTTTTTGTTTGAATAATGGAATACTTTTCTACGTTTTCACCTCTTCGGTAACAAAACAGGTGAAGAGTTATGATAATGGCCTGCAGTTTTGCTCCGTTGATGAAACAACTTTAAAAACAATGGTCAGGGCAAATCCGGGCTACATACTTCTGAAAAATGGAATTATAATCGGTAAATGGTCATGGGCAAATATCCCTGATAATGATTGGTTCAGAAAGCTTGAAGAACAAAGCAAAGGAGAATAATACCTGAAAAAACCAAATGATTTGTAACTTATAATATAATTACCATTAAAACATTGATCTATATGAGAAAAAAGATTGTAGCAGGAAACTGGAAAATGAACATGGATTTGTCAGAGGGTCTTAAATTTGCAGTGTCGGTTGAAAAACATTTCAGGGAGAATCCCTCAGATAAAGCTCAGGTCATCTTATGCACTCCATTTATTCACCTCGCAGGGGTAGCTGAAATTTTGAAAAACGGGAAGGTTGCCCTTGGCGCCCAAAATTGTGCATCGGAGGCATCAGGTGCCTTCACAGGAGAAGTATCGGCTTATATGGTAAAAAGCACCGGAGCTGAATATGTGATTATAGGACATTCTGAAAGAAGGAGCTACTATCATGAAGATGATAAGCTTCTTAGTAAAAAAACACTACTGGCAATAAACAGCGGATTGAAAGTGATCTTCTGCTGCGGCGAAGTCCAAAATGAAAGAGAAGAAGGAAAACATTTCCTTGTTGTAAAAAGACAACTTGAAGAAGGATTATTCAGTCTTACCGAAGAACAAATGGATAAGATAGTTTTAGCTTATGAGCCAGTCTGGGCAATAGGTACAGGATTGACAGCTTCTCCAGACCAGGCACAGGAGATGCATAAATACATCCGCGATCTTGTAAGGGATAAATATGGCAATAATTGTGCAAAAAAGCTGCCTGTTTTGTATGGTGGAAGCTGTAAACCATCAAACGCAGCTGAAATATTTTCTAAACCAGATGTAGACGGAGGTCTTATTGGTGGCGCTTCTCTTAAAAAAGAAGATTTTGCTGCTATAGTAGAAGCAATATAATTACTTTTACTTAGCATAAAAATAAATTACACAGAGTTGCGCAAAGAAGCACAGAGTTACACAGAGTACAGAAATTATGAATAATAAATCTCAGTGAAGCTCTGTGTTTTCTCTGTGGCTCTCTGTGTAACGAAAAAATCAACTAACTTCAGACTCATGAAAATTAAGCTGGTCTTCCTGAGTATAATTGTACAGATTCTTATACCTGTATCGCTTTATTGTCAGACCAGATCGGCCTTTTCAGGCGATCCTGAAGAATTCCGGACTGAACTGGTCTCTTATATGGGTCCCAACCTAAATACCGGACAACTCTCCAATCTTAGTACCTTCAGTGCCAGGTGGGATAGCCTGGCATTCAGCAAAGTGAATATGTCCAGGATCATTGATATAGCCAGTCAGTTTTCCACCAGAAATATGAGACCAGTCCCCCATTTCAATGATTTCATTATTGCTCTTAATTATTTCATTGATTATAAACGGGACGCTTCCTATTTTAAAAACTGGCTCAATGGGTTAGGTAAAATAGTATCTAATCCCGGCTATACGAACAACCAAATAGACCGTTTCTTAAAAATCACAGCATCGATACTAAAAGATAATATCCTGGATGAGGAAGGAATTGTCAGATGGAAAGTTAAAAACAATACACCGGTATTTAAGTACGATACATTATTCTACGCTGATATATCCAACGCAACATTGACATGTTATTCTCAGAAAGACAGTACGGAAATTTATAATGCCAGTGGTAAATTTTATCCGGAGATACAATTATTTAAAGGAACCTCAGGTAAAATTACCTGGGAAAAAGCAGGTTATCCCGGAAATGAAGCATTCGCTGAGATAAGGGATTATTCTCTTAACACCTCAAAAAGCAGTTTTACAGTCGATTCGGTCATACTGACAAATAAAGCCTATTTTAAAGAACCTGTGTATGGTACACTTACTGACAAAGCTATCAGTTTCAGGAATAAAGATAAAGCTGATTATCCTCGTTTTGTTACTTATACAAAAAAGTTCGTTATAAAGAATATGTATAAGGGGGTCAATTATGAAGGAGGTCTTACATTTGAAGGTGCTACTGTTAAAGGTACCGGTGAAAATTATAATCCGGCGACAATATCTCTGTATAGAAATGATACTCTCTACCTTAAAATAAGATCAACAGAATTTGTGTTTTCAAAAACGGGGCTGAACAGCCCGGAAACAGCAATAACACTTTATCTTGGTCAGGATTCCATTTACCACTCCAATCTTGGATTTTCTTATTTTGCCGGTACGAGGCAGGTGAACCTTTTTCGTACCAATAATCCAATTTCAAAGAGCCCATATTTCGATTCATTCCACAGGCTTGATATGTTTTTCGAATATCTGTCGTGGAATATGAACGAGTCAAAAATAATACTTTCGCGAGCCAGGGGAGCATCCCTGGGCCAGGCACAATTTGAATCCACATCTTACTTCAATTCCGGGTATTTTATGCGATTAATGGGCCTTGATAATTACCACCCCTTATACCGGTTGATAAAGTTTGCAGAATGGTATTATTCCGAAACCTTTCCTGTACCTGAATTTGCCAAGTGGCTTGACAAACCCCAGGAATCTGTTACCGGGTTATGCATCGATCTGGCAAACAAAGGTTTTATCTACTACGACAGGACTAATAATGAGGTTACAATAAAACAAAAAACAAAAGACTTTATTGACGCTTATGCAAAAAAGAAGGACTATGATATTTTAAATATTATAAGTGAAACAAAATCTCCAACAGATAATGCCTCATTGGATATGAAGAACTTCGAGCTTACGGTAAATGGAGTAAGAGGTGTGTTTTTAAGCGATTCACAAAAAGTTGCGATATATCCTTATAAACAGCAGCTGGTAATAGGTAAAAACAGGAGTATTCTTTTCGACGGCGTTGTTGACGCAGGATTGTTCACTATTTTCGGACATAAATTCTCATTCAGCTACGATACATTTAAAATAGATCTTCAAAAGATCGACTCAATTAAGATTTCGGTAGAAACTGATAAAAAAGACAATCTGGGAAACCCTCTGATAATGGATGTTGATAACCTTATTCAGCTGGGATCAGCACAGCTTTATATCGATAACCCTGATAACAAATCCGGATTAAAAGGTCTTAACCAGTATCCTATAATAGACGCTACTACATATTCATATATATTCTATGACAAGATACCAGGACTTTCCGGTATCTATAAGCAAAAAGATTTTTATTTCAAGGTAGATCCTTTTACCTATAATAACATCGATCATTACACCAATGCGGATATGAATCTTTCGGGTGAGTTTTTTGGAGGAAATATTCTGAAACCAATGCGTCAATACCTTACAATACAGGAAAATAATTCTCTCGGATTTAATATGACTATTCCAGAGGAAGGGATCGATGTTTATAATGGCAAAGGCAGAATATTTGATAACCTGAATATGAGCAATATAGGTCTTATTGGCAGCGGTATGCTTCAACATCTTACTGCCACAGCCAAATCGGAAGAGTTTAAATTCTTTCCCGACTCAATGATAACTCATGCCACGACATTTAATATGAAGAAGGATAGCCTGGGTATTCTACCAGTGCTTAACAGCCAGGAGGTTGATATAAAATGGCTCACTCAGAAGAATGAATGGCTTGCAAACAACTCTGAAGGCAAGGATTTTAATATATTTGACAACGGCACAACTCTTGACGGATCAATAAAACTTACTCCTTCAGAACTTGACGGGGCAGGTATTATTAATATGACCGATTCCCGTGTAACATCAAATCAATTCAGATTTACTCCAAATGCAATCAACGCCGATACTGCTGATTATAATCTCAAATCGACAACTACCAACGGTTACTCATTTATAGCCGAGAATGCAAACACAAATATCAATTTTGATCAGAGAGAGTCATATTTTCATCTCAATACTGATTCATCAATGGTTAAGTTTCCCGAATTGCAATACATCTGCACCATGACAGATTTTGCATATAACATGGATAATAGGGTGCTGAGTATGGAACAAAAAGGGAAGTCAAATATCTCACTACTCACACCAGATGAACTGCTCCGGGTAGATTTTAAGAAGCTGGATAAACCGACCTTTTTTGCCACCAACAGTCTTACCGACACTGTCGCCTTCTCCGCCCTGAAAGGAAGCTATCACCTCGATCAGGAATATATTGAGGCAGAAGATATAAACTATATACATGTTGCTGATGCTCTTATCCAGCCTGAAAACGGCAAAATAATCATCAACAGAAGAGCCCGTATCAAGCAAATGCAAAGTGCCATAATTGCTGTCAATAACAGGCATATCCTTCATGATGGCAAAATTGATATTGAATCGACCAAACGTTATTCAGGAAGTGCTGTTTATGATTATATTAGTGAAAACAAAGATATTCAGTACATAAGCTTTCCTGAATTATCTGTTGATACCCTGACAACAAGCGCCAGAGGTTTAATTCCCATTACACAAAAATTCATGCTCAGCCCTGAATTTTCATTTGCCGGGGATGTGATGCTTTATGCAAAGAGTAACCTGCTGACCTTTACAGGAGCAGCAGGCATTGTTCATAACTGCAGTGCAATCAAGAGCTATAACATTAAATTCAAAGCAAAGATTGATCCAAAGAATGTTATGATCCCCGTTGGTGATAAGCCCAGGGATATGAATGATAACCAGGTATTCTCAGGTTCTTATATTGCCACTGATTCAGTACACATATATCCAGCATTCCTGTCGCCCGAAAGATCATGGACAGATGTACCCCTGGTAAGTTCTTCAGGCTACCTGTACTTTGAGAAGGCAAAGGGAAGATATGTTATAAGCTCACCTGAGAAACTGGCAGACCAGACACTTCCGGGTAATATGATTGCATTTGATAAGAATTTTTGCATTTTATCAGGAGAGGGAAATATAAACCTTGGAGCGCATTTTGACCTGATGGAATTTAACAGTGCAGGCAAAGTGATACATTCAATAGACTCAGGGAAAGTCAATATACAGACTATCCTGGCGATAGATTTTTATTTCTCATCAGAAGCTCTTAAGGTTATGTCGGACGAAATAAGGCTGATGCCTTCCCTCAAACCTGTTAACCTTAACAGCGATCTGAATAAAAAGGGTATGACAGACCTTATTGGTTCAGCTGCCGCTACCCAGATAAAAGAGGAAATGGATCTTTTCGGAACATCAAAAAGCCTGCCCAAAGAATTCACTTATAAACTTCTTCTGAATGATGTTAACCTTTACTGGAACCAGGCGACAGAATCATTCAGGTCGACCGGTAAAATCGGAATCGGGTTCATTGGTAATCAACCAATAAATGTTTATGTTGACGGTTATGTTGAAATCCAGCACAGGAGATCAGGAGATCTGGTCGATATATACCTGAAAGCAGACAAATCGACATGGTACTATTTCTCATACTTCAGAGGAGTGCTGATGACCCAGTCAAGTAATTCCAATTATAATACAATCATTACCAATACTAAACTGAATGCAAGGAAGCATCCGGAGTCAACAATTATGAAACCTTATACATATATGATTGCAGTAGAAGGCAGGCTGTCCCGTTTTCTAAGAAGAATGGCAGGTGATACTTCCGACGAAGAGCCTGTTACAAAATAGGAACCTTGCCTCTTTCTCCCAGCTCAATCAGCTCAAGGTTATGTATTTTTTTACCATCAATCTGAAACCTGATGGCAGTCATATATTTATGAAATCCATGATACCCGGCGGCACCAGGATTAATATATAAAAAGCCTCCCTTCTTGTCGAACATGACTTTTGCAATATGTGAATGTCCGCAAATGAAAAGATCGGGTGGGTCTTCATATATCACCGGTCTGACTCTGCGATCATAACGGCCCGGAGTTCCTCCTATATGTGTGAGCCATACCTTTATTTCTTCGATTTTGAATTTAAGGTGTTCTTTATAGACCATCCTTACTTTTGAATCGTCAATATTCCCGTATACAGCCCGTAAGGGCTTGTATTCTGCCAGCAAATCTGCTGTTTCAATACTTCCTATATCACCTGCATGCCATATTTCATCAACTTCTGAAAAATGATCAAACAGTCTCGGATGAATCCATCCGTGTGTATCTGAAATTAGCCCGATCTTCATGTTCTTTAATGAATATGATAATTTTAAACCTGGTGACCCTTAGTGTCTTTGTGTCTTTGTGGCATTTCTTTTTTTGCCACCAAGACTCCAGGGCACGAAGAAACACTAAGAAATTCAATTTTCAATATTAAATATAAAAGTTAAATCAAATTCCATAATTTTACACAAAACTATTTAAATGCAGATATTTTACGCACCTGAAATCATTGGTGATACCTATACCCTGGACCAAAAAGAGTCAAGGCATCTGATAAGGGTACTAAGAATGTCCTTAGGTGCAGAAGTAAAACTGATTGACGGGAATGGCAACCTTTATGAAGGGATAATATGCAACCCCGATCAAAATAAGTGCACTATAGATATTACATCAAAAATAAAGGATTTCGAAAAAAGAAATTACAGGCTTCATATAGCCATTTCGCCTCTTAAGAACCCGGAAAGATTTGAGTGGTTTGTTGAGAAAAGTGTCGAGATAGGCATTGATGAAATTACACCACTGATCTGCAAAAACACTGAAAAACGAGTAATAAAAGCCGAAAGAATAAACAACATTATTGTTTCGGCTATGAAACAATCATTAAAGGCTAAAAAAACTCAGTTAAACGCTCCATGTCAATTTAATGAGTTCCTGAATAACAATATACCAGACGTAAAAATAATAGCTCATTGTAATGATTCATTTTCAAGAAGAAAGATATCAGAAGTCTGTTCAAAAGATGAAGATGTTACTATTCTTATTGGTCCTGAAGGTGATTTCGATAAAGAGGAGATGAACAATGCAATGATGAAAGGATTTGTGCCGGTGCACCTTGGTCAAAGCCGTCTGAGAACAGAAACAGCAGGCATTGCTGCCTGCTATTCAGTTTACTTTATCAACCAGTAAAATATTAAGTACCAATAAGAAAGTCGAGCACATCCCCTAATTTCTTTGATGGCATATTATAAAACTCAGTATACCTGCACTGAGTACAGGTTACAGATGAAAACCTCCTGTTCTGAATATTGAATATTTTTGTAAAGTAGTTACTGGCGGTTCTTATCTCTCCTATTTCACATGTTCTAGTGCCGCACTTTGGGCATGCATATTTAATTGGCTTAATCATTTTTTTTATCTTTTAGTTCAGTTCTTGTTTTCCATCTGCCAGATTTTCGAAGAGCCTGGTCAAGTATATACTCAATCTGCCCGTTGGTGCTGCGGAACTCGTCTGCAGCCCATTTCTCCAATACCTTAAACTTCTCCGGATTGATCCTGAGAACAAATGGTTTTTTCTCACTCATGTCTCTTTACTAGGAATGCAAAGTACCTGTATTCACAATTGGTGTGGCATCTTTGTCACCACATAATACAACCATCAGGTTACTTACCATTGCCGCTTTTTTCTCTTCATCGAGTTCAACAATATTTTTATCTGAAAGTTGATCAAGAGCCATTTGCACCATCGATACAGCTCCTTCAACAATTTTAAATCTGGCTGAGACTACAGCTGAAGCCTGTTGTCGTCTCAGCATTGCATTTGCAATCTCTTCAGCATATGCAATATAGTTTATCCTTGCTTCAATTACTTCTATGCCTGCAATCTGAAGCCGTTCTCTTATCTCCTTTTCAAGCTCATTATTTACCTCTTCCCCGCCGCTTCTTAAAGCTATAATGGCATCGTGATCTTCAAAGTTATCGTAAGGATACAACCCTGCAAGCTTTCGAAGAGCTGCATCGCTCTGTACCAGTACAAAATGCTGATAATCATCCACATCAAAAACAGCATTGTATGTCTCTTTTGCTCTCCAGACTAATACCAGTCCGATCTTAATAGGGTTACCAATCTTGTCATTTACCTTAATAGGTTCGCTGTTAAAGTTTCTTGCTCTTAGGGACACACGCCTTTTAATATAAAAAGGATTAACCCAGAAAAATCCGTTTTCCCTTATCGTTCCTTTATATGCACCAAAAAGAACCATTACACATGATTCATTTGGATTTACTACCGTAAATCCGATTGCCGTAAATATGAACAGTAATAAGAGAATAACTCCCAGCCAGATTATTTCGTATGCAAATCCGGCAATTGCGCCAGCTATTAATAAAAATGCTGCCAGCAGAGCTAAATAACCCGAAATGGGTTTGACTGAAAATTCTTTTTTCATAGCATTTGATATTATTTTAATATCACAAAGATATTATTTTAAATTAATAAAACCAAAAAAAACACAGGAAATATCCTGTGTTTTTAAAAATCTTTAAACCTGTTTTCTGATTTTATCAATCAGTGTTCTTGTCAGGCTTTTGTCCGGGATCGATTTTACGAGTCCCAGAGCGCAAATCACATCATAAAATTCCGTATTAAAGCCATAAGCATCTTCAACGAGGTCAATGTCTTTAAGGTTAATATCATGATATGAAATAAAAAGAGTAGAATTGTAAACCATAGGCTTCATGTTTTCAGTTTATTTGAAAACGGCCCGTGAAAAATATTATTGTATAATAGAGAAAAAATAATCAGTTCAGAGTCAGGGTAATGTTCTTCTCCTCCATTATTTTCCTCATATTAATAAGAGCATATCTCATCCTTCCCAGGGCGGTATTGATACTTACTTCTGTTAGATCGGCTATCTCTTTAAAAGACAAACCGGCATAATGTCTTAGTATGACCACTTCCCTCTGGTCATCAGGAAGGCTGCTGATCATTTTTCTGATATCTTTCTGAATCTGCCTTTTAATCATATTATCCTCAATATTGTCTTCTGCGAAACGTTTTGAATTAAAGAGGTCAGACTCATAGTTGTCATTCGAGATAACATTCATCTGTTTTATTCTCCTGAAATGATCAATTATCAGGTTGTGAGCAATACGCATTACCCATGAGATAAATTTACCGTTATCGGAATATTTGCCAGCTTTAATCGATTGAATAACCTTAAGGAAAGTATCCTGGAAGATATCTTCAGCAAGGGCCTGGTCGCGTATATAAAGGCTTATATAAGCGAAAACTTTGTTCTTATGACGGTGGATTAGCTCTTCAAAGCACGACTGCTCACCTTTTATGAACCTGGTAATCAGTTCATAATCGGAAATCGATTTATTCATAACTCACTCTTTTAATTAAACAGAGTAGAGATATTCAATAGGCAGTCCTTTTTGGTTAAACGTTATCGTCTTACAAAGAAAACAATTTTTTTGATTTGAAAGTACTATTTTTGAGGTTTCTTAGAATTTTAACAAAATAAAATAAAGTACAGATATGCAGGGGAGCATTGAGATAAGGGGAGCCAGGGTACATAATCTAAAAAATGTAAGTCTTAATATACCGAGAAATAAGATCGTTGTAATAACAGGAGTATCTGGCTCCGGTAAGTCTTCCCTTGCTTTCGACACTATATATGCTGAAGGGCAGAGAAGGTATGTTGAGAGCCTCTCATCGTACGCCAGGCAGTTTCTTGGCAGAATGAATAAACCGGAAGTTGATTTCATAAGCGGCATTCCACCTGCCATTGCCATTGAACAGAAGGTCAACTCCAGGAACCCGCGTTCTACTGTCGGTACATCAACTGAAATATATGATTATCTGAGGCTTCTTTTTGCCAGGATAGGACGAACCTACTCACCTGTATCGGGGAAAGAGGTTAAAAAACACAGTGTTGATGACATTACAGACTTTCTCGCATCGCTGCCGGAAGGTACAAAAGTAATAATAACCTCATCGGGTGAAATTCCGGATAATATAAAGGTATCAGAATATTTTTCATTTCTTAATAAACAGGGATTCAACCGAATCGAATCTGACGGAGTTCTCATCAGAATTGATGAAATGACCGGTTATGAAGGATTCAAATCCGGCCAGCAGGTAAATATTGTAATCGACAGGCTTGTGATTGATCATTCACCCGATAATTTCAGCAGGGCTGCAGATTCCGCTCAAACAGCCTTCCAGACAGGAAAAGGTTATTGTCAGGTTGTTGTTTTAAATGAGGAGTCCATAAGAAAAGAGAATTTTTCCAACAAATTTGAAGAAGATGGAATTCTTTTTGAAGAGCCGTCAGAGTATCTTTTCAGTTTCAATAATCCAATTGGTGCATGCCCTGTTTGCGAAGGGTACAGTAAAATTATCGGTATTGATGAAAATCTGGTAATTCCCAATCAGAATCTCTCAGTCTATGAGGATGCCATTGTTTGCTGGAAAGGAGAGACAATGAAAAAATGGAAAGAAAGACTGATCGCAAAAGCGGAATTATTCGATTTTCCAATTCATAAACCGATTTATCAGCTTACTGCTGAACAAAAAGAGTTGCTGTGGAAAGGCAACAGGTATTTCTATGGCATTGATAAATTCTTTAAACATCTCGAAGAAAAAAAATATAAGATCCAGTATCGGGTTCTGTTAAGCCGTTACCGGGGAAAAACGACATGCCCTGAATGTAAAGGCTCAAGACTAAGGAAAGAGGCTGGATATGTTAAAGTTGGAGGAAAAACAATACAGGAGCTTGTTACTACACCTGTAAAAAAGTTATATGATGTCATTTCCGGCCTGGAACTTGATGAATCAGACACAAAAGTTGCAGAAAGGCTTATAAAGGAAATAACTATAAGACTCAGATTCCTAATTGATGTCGGACTGCCCTACCTTACTCTCGACAGGCTTTCTTCAACTCTATCAGGAGGAGAATCCCAGAGGATAAATCTTTCAACCTCGCTTGGGAGCAACCTTGTGGGTTCTATGTATATCCTTGATGAACCCAGTATCGGACTTCATCCGCGCGACACCAACCTTCTTATCAAAGTATTGAAAGAACTGCGTGATCTTGGCAATTCAGTTCTGGTGGTTGAACATGAGGAAGAGATAATAAGAGCTGCCGATGAAATTATTGATCTGGGACCTGAAGCTGGCAGGCTCGGTGGTGAAATAGTTTACCAGGGAGGTCTTAACCTTACTACTGATAACAAATCACTCACAGCTGGTTACCTTAGTGGCAGATTAATGGTACCTGTTCCCGTGGTGAGAAGAAAATGGAACAGCTATATTGAAATAAAAGGAGCCCGTGAAAATAATCTGAAAGGCATTGATATAAAATTTCCACTTCATACTATAACTGCT
>Ga0315536_1000991_pt1 | contig 14415 bp, 18 predicted proteins | sample SalMarSW160230MG_FD_203093 | JGI IMG/M metagenome (GOLD analysis project Ga0315536, IMG submission 203093) | Salt marsh sediment microbial communities from the Plum Island Ecosystem LTER, Massachusetts, United States - Salt Marsh Sediment SW1602-30 ... | reverse complement strand
CCGGCGTCGCAGGTTTTATCGGCGCGATGGCCAGCAGTACGCTTTCTGGAACGGTCTATGCCTTGTATAAACACAGTAAAACTACTATACTGTTATAGTAGTGGACAGGCGCTTGGAGCGTGGCGTCAGCCTTGCGGGAAGAAGCGCCGGTCATATCCCCTGGAAGGGAGTCCAGGCCATGAGACATCCGCTAACGATCTTACTACTGGCCCTGACAGTCATGACACTCTCTGTGGCACCGGCAGCGGCCGTAGAGATAAACAGCCCGCCGGCACTCAAGCCGGCCGTTCAGGGTGATATTGATGTATCGATCCGCCTGATCGGCGGCCGTGGCGCGGTCCTGATGCCGGGCCGGGACGTCAACATGACATTTCAGGCCAATGCCGACGCGTACGTGATCATCTACAACATAGACAGCGATGGATACGTCCACCTTCTCTATCCGGCGGATGGAAGGCCGGAGATGGTAGTGGGCAAAAAAGTGTATTTTCTTCCCGAGCAGGGAGGGGGAGTGACGTGGAAGGTCGGCGGGGATACGGGAATCGAATATATCCACGCGATCGCTGTCGGCGACGCGTCGAGGATCGACCGCGACGAACTCTACTATCTCGCGCAGAACAGCACCATGCCGGAGGAGAGAAGGCTCAGGATCGACATGGATCCTTTTCTCGCCTTCAACATGATCGACGAGGAATTGATCGATGATGCCGAGCGGATGATCCCGGCTACCGACTACACTTATTTCTATGTCAACCGCAAGGTCGACTACCCGGGATATCTCTGCTACAAGTGTCACTCGCCGTCGAAGATCCCTGACCCCTACGCGATGGAGTGTCCAGAGGTCGACATCGAGATGATCACCGTCAACGAGGATGCCAGCTATCCCTACCCGCAGCTTTTCGCGGTCCTGGAGGCGGGCAGCGGCTCGGCCGAGGATGATTACTCCTCGTACGCGTATTCCGCCGACAACCTCACGCTCGGGTACGACGACTACGATTACGACGACCAGAAGGTCTACCTTTCGATCTACAACACCTACGGTTTTTACCCGTATTCATGCTACTGGCCGGGATACTGGTCCTGGTATGTCAATTCGAATCCTTACTGGTACTGGGACATCTCATGGGGGATCGGATGGGGCTGGAGCAGCGGATGCTACTACTACCACTACCCGTTCTACTCATGGTATCCCTACTCCTACAGCGCCTACTGGAACGGGTACCACCACGGATACTGGAACGGGTACTGGTACGGGGACGGGCACTACGCGGGGAATTACTACCCGTCGAACAAGAGATCCCTCTACGCGGGACGCGGATTCACTAAAAGAGGCTCTCTCGACTATGCCTCGACCAGGGTGAAGACTTCCCCTTACGCGGCTGGCCGTGATCTCACGAGGCGCGGCTCTCTCGACTACGCCTCGACCAGGGTAAAGACCAGTCGGGAGACGACGCTCGCTTCGAGTCAGCTTGTAAAGAAAAGATCGGCGGCCGCAGCAGCCAGGAGCTACCAGCGCTCGCGCCTGGCCAGGCAGGTGACGAGGGAAAGGGCCTCGACCGGATTCCGCTCGTTCGAGACGAGCAGGTACCAGACCGGCAGAGCGAGCCGTTACGAGCGGGGAGTATACGGCAATTACGGGGCGACCCGGAGCGCCAGGACCGTGAACCAGGAATCCAGGAAGACAAGGGAGCGCGCGGCCGCGGGGAACTCGACCCCCAGATCAGACAGTGGCACGAAAAGCTACGAACGCGGATCGTCAAAGGCTTCCGTTCAGCGCGACACCGGCAGACAGAACGCCGGCTCCGCGCTGGAGAGACGGGTTCGTGCCCGCAGCTCCGCAAGGAAGACAAAGGCCGTCTCTCCAGAGAAGGCCCGTTCCTACAAACCACAGAGAAGTCCGGCGCGCACAGGGACACCCGCCCGCTCGTCAAAGGATTCCGGCAAGAGCAAAAGCGGAAGCGCCGACAAGAGCCGCACGAGCGGCAGCCAGTCCCGTGACAGCGGAGTCAGGAGTAATTCAAGCTCATCCGGTTCGAGCGGAAGGAGCACGACGGGAAGCAGCCCGGCCAGGTCCTCCAGCAGCAGATCCTCAGGCAGCAGGTCTTCGGGCAAAAGCTCCTCGAGCGGCAAAAGCAGCGGACGCAAGCGCTGATTCCTGTCTGTGAACGATAATGATCAGCCCCCGGGCCGGACGGTCCGGGGGCTTTTTTATCCGTCCAGCAGGAACCTGTATCTCGTCCAGTCGGCTGTGTTGACTATCACTACTGTGTCGCCGGCGCCAATCGTCCCCGAGCGGGTCAACTTGACCAGCCCCGCCAGCGTCGCTGCGCCCTCCGGCGAAGGAAATATCCCCGCCCCGCGCGCCATCTGGTAAACCGAGTCGAGGATCGCCTTGTCGGAGACGGCGACAGCGGTCCCTGCGGTCTCACGCAGCGCCCTGAGCACCTGCCTGTCAGCTCTTGAAGATGGCACCCTGATCCCGGAGGCTATCGTCACGGGATCGGCCCAGTTTGAGACGGTATCCTCGCCCTCCTCGAACGCCCTCACCACGGGAGCGCATCCTTCGGACTGGACGGCCGCTATGCGGGGCATCTCTCCCTCGAGCCAGCCGAGCTCCCTAAGCTCGAGGTAAGCCTTCCATATGGCCACTACTCCCGTGCCTCCCCCTGTGGGGAAGATAATCCATCGGGGGCTGCATCCATCCAAGTCGTCCTCGATCTCGAAGGCCATAGTCTTCTTCCCCTCGACTCTGCCCGGTTCCCTGAACGTGCTGATCGCGAACTCGCCTTCGGCGAGGCCGTCTTCAGCCATCGCCCGGGCGGCGTCGGGGAGTATCCCCTCTATTGTCCTGACATCGGCGCCATAAGCGAGACACTCCTCTTCCACTCCTTCCGGAGTGACCGAGGGAATATAGATCCTCGCCGCGAGACCGGCCGCCGCGCCGTATGCCGCCAGCGCGAGTCCGGCATTCCCTGCCGACGGGATGACACCGGTCCGGGCGCCCAGGTCCACGAGCCTCGAGACCGCGGCGGCCATCCCGCGCGCCTTGAAGGACCCCGTAGGATTGAGCGCCTCGTTCTTTATGAAGAGCCTCCCGCACCCGGCGGAGGCCGCGAGAACCGGGGCTTCGAGCATCGGGGTATTGCCCTCACCTAGAGATATCTCCCGCGAGAAGACGGGAAGCAGCTCCCTGAATCGCCAGATCCCTTTACCCGGCCCGTAGAACTCCGTTCTGGTCACATTCCTTCGCAGGATGCCCAGATCGTATACAGCCAGCAGGGGGCCCGAGCACGAAGGGCATTCGCCTGCGGCGGACCCGGCCGGAACGGTCCTTTCGCAGTTGCCGCACCTATAACCCTCGAAGTATCTCACGGTGATCCTTTCTATTGCCTTTTACGCTGGAACCGGACATGCGGGCTCAAGTTTTCCTTGACCCGCGGCGGCCTGTCAACAGAACTTATTATACATGATAGCCTGGATTGAAAAGAACGGTCTCCGTATCGGAACCTTCCCGGCGCTCGAGGCTCTAGCTCCCGCCCTTCGGGTATGGTTCACCTCGAGGCAGGGAGGCGTAAGCGCCCCGCCTTTCGACTCACTCAACCTCGGCAGCCATGCCGGTGACAATCGCGCCGACGTTCTAGAAAACAGGCGGAGGCTCAAGGAAGCCCTCGGGATAGGAGCATCCCGTGTCGCAAGGGGCGGACAGGTGCACGGCACCGGGATCCTCGAGGTCACCAGAGGTGGAAGCTACGAGGACACTGACGGATTCATCACGAGGTCAAGGGGGCTCGCGCTCGCGATAAACTCGGCCGACTGCTTTCCGCTGGTCATCCACTCTCCTTCCGAGATGGTCGTCGCCGCGCTGCATGTAGGCCGCTCCGGGGCGGCCGGAGGGATCATAGAAAAAGCCTTCGGCATCCTGTTCGACACCTGCCGCATCGATCCCGCCAGCACGGTGGCGGTATGCGGCCCCGGGATCTGCCGGCGTTGTTACGAAGTCGGCCGGGAAGCCGCGGCCGTGTTCCCGGAGTACGCGAGAAAGCGCCAGGCAGGATCCTGGCACATCGACCTGCCCCGATTCATCCGGGCCGAGACCGAGAGGGCAGGCGTGAGGCCGGCTAACTTCTTTGATTCGGGCCTCTGCACCTCGTGCGACGGGAGACTCTTCTCGTACAGGAGAGCCGGGGGCAGGACGGGCCGCGGCTGGACCCTCGCGATGATGGCCCGCCGCTGACCGGGGCGACTATCCGCCGAGTTTTTCCATCACCGACGAGATCTTTCCATCCATCGTCAGTTCGCTGTCGCGCCGGTCGTCGATGATCACCGTTGTCAGCACCCTCATCGCGCCCTTTTCGAAGGGCACTTCATGCATTTTCGCCACTACAGCGAGAACGGTCCGCAGCTCGCCCTCTATCACCGTCGACATCGGCGTGAGTCTGAACTTTATCCCCTCGGTCCCCGCAAGGATCTCATGGCATCTTGCGACGTAGTGGCTGACACTCGTCGACCCCGTTCCGACCGGCACCACTGACACTGAACAAACAGCCATCTCGGGCTCCTTCCTCGTCCTTGATATGTTTGACTTTAACATGTCCGGGCATATATTCTCCACTGTAGTCTGAACGCGAAAGGACAACGCCTATGGCCCGCGCAGCATGCGGAGAAATAAAACCGTTCATCGTCATGGAGGTACTCGAGCGCGCACTGGAGCTCGAGCGCGAAGGCAGGTCGATCATCCATATGGAGATCGGCGAGCCCGATTTCGATACTCCGGCCGCGGTCGTCGAAGCCGCACGCAGATCCCTCGCTGGCGGAGAGACGCATTATACCGACAGCAGGGGAATACCCGAGCTTCGCGATGCCGTGGCCCGATGGTACGACCGCCGCTACAGCTGCGGCGCGAATCCCTCGCAGGTCCTCGTCACGATGGGTGTCTCACCCGCCCTGCTGCTTGTGCTCTCGTGCATAATCGACGGGCCGGGCGACGAGGTGATCCTCGGCGATCCCTGCTACCCGTGCTATCCGAATTTCATCAGGTATCTCGGAGGCACCCCCCGTTTCATCGCCACGAGAGAGGAAGACGGATTCCAGCTCAGGCCTGATGACGTCAGAACAGCGATCGGACCGGGCACAAGGGCCGTCATGATCAATTCCCCCGCCAATCCGATGGGCACGCTCATCCCGCCGAAAGACCTCGAGGAGATATGCGGACTGGGGCTGCCGGTGATAAGCGACGAGATATATCACGGCCTCGTATACGGCGAGAAGGAACACAGCGCCCTCGAGTACACGGACGATGCCTGGGTGCTGAACGGCTTCTCGAAACTTTTCGCCATGACGGGCTGGAGGCTCGGATACGTGATAATGCCCCCGGAGAAAATCCGCCGGATGCAGATCCTGCAGCAGAATTTCTTTATATCACCGAACTCGTTCGTCCAGAAAGCCGCCGTGACCGCTCTCGACTTCGAACACCCCGAGATCCCAGTGATGCTGGAGAAGTACGACCGCAGGAGGCGCTTCCTGCTCGAAAGGCTCCCAGGGCTCGGTCTGGAGTATGCCGTCGAGCCGAAAGGAGCCTTCTACATATTCGTCAGGACCGATCACATCGACCCGGACTCGTTCCGCCTCGCCTTCGATATCCTGGAAAAGGCAGGAGTCGCGCTGACTCCGGGCATAGATTTCGGTGAAAGGGGCGAGGGACACCTGCGTATCTCGTACGCGAACTCGCTGGAGAACATAAAGGAAGGCATGGACAGGCTCGAGAAGTATCTCGAGGAAAGGAGCCGGACATGAAGAGACTGATGACCGCGGTGCTTGCAGCCGCCATACTGGCGCCCACGGCGGCGTCGGCATTTCCGCTGGGGTTCGAGGTCAAGGGAGGCGTAGGCGTAGGATACTACTCGATGTCGGAGTTCAACGACAACCTCCAGGCGGTACGCGAGCAGTACAGCCTCGTCTACGACAATATCTCAAGCGATTTCAACGTGATGATCGATGGCAGGGTCTGGATGTTCGGCCGGTTCGCAGCGACGGTCGGATTCGAGCACCTGTGGGCCGAGCATAACATGCCGGTAAGCTCCACTTCCTACGTGACGTACACGATGCCCGCGGACATCCTCTCCCTGGGCGGCGCGGTGCATGTATTCAGGGTCCCCAGGGTCATCGACATCAATGCCGGGCTCAAAGGGACCTTCGGCAAGGTAATCTTCGGCACCGACCAGGACGGCAAATACACCGAGTACAAGTCGAACGGGTACGGATTGGACATCTACGGAGAGATCAACACGAATTTCCTCAACCCGGTCGAGGTCGGGTTCACTCTCGGATACAGGGGGCTGAAGATCGACGGGTTCGAGGACAAGTTCGGCGATACGCCCGAATACATCGGAACGGGCGCCCCCGCGGTCCTCGACTACAGTGGCATTTATTTCTACTTCACCGCGGGCGTCGCGATATGGTAATGCGTTGACTTTACCGGTTCCACGGGGTAGATTTACAACTCGAAATCAGCCCGAATGGGCCTGTATCAGAAAGTCGTCATGAAGCTATCGTCAGAACTGAAGAAATCAGCGATCCTGATGGAGATGAGATCGGCCGGGAAGGACGATGCTATCGAGGAACTCGTCGACCTTCTCTGCTCGGCTTACCGCCTAAAGGACCGGGACACGATCCTCGATGCGGTCCGTGACCGGGAAGCCAAGGCCAGTACCGGTATCGGGATGGGCCTGGCGGTACCGCACGCGAAGACTTCCGCCGTCAGCAGGCTGCATGTCGCCTTCGGGCTTTCGCGCGAAGGCATAGATTTCGAGTCTGTCGATGGGGAAAAAGCGCATCTGTTCTTCATCATGGTCTCGGCCAAGGACCGGACAGGCCCCCATATCCAGGCGCTGGCGGGTATATCCCGACTGGTCATGCACGAGGAGGTAAGGACCGGGATGATATCCTGCCGTGACGCGAAGGAGTTCCTGTCCTTCGTGGCATCGGCCGAGAAGAAGTACCTGTAACCTGACTTCCTGCCCGGGAGACCGATCATGGAGATCAGAAAATACATGATGAGGGACTTCCGCACCGTCGTTCCCCACATGCCGATGCGTGAGATCGCGAGGCTCTTCTTCGAGACGGGGGAGTCGGTCCTGCCCGTAGCGGACGAGGACGGCACCCTCGCCGGCATCATAACGATCGACGATTTCATCCTGATATTTCTCCCCGATTATATCGACCTGATAAAAAGCGTCGATTTCCTGCACGATTTCGGGGCTCTCGAGAGGAGAACGTACTCGGTCGAGGAGAGGCTGCTCGTGGCCGAGGACCTGATGCGCGAAAATATCACTCCACTCGAGGAGTCGGAAAGCGTCATGAAGGCCGCCGCGGCCCTTCACAAGTCTGGACTGCAGCGTCTGCCGGTCGTCAGCGGATCGAGGCTTGTCGGAATGATCAGCCTCGGTGATGTCTGCCGGGCTATTTACGATATGGAAGGTAACTAGTGGCGCCCGGGACAATAGCAGCGATCGTCATATTCGTACTGTCCTACCTTTTCATCATCACCGAGAAGATTCACAGGACGAAGATAGCCCTGATGGGAGGCGTTCTCCTCATCGTCTTCCATATCCTGACGCAGTCGGAAGCGTTCGAGTTCATCGATTTCAACACTATCGGCCTTCTGACTGGCATGATGCTCCTGATAGGCGTTCTGAAGGAAACGGGCATCTTCAGCTGGGTTGCCATCACGATCGCAAAGAAATCCGGCGGCGACGCATGGAAGATACTCCTCTGGTTCTCAGTGTTCACCGCAATCGCCTCGGCCCTTCTCGATAACGTCACTACCGTCCTCCTGATCGCGCCGATCACGATACTGATAGCCGAGATGCTCGATATCACGCCGTTTCCGTTCCTTATCGCGGAGATACTCGCAGCGAACATAGGCGGTACCTCCACGCTGATCGGAGATCCGCCCAACATCCTGATAGGCTCCGCCGCCGGCCTCTCCTTCCTCGATTTCCTGATCCATCTCGGCCCTATCTCCGTCATCGTGCTAGCTGCCACCCTCCTTCTCCTCAAGATACTCTTCAGAAAGCAACTCACGGCCGGGAGCGCGGCGATGCGCGAGACCATCTCGGGGATGGACGAGACAAAGGTCATAAAGGATGCGGCCCTGCTGAAGCGCAGCCTGATCGTTCTCTCTTTGACCGTGGCTGGATTCCTCGTTCACGGGTGGCTCGGGCTCAAGCCGGCGACGATCGCCCTCGCCGGAGGTGGCGCTCTGCTGATCTGGAGCGGGACTGACATCGAGGAGAGGCTCGGCGAGATCGAGTGGACGACCCTTTTCTTCTTCATGGGCCTGTTCGTGCTCGTCGGCGGGCTCGAGAAGACAGGAGTCCTCGAATTCCTGGCCGGCAGGGTCCTTGCCCTGACCAGCAACCTTACCCTGCTGTGCCTGTGTATCCTCTGGGTATCGGCGATCGCCTCTTCCTTCCTAGACAACATCCCTTTCGTGGCGGCGATGATCCCCCTTATGGCGAGGATAAGCGCGGCCCTCTTCCCGAACGCGGCCGGGATGGACGAGGCCGCTTACCAGCTCTGGCAGATGAAGCAGGCTATGCCGCTCTGGTGGAGCCTCGCCCTGGGAGCCTGCCTCGGAGGCAACGGCACACTAGTCGGAGCCTCGGCCAACGTCGTTATCGCGGGATTCAGCGAGAAGACGAAGAGCCCGCTCAACTTCCGCAACTATTTCCGGTACGGGTTCCCCCTGATGCTTCTGTCCATCGTCCTCTCGAGCGCCTACCTGCTCGTTCGCTACCTGATTACATAATAGGACAGGGACAAAAAAAGGAGGAGACTTCGAGCCTCCTCCCGGATAGATCCTGTCTCTTATCTCCGCCCTACTTCTTCATCTTCTTACAGGGAACCTTGCAGTGGTCGTCAGCATCGGAGGTCTTGCAGGCCTCGGTGCACTTATGGCCGTCTTTCCCCTCCATGCCGCACTTTCCGGCGCTCTTCTCACAGCCCATGCCCTTCGCGGAGCCTTTGCCCATCGCGCAGCCCATTCCCTCCGCGTGCTGCTTCATAAGGAACCCTTTCCAGTGCTCGGCTGGAAGGACCGCCTTGACCTTGAGAAGGTAATCGACCTTCGCCTGGTGCATCTTGTACTGGATGTCGTTCATCGACTTGCCCAGCTTCTCTACCGCTTTCGTGGAAGTCTCCTCCTTCAGGAGCTCCTCCATCATGCTCTTGTGTATCGTTTCCTTCTCGGCGTCGAGATCGACCATCGTTAGCTTGTACTGAAGCTTCAGCTTCTCGAGCTTTACCCTGGTCTCCTGATCGAGAGGAGCCATGGACTTGCAGTGATTCTCGGGAACAGCCTTCTCCTGCGCCGATATCACGGTGAAGGACAGGGCAAGAAACAGGACTGCCAGCAACGCTGCGAACCTTTTCATCTGGAAACTTCCTTTCCTTTCTGGTACGGACAATTTTCTTTTCCCACGCAGCCGGGTCTCATGCTGCACTGGATCAGGTAGAGGAGCCTTTCATCTTCTTCGGGATTGAGCACTTCTCTCGAATCAAGCAGCCTCTTGACAAGAAGCTTCTCGAGCCCGCCCTGCAGGACCGATATGCTGTCGACCTTTTCCATTATGGTCTGCTCGTCGGGCTCCTTCGCCAGAAGGAGGTGGAACAGGCCGTCACGTTCCTTCTCAAGCTCGGTCTTGATCGCGCCGGCTTCAGCGCTCGTCCCGGCCATCACTTCCTCGAAGCACTTCGCCTGTTTTCCCGACAGGCCTATACATTTCGAAAGCTGCTTTCCGTGTTCGTCGATCGGTATCTTCCCGCCCGCCGTCTTATCGGGCTGCTCAGACTCACGTATCGCGTAACCGACCGCCACGGTCGCTACTACGGCAAGATTGAACGCCAGCGACACTATAAGTATCGCCTTGAGGGCCCTTTTACTCATCATCGCCTCCCCTGGCGGCAATGTCCATCGCCTCACCGAACGAAGCCGGCGGGTAGTCCTCCAGGTACTCCAGGCCGGTGACCTCGGAGTGGTTCACGGCCGGTTCCCTGATCCATGTGTCCATGATCTGAGTCCCGATCCTGATCCCAAGCAGTATGAATACGGCGGCGGCGGCGGGGACCAGCACCCTCCAGAACCGACCCGTCTTCCCCTTCTCCTCCGCTTCGATACGGGCCATTATCCTGTCGGCAAGACCGGGGACTGATTCCAGCTCCGGAAGCCCGGAATGGATCCTGGTTAAAATATCGAAATCCCTGCTGCGCATAAAACTCCCTTTCCTGTATATATTAACGCATCAAAATTCTTTATCTTTCGTAAAATCCCATGATTTTACTCTATATTTTCTGCTTACCCTTCGAGGTACGGCGCCATCTTGTCTGAGAGCCTCTCCCTCGCCCGGAACAGTACCGACTCGACCGAAGATACGCTCCGGCCGACCGCATCGGCTATCTCCTTGTATGACATCTCTTTCCCGACCCTCAGGTCGAGGATCAAGCCCCATTCCGCCGGCAGCGTCGCCAACGCTTCGACATACGCCTTCCGGATCTCCACGGCGTGGGCGAGATCCTCAGGACTGTCTGCCGGGGACTGCGAGGCGGGATCGAATCCTCTCTCCACCAGCAGATCGAGCGAGAGCGGGGATTTGCGCTTTCTCGAGAAGCTGATGGCCAGATTCGTGGCGATACGGTACAGGAATGTCCTGACGGAAGCGCTCCGGCGGTAATTTTCAAGGCTGTTGTAGAGATTGACAAAGCACTGCTGGGTCAGGTCCTCCGAATCTTCGACCGAACCGGTGGACCTGATGAAGTAGTTGTAGATCTCGCCGCTGTACCTTTCGACGAACCTGCGGAAAGCTTCCTGATCGCCTTCCTTCGCCCGCTGGATCAGTATGTCGTCTTCCAAGGGGTCTATCCTGTCTCGACGGTGCCGGTGATCTCGAACCTGCCCTTTTCGTTCCTTCGGACGCGGCATGCCGCGATCACCGGATCGTGCTCGAAGAAGAGGATCCATCCCCCGTCAGCCGCCTCGCCGAGAAGCTTTTTCTTCTCCTCGAGCGTGCTCAGCGGGAAATGGTCGTAGGCCATTATCCAGGGCAGGTTTACGTGCGAGGCGAGCGGGATCAGGTCGCCGCAGTACATGACCGTCCCCTCTCCCTCGCCGAACAGCACGACCTGGTGCCCGGGCGTGTGCCCTTCCGTGGGAATGACGCGGACCCCGGGAAACAACTCGCCCTCTCCGTCGACCAGGCTGAGCTTTCCAGCCTTCTCGATCGGCAGGAAATCATCCGGATAAAAGCTGGCCCTGTCCTTCTCGTTCGGGCCGGTCGCCGCCTCCCACTGCCTGCGCTGGATGTGGTGAGTCGCGTTGGGAAGCGAGAGAGCGAGCCCTCCCGCCTCGTTATGATATGTGTATCCGCCTCCATGATCGAAATGCAGGTGCGTGACCACGGCGTCGGTGATCGAGTCGGGATCGATCCCGTGCTCATCCAGCAACTTCCTGAGCGGATCGCACTCTATCTCGTAGATGTCTACCATCTTGTCGTCGAGCTTCGTCCCCGCCCCGCTGTCGACTAGTATCCTCCGGCCCGCGCCCTCGGCGTATAAAGCCCTCATATGCATCTCGATCCTGTTTCTGTCGTCGGCGGGGTCTGTCTTCTCCCAGAGCGTCTTGGGAACGACGCCGAACATGGCGCCACCGTCGAGCCTGAATCTGCCCGTATCGACCGCCCGTATATCGAAATCTCCCGCCCTGATCATTCATCCTCCACGACGACCGCCGTTCCGTAGGCGAGAAGCTCGGCGGCGCCTTCCATCATCGAGTTCGTCGTAAACCTAAGGCAGACGATCGCGTTACCGCCCTTCGCCTCGGCCTCGGCTATCATCCTGTCGAGCGATTGCTCGCGCGACTCGGCGACCATCTTCGTATACTCGACGATCTCTCCGCCGGTGATGTTACGCAACCCGGCCATGATATCCCGCCCGATGTGCCTTGCCCGTATCGTGTTCCCCCTGACCAGGCCAAGGACCTTCACGATCCTCTTTCCAGGTATATCATCCGTAGTAGTGATCAGCATCTCGTACACTCCCTTTTCAATATCCCGCTTATCTCTCTATATCCTTGTACCGGTCTGTCTTGTACTGGTGGACCCGCTCCCTTATCGCCGATATCAGGAGTATGATGAATCCAGCGGTGAGTATCACCGTAACGACCTTGACGAATGTGATCTCGCCGAAGTCGGTCACACCCTTCCACAGGGCGTAAAGCACGATAAGCGCGGCGCCTGAGATCAGCAGAAGCCAGCCGGTCCTGCGCTCGGTCCTCCTGAAGAGCTTCTTCCAGTACACCTCCCAGAAATCGTCCTGCGGGTCGCGTATCCTCATCATGCCGGTCAGCCTTTCGACCCTGCCCAGCTCGTCGATCGCCCGCCTGCATTCCACGCACGAGGCGAGATGCTTTTCGAACTCATTCTTCTCGGCGGCGGTCATCTCGCCGTCGATGTATCTCATGCCGTCTGTCTCTATCCTGTTGCAGCTCACGGCGCATCATCCCCTTCAATGTACAGGTCGTCGCAGATATCCTTGAGCTTCCCGTACAGCGATCTGCGGGCGTAATACAGGCGGGACATCACTGTCCCTTCCGATATGCCGAGTGTCTCGGCTATCTCCCTGTACGAAAGTTCCTGGAACGACCTGAGGATCACTATCTCCCTGTGCTCGGGGGTAAGATCCTGGATCGCCTTCCAGAGAGCCTCGGCCCGCTCCTTTCTCATCACACCCTTCTCGGGGGACTCGGACCGGCCGGGCTTCTCGATCAGCACGTCGATCGAGACCTCCCTGCGGCCGGCTTTCTTCCTGAGGAAGTTCAGGCACCTGTTCCTCAGGATACGGTAAAACCAGGGGAAGAAGGGACGCTCGAGATCGAATGTGGCTTTGGCCCTGTGCGCCGCCATGAACGCCTCCTGCGACAGGTCGTACGCGTCCTCCGCGTTGCCGAGGATGCCGACCGCCACGGCGTAGGCCCGTTTCATCGCGGTCCTGACGACCTCTTCAAACGCCTCGACGCTGCCTTCCTTCCAGGCCCGCAGCGTCTCCTTCGAAATCTCCATCGTCCCGTCCGTTACCGTCATGAGTCATACAACTCCGGCTATGGATATATTCATATAAAACCGCACCCCCGAGAGGGTGCAGATAATATAATCCGTCTGTTTCCGCCGGTAAATGGAATAATCGCCGCCGCGAAGCGTAACTCGTTATTACTCGGGGCCTTCACTTCCGTAAGTGTCAGCCGGCGTATCGTCTCCCGGCGCCGGTCCTGCCCCCGGGGAGGGCTTGTCCTTCCTGTCCGGCCCGTCCTTGTCCCCGAAGACCTGCTTCCTCGCGATAGCCCCGAGGTACGGGATCTCGAACTCCCTGTTCGTCCATGCCTGGTACATCAGGAAGATCCAGGCGACGATAAAGGCAAGCCCCAGGATATTTCCGATCAAGGGGATCGCCGACAGCACGGCGATCGGGATCGCGGCGACCCAGAAGACTATCGACTGGGCCGCATGGAACCTCACGAAACGGTCCTCCTTCTCCAGGGCGAGCATCACGAGCCCGCCTATGAAGGGGAAGAAGTAGGCCGCCGCCGCCGCTATGCCGGGCGGTATCGAGGTGGTGTGTCTCTTTCCGTCTTCCATGATATGGATCTCCCTCCTGCGGCGCGCGAAAGCGGCGCCGCGTTACAATCCTCCGACAGTCACATCTCCGTTCGCCGATTCCAGGACGATCTCCCCGTCGCCGCCGCCGAGCGTCCCCCTCTTGACCCTGCGACTGCTCTTTTCCACCCCGGTCATCTCGAGCCTGACCCTGACAGCTCCGGTGCCCGTCTTCGCCCTCAGCATCGCACTCGTATCGAAAGGGATGCCGAGCGATATATCTCCATTGCCTGTCTTGAGGCGCAGCTTTCCACCTGAGGGGAAAAAGGCCAGTTCGCAGCCAATGTCGCCGTTGCCGGTCCTGAGGACGCCCTCGCCCCCTCTCGAGAGCATGTCGATCGATCCCTGCCCGCTCACGATATGGAAGGCACCTCCGACCTGGATCACCGCGATGTCACCGGTGATCGAACGTATATCGAGATCGGTGGAGTATGGCACTCTTATCGAGTAATCGACCCAGACGGCGGTATTGCCCTCCCCCGAGATGCTGTCCTTCCTGAACCCGGGTATCCTTGCCCGGACCGAGACGCTCCCGGGCTCACGAGCCGTTTCGAAATCTATATCCCTGTATATGCGGCCCGCCTTGTCCTTGCTAACGGCCCTGATCCTTATCGTGGCCGATATCTCTATCTCGCCCCGGTCCCAGCCTATCACCTCGATGGCTCCCCCGGCATTGCTGAGAGTGAACCGGGCTCCGCTTTCAGCCGGGAGG
>Ga0315536_1000989_pt1 | contig 14420 bp, 10 predicted proteins | sample SalMarSW160230MG_FD_203093 | JGI IMG/M metagenome (GOLD analysis project Ga0315536, IMG submission 203093) | Salt marsh sediment microbial communities from the Plum Island Ecosystem LTER, Massachusetts, United States - Salt Marsh Sediment SW1602-30 ... | reverse complement strand
TTACGAAGAAAGAAATTGCTTTTTCTGAATTTTCTTATTAAATTATTTTTTTAAATTAAAAACCGATCTGTTTCAAAATAAACCTGTTAATCATAATAAATGGAGATGCGCAATGAGCAATTATGTCGAAGAATTGATTGCCAAGGTTGAAGCCAAAAATCCAAGCCAACCGGAATTTATTCAGGCAGTAAGGGAAGTTGCTGAATCAGTAACACTGGTTTACGATAAGTATCCAGAGTACCGAAATGCAAAAATTTTCGAACGGATCATCGAACCCGAACGTGTCATCATGTTCAGAGTTTCCTGGATGGACGACCGGAACGAAATTCAAATCAATCGTGGTTTCCGCATCCAAATGAACAGTGCAATCGGCCCGTACAAAGGTGGATTAAGACTTCATCCGTCAGTCAATCTGGGCATTTTAAAATTCCTGGCATTTGAGCAGGTATTTAAAAATAGTTTGACTTCACTTCCAATAGGAGGCGGAAAAGGCGGTTCCGATTTCGATCCGAAAGGCAAAAGCGATAATGAAGTGATGCGTTTTTGCCAGAGTTTTATGAACGAACTTTTTCGCCACATCGGCCCGAATACCGATGTACCAGCAGGCGATATCGGTGTCGGCGGTCGGGAGATCGGTTTTTTATTCGGTCAATATAAAAAACTCAGAAACGAATTTACAGGTGTTTTGACCGGCAAAGGATTAAAATGGGGCGGCTCGCTTATACGGCCTGAAGCGACTGGATATGGAGCCGTTTATCTGGCTGCCGAAATGCTCACCACCCGCAACAAAACAATGGAAAACAAAACATGCCTGGTATCTGGCTCAGGTAATGTCGCCCAGTATACCATCGAGAAAATACTTGATCTCGGTGGAAAGGCTGTCACAGTCTCGGATTCCGGCGGATATATTTACGATGAAGAGGGCATCGATCGTGACAAACTCAAATACATCATGGAACTGAAAAATGTAAAACGGGGAAGAATCAAGGAGTATGCAGAAAAATATAAAAACGCCGTCTACACACCTGCCGATTCGACTCTCGATTATAATCCTTTATGGAACCACAAAGCAGACTGCGCATTCCCAAGCGCCACGCAGAATGAAATCAATGCCAAGGATGCAAAAAATCTGCTGAACAATAGTGTATTCGTAGTGAGTGAGGGCGCCAACATGCCGACCACCTATGATGGTGTCAAACTTTTTCTCGATGCCGGCATTCTGTATGCACCAGGCAAAGCAGCCAATGCCGGCGGCGTAGCCGTTTCGGGATTGGAAATGTCTCAAAACAGCATGCGGCTTCCATGGACAAGAGAAGAAGTAGACGAACGCCTGCACCTGATCATGAAAAATATTCATAAAACCTGCAAGGAAACCGCTGAACAGTTCGGCACTCCGGGCAACTACGTCAACGGAGCCAACATTGGCGGATTCATGAAAGTTGCGGATGCCATGATGGATCAGGGATTGATATAACAAAAACAATCTTGTTTCATTCCTTTTTGATAAAACGGAACGTTATTCACGTTCCGTTTTTATTTCCTTCCAAAAGAATGAGGATGCAATTTTAACTCTTGATATTCAAAAGATGCATTATTACATTGCAGTATCGAATGGAAAACTCGGTCTTTATGGTATTCCACCCCAATATGTAAAAAGAAGGGGAACTCAATCCTCTAATATAATCAATTCCAAGGCAGAACCTTGAAACTATCAAAAAATATGATTATAAAAGTGTTAATTTCAACATTAATCCTTACTCTGCCTATCATCAATAAGGCAATTGACAAATCTACATCACCCCCTGCAACTGATGATATTATTTCTGTAGATGCGACATTGAGAGAAGATCCTGCACAGAAAATACAACTTGGAAAATTCACGGTAGAGTTTGAAAATACAACTCTTGATGAAATACGCAAAATTTTTGGATCTGGATCAATTGATCATTCAGGAGACGCTGCTTCAAGTCAATACTGGCTTTGTTATTCTCTACCAAACCAACGAATTTGGTTCATATCACATGGCGAAATGGGTGGACCCGACCATGCGTTAACTCAGTTGCATGTGATCTCGATGGACGAAAAAAATATAGTAAATAATAATTGTCCGTTGTTACCTATTAAGTTTAAACCGATTCAGTTTGATTTTGGCTGGATTGGCACAACCCAAGAAACACTAATTAATTGTTTAGGACAACCATCTGGGATAGAAGGAAACACTTTAATATATTTTTACCATGGTAAGAAGACAGCAAAATACAGAGGTGAAGATGTCGATTGGAATGTTCTTGGATATGTCGAAGTAATAATTGAAAACAATAAAATAGTTTCAATATATGTATCTCATGTTACTTCATACTGAAAAAGTGAGAGGCATCTAATCAATTAACTAAACTTGATTTTAAAGCGCACCTTCAATTTTTAAATTTATATTTTGTGGAATTTCTTTTTCAAAGAAAATGGTCTTTTTATTTTAAAACCAGTTAGCCGAGCCAATTAGGAGATAAAAATATGAATAAATGCAAACAACTATTATTGGTCTTGGTCGTGTTTTGTGTGTCTTTCTGTCTGGCATTTGCAGATGAAAAGAGCAACTTCGATATCTATAAATATATGGCAAATATACTTGCTCCGGCTGAAGAGGGACATAACTCCATTCTTGATTCCGATATCGTTATTTATTCATCTCGACTATATTACCAAGGACAGTTCTTTGAATCTATACGAATTCTAAAACATTTAAAACCGGACCATGACTCGATTTATTGGTTATGGAAAAATGAAATTGCCATATGCGATAAGCTTTGCAGTATAAATAAAAAAGGTCCAGAGGCAAATCAATATAAAAACTATATTAAAGAAAATGGGAGTTATTTTGTTTATAACAATAACATTGGAAGATATTTTCCTTCTCTAAAGAGGTATCAAGAGTCTGAAAAAGTATATTCTTCAAATGAATTTCTCCCTGAGATGAATATATATAATCAAAATGTCAAAAAAGTGAACGAGCTAAAATTAAAAAAGTAACCTAACAAGTCGTTCGAGCCGATGTTGCCACGCGTTTCGCGCTCCGCAACACGACTCAGCTCTGTCGTTATGGAAAACGATCATTTAAAAATCTCAATTCCTCATGCCGATCCTTTATGGGTCGAACATGGATACGGCACCCGTTTTCAGGGTTTCCAGAATCTGATGCGTCGCAGAATTCGGGATATCCTCCTCGTAAGTAGCCTTTATGATCTTTATGTACTGGAAGAAGACGGACGGCTTTACGAACTAATTCGAGAAAAATACCAGGGTTTAAATCTAACACACGCACCGGAGCTGACACGCGTCGCGAGCGGCAGGGAAGCGATCGTACTGGCCAAAGAGGAAAGGCGGTTCGATCTGATCATTGCTACGCTCCATATCGAAGATATGAGACCGGTCTCCCTCGTAAAAAAACTCAGAAAAGAAAACGTGCACATTCCCATCGTCCTCCTGGCATTTGATAACCGGGAACTCTCGGAACTTTTCCAGAAAAACGAGGCGGAAGTTTTCGATCAGATTTTCATCTGGCAGGGAGATTTCCGGCTTTTAATGGCGATCATTAAACTCCTTGAGGATCGCCTCAATGTGGAGCACGATACCCATCTTGTTGGCGTGCAATCGATCATGCTGATTGAGAACGACGTGAGGTATTATTCATCCTTTTTACCTATTATCTACCTGGAAGTGATGATGCAATCCCAGCGTCTGATTTCCGAAGGAATTAATCTTTCTCACAAACAATTGCGCCAGAGAGCCAGGCCGAAAATTCTTCTCTGCACAAACTATGAAGAGGCCTGGGAATTTTATACCAACTACCACGAAACAATCTTGGGCATCATCTCCGACATCGACTTCCCTCACAACGGGAAATTGGATCCCCGGGCGGGATTGCATTTTGCGAAAGCAGTCAAAGAGAACCACCCCGACATTCCCGTATTGCTTCATTCGACCCTACCTACCAATAAAGAGAAAGCAAAATCAATCAATGCATCTTTCTTGAGAAAAGACTCCGAGAATCTACTGGATGAATTACGGCAATTTATGATGGAATATCTCAATTTTGGAGATTTTGTTTTTCGTTTGCCGGACGGAAGAGAAGTAGGACGCGCGCAAGATTTATTGACGCTGGAAAAAGAGCTCAAAGTGATTCCCAATGAGAGCATGGAGTACCATGCCGAACGCAATCATTTTTCGAACTGGCTGAAAGCAAGAACGGAATTCTGGCTGGCCCACCAGCTTCGTCCCCGCAAAGTATCCGACTTCCCATCCATCACAGCAATGCGCGAAGATTTAATCTCATCTCTCCGCGAGTATAGAAAACTTAGGCAAAGAGGTATCATTACTGATTTTGAAAAAGAATCCTTCGATCCATACAGCAGCATTTCACGAATCGGCGGCGGCTCCCTGGGAGGTAAAGCAAGAGGATTGAGTTTCGTTAATATTCTAATCAATAACTACAATATACAAAACCGATTTGAAAATGTGCGAATATACATCCCCCCAGCGGTGATTATCGGCACAGATATCTTCGATCAATTCATCGAAGAAAACAACCTCCGCGACTTTGCCCTGGAAACCAACGATGATAAGGAAATTGTTCAAAAATTTATTGAAGCAAAAAAGTTTCCTGAAGAAATTCTGGGTGAACTTCTGGCCTTCCTGGATCTAGTCGACGCACCGTTGGCCGTCCGTTCGTCAAGCCTGCTTGAAGATTCTCACAACCATCCGTTTGCCGGTGTGTATAAAACATATATGCTGCCCAATACCCATCCCGATGCATTTGTCAGGCTCGGAGAATTGATCAAAGCTGTAAAACGGGTTTATGCCTCGACCTTTTTCCAATCGGCCAAAAATTATATCAAAGCTACTTCATATCATATTGAAGATGAAAAAATGGCCGTGATTATTCAAAAAATGATTGGCAGCAGACATAACAATCGGTTCTACCCGGATTTCTCAGGTGTGGCCAGATCGTTTAATTTCTATCCTGTCCTGCCGCAAAAATCTTCCGATGGAGTCGTATCCATGGCTCTGGGTCTTGGGAAAATGGTGATGGAAGGCGGTTCAGCGATACGGTTTTGTCCCAAATACCCAAATTATTTGGACCAGTTTGCTTCTACAAAATCTTTTCTTGACAACAATCAGAAGGAATTTTATGCTATCGAACTTGACCAACATGAAGAGAAAGATATCGAAACGATAGATCAATACATGAAAACATACGATCTAAATGAAGCGGAAACCGATGGAACTTTATGTCAAATCGGTTCGACCTATTCATCTGAAAACAACACAATCTATGACGGATTATCGAAAAAAGGCGTACGACTGGTTACCTTTTCTCCCTTGTTGAAACAAAAAACTTTTCCACTGCCTGATATTCTGGATTTGATTCTCGATATGGGGGGATGGGGAATGGGTACACCCGTAGAAATCGAATTTGCTGTGAATCTATCACATCCAAAAGAACAGCCGAATGAATTCGGCCTTCTTCAAATGCGGCCGATGATCGTCAATCCTGAGTTAGAAGTTTTAAAAATCGAAAAAGTGAACAAAAAAAATCTCATCTGTCATAGTGAACAGGTTCTAGGGAATGGCATCTTGAAAGACATCTTTGATATTGTACTCGTGAACCGGGATAAGTTCGACCGCTCTCAAAGTCGACAGGTCGCACAGGAAATCAGTCAGTTAAATGCCAAACTGATTTTGGAAAAGCGACCCTATTTGCTCATAGGCGTGGGACGCTGGGGAACATTGGACCCCTGGTTGGGAATCCCCGTCAGATGGGACCAGATTGCCGGAGCAAAAGCCATCATCGAAACCGGATTTAAAGACTTTGTTGTTGAACCCTCACAAGGATCCCATTTCTTTCAAAATCTGAATACATTTATGGTCGGTTATTTTACAATAAAATCTGAAACCCGTGAGAGTTTTATCGAATGGGACTGGCTCCTTGCACAATCTCCGGTTGAAGAGTTAAAGTACACCCGGTTGCTTCGTTTTAAAAAACCCGTCTATATCAAAATGAGCGGCCATTTGAGCGAAGGCATTATCTATAAACCAGGAATGCATGTTGCAAGATCGCGATAAAACACCGGAAACCTGCCCTCATTGTGGGAGAGAATTGAGCCCCTGGGAACAAGTTCTCCTGAGTGTGGATCGTGCGCTTATGTGTAAAGGTTGCTGGTACCGAATTCTTCTCGATATATTTGACAACCCCGGATTCGATACGCAACTCGATTCACCATCGACAGAGGAAGACAAAACATGAAATCATATAATTCCTTTCAAATTGCCCAGAAACAAATATATGAAGCTGCAAAAATCCTTACTCTGGATGAAGCGACTACAGAGTTAATCGCCTGGCCTCAAAGACAATTCCTATTCACACTGCCGGTAAAAATGGATGATAACCGCGTGAAAATTTTTCACGCCTGCCGTATCCAGTACAATTCGGCCCGCGGTCCGGCCAAAGGAGGAATCCGCTTCTATCCCAGCGAAACCATTGACACCATCAAAGCCCTTGCTTGCTGGATGGCCTGCAAAACGGCCGTCGTGGATCTGCCCCTGGGAGGAGGCAAGGGGGGAATTCTGTGTAATCCAAAAACCATGTCTGAAAGAGAACTCGAAAATCTTTCACGTGCCTATGTCCGTGTTGCCGCTCCCTATCTGGGTATCGATAAAGACGTTCCGGCTCCGGATATGTATACCAATCCTCAAATTATGGCATGGATGATGGATGAATTTGAAACCATCACACAGCGCCACCATCCCGGAGTCTTCACGGACAAACCCATTCAAATGGGCGGATCCCAGGGCCGCCGTGATGCCACGGCAAGGGGAGGGGTCATTACCGTACGGGAAGCCTGCAAGATTCTGGGCGTCGATCCGACCGGAACCTTTGCCATACAAGGTTTTGGAAACGCAGGACAGAGAGCAGCTTTGCTTCATCAAGAAATTCTCAAAGGCGGTAAACTGGTCGCGGTCTGTGATTCCAAGGGAGGGTTGTTCGAATCCAAAGGTATCAATGTTAAGGAATTGATCGGCCACAAACTGAAAACCGGTTCAATATCGGGATTTCCGGGAGCGAAATCCGTACACCGCGATGCTATTCTTGAAAAGGAAGTGGACATTCTCTATCCTGCGGCAATAGAAAATTCGATTACAAAAACCAATGCATCCAAGATCAAAGCCAGGATAGTATGCGAACTGGCCAACGGACCGACCTCTCCCGACGCGGACATTATACTCAATCAAAAAAGAATTTACGTGATTCCTGACATTCTGGCAAGTGCCGGAGGTGTAACGGTATCCTATTTTGAAATGATACAGGACAGTTCTTCCCATTTCTGGAAAGAGAATGTCGTTCATCAAAGACTCGATGAAACGTTGACCAAAGCCTTTCATACTGTCCAGGAAGCCATCAAAGAGAAAAACCTCCATCCGCGGCTGGCAGCCACCGTCGTCGGGGTGGCACGCATCGCCGAGGCCTGCAAATTAAGGGGATGGGTTTAAGAATCAATCATTCTAACCTTAAAATATATTCTGATTTAATCCCGCAAAATCCTTTTGCATTTTTAACCATTTCAATGTACATTTTAGAAGCTTTATTCCTTTTGTTAATTTGAAAAACTTTATGAAAATCTATTATAATTTTATCGCTCTTTCCATCCTGCTGATATTTGGCTGTGCAAAAGAAGGTATGCCACCGGGCGGCCCCGAAGATAGAACCGCCCCGGAAGTCGTACGCACCGAACCTTTTGTCGGCGAAACCCGGGTTGATCGCAGGACTTCGGTTTTCATCCGGTTCAGCGAATCTATCAATCCGGTCTCCGGAAAAGATGCGATTTTTATCTCTCCATACCCGGGGACGAAAATCAAATATCGGTGGCACGGACGGAATTTAAAAATCATTTTCCCAACTCTCCTTGAATCCGATCGAACATACGTCATTACACTCGGGACAGGCATCAGGGATTATCGGAACAATCCCATGAAATCTTCATTCACACTGGCATTCTCCACGGGTGAAATTCTGGACGAGGGAGAAATCAACGGGAAAGTGTATGATAAGGGTGACAATAAAACCATCGATGTGTGGGCCTATCAAATCAAAGAAGATCAGGATCCGAATCCTTCGCAGGACAAACCCGATTATGTCATTCAGTGCAGTACGGACGGCTCATTCCGGCTGGTTTACCTCGCCCCTTTCAAGTACCGCTTGTTCGCTGTTAAAGACCGCGCCGCGGATCTAATTTACCAATCCGGAGAGGACGAAATCGGAGTTCCGTTTTGCGATGCCAACCTTTCTGATAAAAATTTAGAAGCAGACAATATTTTCTTCCGGATGAACCAATCGGACACGCTTAAACCCGCATTGGTCAGAGCAACAGCAATAAATCGAAATCATGTGATTGCACAGTTCAGCGAATCCGTTTTCCCAGCAGGATCATCTCCTACCCCGCTTTTTACCATCATATCCGTTTCTGATACAACGGACACACTCGGTATCCAATTCTACTACTTTGATCCGGTTCAATTGAAAATGATTCATCTCTATACGAAGGACATGGATCAGAATGCCAGTTACCGTATTCGCACGCAGGGGATTACAGACGAATCGGGCAATCCGGTAGATGCAGAATACAACACACTGCAATTCGGCGGAACACAACAGCCGGATACAACCCGCCCGGAACTGACCCGGACCCGGCCAGAATTCAGAGAAAATACAGCCGATCCCTTTGCGCCCGTGAGCTTGTGTTTTAATGAAGCCATCGATTCGATACCATTTTCAGGCGGATGTGTTCTCAAGGACAGTTCGGCACAGACTGTGGAGGGAACCTATCGATGGCACAATCCGGCTGAGTGTACCTTTTCGCCGGATACCCCACTGGCAAGTGAGGCCATTTACAATATGATGCTTTCGGGAACAGCCATACAGGATTTGGCGGGTAACGGCTTGCTGGACACGGTTATCTCTTTTCGAACAATCAACATCGATACGCTGTCCGAAATTCTGGGAACCGTATTCGACCGGGACACGGCTTCGCATGGCGACATTTTCATTTCAGCCGTTCAAATAAGAAACCCGGATATCAAATATACATCAGCACTTCAGGAGCCCGGTCCCTATCGCATTGAATATGTGCTGCCCGGAGAATATCTGATCGACGCCTATCGGGATGAGAACGGCGATAGTTGTTATACATTCGGATCACCGTTTCCCTTCGTTCCATCCGAACGTTTCGTGGTTTACGAAGACACAGTAAAAATCCGTTCCCGATGGCCGAACGAAGGAAACAATCTAAGATTGCCTTGAATATGAAAAATACACGGATGATTTTTTATTTGATAACGATTCCCGCAATCTTTCTGGGTTGTCACCGGTCAATGATACCGGAAAATCAGTCGATTCCGTTCCGGTCAATCCGGTACTGGGGCGGCGACAATCAGCGGTCAGGGATCAGCAAGGAAAACATCAATTCTGAACCTCAATACTGCTGGACATATAAAGCCACTTCCGCAGCCGGCAATGCCATAATCGCTGCGGATCACTATCTGTTTTTCGGTACCAAAGATGGACGAATCACTGTTCTGGATATCCGGACCGGAAAACCTGTCTATGATTTGGGAACAAGAAAACGTTCCGAAGTTACCTGTATCGTTGATCCCGGGCATCTTATTGTCGTCCAGCGAACACCCGGTCCAACCCTTCGGTGCATCGACCTGATTACGACACAAACCCGATGGAAGTGTGATGCGGGTGAAATTGATGGCGAACCGCTGCTCGCAGGGGACACACTCGTTACAGTCAACATACCGGGACAGGTTACGGCAATCGATGCAAAAATTGGAAAAATTCTCTGGGAAAAGAAGTTAAACGGATCATTTTACAACAGTCCGGCGCAGTACGGAAATGCGTTGTACCTTGCCGCGGATAACGGGAGATTATGGTCCCTGGACATCAACAGCGGAAAGATAAACTGGCAAATTCAGCTTGAAGTCAATATTGCCGCCACACCGGTTCTGGACCTGGATAGAATTTATATCGGATCCCCGCAGGGACGTTTTTTTGCCCTGTCCCGGGCAGACGGTTCCGTTTTCTGGCAGAACGAAACCACGGGCGGAATTTTTGAAACCGCTTCCGTTATGGAAAACTGCGTCTATTATGGAACTTCGCAGGGAGTTTTCTATTGCCTCGACAACAAAGATGGAACGATATTGTGGCAGTACGACACGGGAAGTGTAATTGGAACGTCTCCTCTGGTGACTAAAGATTATGTCCTTTTCGGGACTTTGAATCGGATGCTGATGATGGCAGATCGGATAACAGGAGAAATCGTCTGGCAGTTTGAAGCTAAAGGACGCATCCGCACAACACCACTGATCTGGCACAACAGACTGATATTCGCTTCGGAAGATCGTTATATATATGGATTTGATGAAAAGAAATAGGCTCGAAAAATACTGCGCCATCTTATTTTTTTTCTGTTCCCTGGAGGCTGGTTACTCGCAATCTGCGGAATCCGACTCGCTCGCCGGCCGGATCGAAATTCAATGCCCCGTTTCGGGTTTGAATATATGCCTGGATAATCAATCGATTGGCAAAACACCTCTTTCCGATTATATGATTGGGCCGGGTGAGCACACGATCCGGGTGCAAAATCCCGATCCGCTGAACTGGCTGTCACAAGACTGGGAATCGACTTTCTCTATCTGCAAAGGAGAAAATCGTCTTTTCATCGTGAAATTCGACCGCACCTGCTGGATCGGTTCATCACCTTCGGGCGCAAATATCTTTTCCGGAGGCCGCCTCATCGGAAAAACACCCGCTTCGGTAACATTACCGGATGAAAACCTCTGCGGAATCACGCTAACATATCCTGGCTATCAGTCGAGCAGTATCAACCTGACAAAACAGAATTCCAGAATTCTGCATGTTCTGTTAAAAAAAACCGGCATCGGCGAGACAAGTCTGTCGAATCGTCACTCTTTTCTAGGCTCAAAAAAATACTGGATCATCGGCGGGGGAATCGCTGCCCTTGCCTCGGGAATTGCGGGATATTACTATAAAGACAAGGCGGAAAGAACATACCGGAACTACCTTTCATCGGGAGATCCGGAAAAAATGAACCGGTACTTCAGCGATTCGAAAAAATATGACACTTGTTCGGGAGTGCTTTACGGAATTGGAGAGATCAGTTTGGGGATCACGTTATTTTTAAGCATATGGGGGAGCTCAAAAAATTGATCCGTCTGAATCCCCTTCGGGTATATAAAATCAAAGAAATCCGATTGACAGGTCTTGCCTGTATCTTCCTGTTATTTTTTCATTGTTCCAACCGCGATCGGAGCAACCCGCTTGATCCGAACAATCCGGAAACACATGGCCGTCCCACAGGTCTTCAAATTACATCAGACAGACACACAGTTACCCTGACATGGGATAAAATCGATCTGTCCGGAATGACCGGGTATCGGATATACAGACGCACGGAAAATAATCCGTTTTTCGAAAATATCGGGACTGTCGAACCGAACAAATCTGTGTTCACCGAAAACATACCGTACGATCAGGAAGCAGTTTACAAAATTTCGGCACAAACTTCGTTTCACTACGAAAGTCCGCTTTCCGACAGCGTCTCTGTGATACCCGGGCCGTGCAATTACTGGATCGTCGATTATTATCAGGGATCGGTAGTACATTTAACCTACGATTGCCTGCATCAATTTTCCCGATTCGACTATTATCTGTATCCTGTAGCAGTCACAGCGGACTCGACAAACCGGTCCGCGTATTTTCTGGAGGAGGTTTTTGGATACATCTGGAAAATATCGCAGGACGCGACAATTGCCCTGTGGCAGTACGGCCTCATCCGCCCGACCGATATTCAATTCGACAACACAAGACACATCCTGTGGGTATGCAACAATAACCGCAGTGAGATCGTACGTTTTGATATAGATAAAAACAATCTCGGGACCACAACCGGCTTCGGGGAAATCACGGATATCTGCCTTTCCGGAAACGACGGCGGGTGCTGGGTCACCGATGCAAAAAATGAATCCGTGGTCCATCTCTCTTTATATGGACAGGAAAATGTAAGAATTGACAGCGGATTCGTCTATCCCTCCGTGATCGACTGTTATCGGACCGATGGATCGATCTGGATTGCGGATAGTCTGAAATTTGTCAGGGCAAACTCGAACGGAGAAATTCTGAAGACCATCGATATCGGACGCAGCATATTTTCTCTCTCAATCGATCAATCCACCGGTTGTTGCTGGACCGCCGTCGCATCCGAAGATCAAAAAACGCAAGAAATCCGGAAAATCGATCCTGACGGGGAAATACTTGTAAGCATTCAGGGATTTACCTATATTACGGCTATTGCTGCCAATTCGTCTTCAGGAGGGTGTCTGGTCGCTGACGCTGGAAACAGCAACCTGATTCGCATATCAGATCAGGGAAATATTCTGGGAAAAAACCTTTCTTTTTATACTCCATGGGACATCGCAATCGAGTAAATCGAAGATCCGCTTCCGGCGGACAGGAAGGATTTTAAAAATGCGTCGTAAAGAATATAAAATAAACAAATCGGACAATCTCATTTTTTTAGGCGGACTGACAGGGCTTGTTATAGCTTTCTTCCTTTACCCCAGACTCTCTCCGGAAACGGCCATCCGTACGGAATATTCACCCAAAGAAATCATTGACCGATCGAGACAATTCGTGGACAGTCTTGGGTATTCTCTGGATTATTATACTCAAAATTTAAATCTGGATTACAAACGCAACCAGCTGAAGTACTTAAATCAAACATTCGGATCATCAAAAACAAACCGGCTGATCCGGGATTCTGTTTCCGTGTTCTACTACTCTTTCATGCGTTCGAGTAAAAAGGCGATTAATATCGAATTCGAAAACAGCAATAAACAAGATACACTTACTATCGACAACGGTTCCATTCTGTTGATGGTCGATTTAAAGGGCCGGCCGATCTATTTTGAATTCCAGCCCGAAGAAATCAAGGTGCAGAGCCCTGCTTCGTCCGGTCCGATTGCAGAAGAAACGAGCAGAAAGATCGCAAAAGAATTGGCGCAAAAACTGTTTCGCATACATGGCGGCTCATGGGATTTTACAAAAAAGAATATCACCCCCGACCGGATGGGCAAAATTTTTCAATATCAATGGAATCAGAGAGAAAAGACCGCTGGCGAAAACATTCAAATCAGCATCGATGTGCAGAATGGCCACGTTAAAAAATTTGAAAAAGAATATATCCTCCCTGAATCTTATCTGTTGAAAGAAGAGAGCAATACTGCTGAAGATGTCTCCATCGTGATTCTGTTTTTACTCACTTTCATTCTGGGCGTCATCTATTTCATTCAACGGCTTCGCCTCGATCTGATGGATCTGAAGACCGGGCTCATCCCTGGAATCATCGTCCTCATCGGATGGACCTGCATTTTCGGCCTCAGATCGGTGATCACATCAGACGACCCGCTCTGGGAAATTTTACTGGGATACCTGCTTACTGTGCCCTTCATTGTCGGGGGAATGTGGGCGCTCTTTACAATGGGCGAATCCCTGACCAGAGAAGTCTGGCCCAAAAAGCTGGTGACTCTCGATTCACTCAGAAAAAAAATTCTCACACCGCACCTGGGACTGGGTTTGTTTCGCGGCCTTGCTCTCCTCGGAATCTGTGCCGGATTTATCAGTTTACTCAATTATGCGTCCATCCATTTTTTTAACGGATATTACAATTTGGGTGAATCGCCTCTCTATTTCTGGTCTTCCAAATGGCCAAGCCTGATAGCCGTTGGAAAAAGCGCCCTCAGCGCGTTTTATATTGTCGTCACCTACTGCCTGTTTTTAATCACACTGCTCAGAAGAAAAGTCAAAAACAATTTGATTGTGATTCTTCTTGCCGTTCTCATTTGGTCGATCTCCCGCTTCCCAATACCGCAGGTTCTGCCTTTTGCCCTGAGAAGCGAAGTCAACGGTCTCGTGGGACTGCTTTTTGTTCTATTTCTTTTCCGGTATGATTTCTTTACAGTGGCGACAGGCGCTGTCGGGCTTCCTATTTTACATTATGGAATCGTTTCCTTATTCACCGGAAATACTTTCTACACACTGCACGGCGCCATTCTGTTAGGAATGATTTTGGTCGCTCTTTTGATCGCGTTTATCGCCTATCGCAGCGAACCGGTTTCCGAAGAAGCTGTTCACTTTGTTCCGGACTACCTGCAGCGCATTTACGAACGGGAGAGATTCAAAAAAGAACTGGAAATCGCGCGCAATGTCCAGCTGCATTTTCTGCCCCGGACCAATCCGGAGATTGATGGAATGGACATCGCCTCCATCTGCATCCCGGCTGAAGAGG
>Ga0315536_1000988_pt1 | contig 14422 bp, 12 predicted proteins | sample SalMarSW160230MG_FD_203093 | JGI IMG/M metagenome (GOLD analysis project Ga0315536, IMG submission 203093) | Salt marsh sediment microbial communities from the Plum Island Ecosystem LTER, Massachusetts, United States - Salt Marsh Sediment SW1602-30 ... | reverse complement strand
ATCATAGACCTCGCACTCGGCCTCATCATATTCCTCTCGGTGATATTCGTGATCTACAACACGGTGCGGCTGACCGTGCTGCACAGGCGCACGACGATAGACGTGATGAAACTCGTCGGGGCGACGAACGCGTTCATCCGCGTTCCCTTCATCCTCGAGGGGGCGCTACAGGGCGCGGCAGCGTCTCTCATCGCCATCGGGCTTCTCGCGGCGATCTATACCTTCTCGTCGAGATACCTCCCCGGTCTCGTTTTCATGAGGTACGACGCGCTGGTCGGCTTCGTGATATTCTGCGCGATCCTCGGCGCGGTCGGAAGCTATTCGGCGATGCGCCGGTTCCTCAAGCTCTGACAGGCGGACCCCGGCATGAAGGGCAGGCTTCTCATATCGATGATCGCGATCGCCCTGGCGGCGTCCGTCCCCGTCCTGCCGCAGGACAAGGAGCTCAACAAGAGCATCAGGAGCAAGGAGGACGAGCTGCAGAAGCTGCGCGACGAGATCCGCGACCAGAGAAAGAAGATCTCCGACATAGAGAGGCAGGAACGGGACGTCAGCGAATACATCGCGAAGCTCGACAGAGAAGAGAAGCTGATGAAAAAGCTCCTCGCCGGGCTGGACGACAAGGAGGCGCTGCTCGAGGAGCAGGTCGGCCAGCTTCGTTCCGATCTCGAGACGAGCGAGATCGTCTACAGGCACAGGCTCGACGTCTTCTCGAAAAGGCTCAGGGAGATGTACAAGGACGGGCCGAGATTCGTCTGGCAGGAGCTCCTCGCGGCAGAGGATTTCGCCGACCTGCTGCAGAGGTACAAGTTCCTTTCACTGATCGCCGAAGGCGACGCGGCGATGATCGCGGACGTGAGGGAGCGAAAGGCCGGCATAGAGACGCAGGAGGCCGAGCTTACGGAGCTGCTGCAGGAGGTATCCGCGTCGAGGTCCGAGCAGGAGTCGGAGCTGCGCAGGCTCGACGAGAACGGGGCTAAGAGGAGGCAGATGCTGGCCGACCTGAAGACGAGCAAGCAGCAGCACCAGAAGCGCGCCTCGGAGCTCGAGGAGCGCGAACGGAAGATGCAGAGCCTCATAGAGGAACTGGAGAAGTCCCGGCTCTCCCGGTCCCAGGACTGGGGGGACTACGGGGAGGGCGATTTCGCCTCGCTGAAGGGGCGACTGCCGAGGCCGGTGGACGGGAACGTGACAAGGGAGTTCGGCAGGTTCAGGCACCCCGAGTACGGGACGGTCACGTTCAACACCGGGATCGACATCAGCACACGCACGGGAGAGCCGGTACGCGCGGTGGCCAGAGGGCGCGTCGAGTACGCAGGCGACCTGCCCGGATATGGCAACTGCATAATATTGAATCACGGGGGCGGATACTATACGCTGTACGCCCACACGTCGTCGATATTCGTCGCCCAGTCGGCGCAGGTGGAGAAGGGGCGCGTGATAGCGGAGGCGGGAAGCGCCTCGTCCGGCTCCGGCGGCACGATACATTTCGAGCTCAGGCAGGCCAAGAAGGCCCTCGATCCGGGCGAATGGTTCGCCAGGTAGCCTGCGCTGGCAGGGGGAAAACGCCATAGACATAATAGCCGCAACCGACCTTGTCGCCGCGGGGCAGCCGAGGGTCTTCTCCATGCTGGAGAGGATGATATCTTCGGACACCCTCCCGGCGTCGATGCTGTTTACGGGGCCGGAAGGCTCCGGGAAGGAGCTTGCCGCGATGCGGCTGGCGGCCATGATCGAGTGCGGGGAGCGCTCGGCCTGCGGAGAGTGCCAGGCCTGCAGGAGCATATCTTCTCTAGAGCACCCCGATGTGCACCTGGTCTACCCCGTTCCTTCCGCCGACAGGGAGAAGAACGTGCCTGTCATAATCGAGTCGAGGCGGGAGGATTTTCTCGCCCGCGGCGAGTTTGGCAACCGCGCGAGGTCGATCGGTATAGAGCAGATAAGGGAGATCGTGGAGAAGGTCTCGAAGCATCCTTTCTCCGGCCCCCGCTCCGTCGTGGCAGTCATGGAGGCGCACATGGCGACGATAGAGGCGCAGAACGCCTTTCTCAAGATCCTCGAGGAGCCTCCCGGGGCGACGGTCATGATCCTGGTGACCGAGAGGGCGGATCTCCTGCTCCCGACGATAATATCTAGGTGCAGCGAGATAAGGTTCGATCCGCTCCCAGACGATGCGACGACTCGTTACCTCGAGGACTTCCTGTCGGTCGAAAGCGGGGAGGCGGCGGGGATCGCGGCTCTGGCCGCGGGAAACCTCCAGCGGGCGGCCCGGCTGCTCGACGAGAGGTTCCTCGGCATCCGCAGGGACGCCGTGTCGATGATCGAGCTCGTGCTCGAGGGAAAGGCGCGAAGGCTTCCCGCCGAAGCGCAGTCGGCGGCGCACGATTACTCGCGCGAGGAGACGGCAGACCTGCTCGACGAGATGATCGCCATAATGAGGGGCATTATGAGGGGCGACGAGACGGGGATCTCGCCCGAGGCTGCCTCGGCAGCCCCGTCGAGGGACATCCCCGCCGACATAAGGAAGATCTCGGCGGCATCGCGGAACCTCCGCAGGAACGTCGACGTGGAGCTGACCCTCTCTCAACTCCTCCTTGATTTGGCGGGCAGGTGGTATTAGATTGAACTCACCGCTTAAGCGATGGAAAAATCTGTAGTTAACGGCCGGACGGAAGAGGGATGAGAAGTGGAACTGGTCGAAGTTCAGTTCAAGGGACAGCGTAAGGAGCTCTACGTCAACTCGAGAGCGCTCTACCTGCATACGGGCAACTACTGCGTGGTCCAGGCTGACCGGGGCGAGGATATGGGGCTTATCGTATCGATCGTCAAGACAGGCCCGAAGGATGTGGAGTCCGACATGAAGGAGATCCTCCGCCACGCCACCGACAACGACATCGTGATGATGGAGGAGAAGCGCGAGAAGGAGGCCGAAGCCCTCAAGATATGCCAGCAGAAGGCCGCCGAGCACGACCTGCAGATCAAGCTCGTCGACGTCGAATACCAGTTCGACAGCAACAAGATCACCTTTTATTTCACCGCCGACGGGAGGATCGATTTCAGGGAGCTCGTCAAGGACCTCGCGGGCGTTTTCAGGACCAGGATAGACCTGAGGCAGATCGGGGTGCGCGACGAGGCGCGAAGGTTCGACGGGATGGGCATGTGCGGCCGCAAGCTCTGCTGCTCCTCCTGGCTCAAGGATTTCGAGCCGGTGACCCTGAAGATGGCCAAGGACCAGAATCTGCCCCTCACGCCGTCGAAGATATCAGGGGCGTGCGGGAGGCTCATGTGCTGTCTCGCCTACGAGCTGTGCGACTACAAGGACCTGGCCAGGGACATCCCGAAAGTCGGCAGCAAGGTCAGCTGCTTCGGCGGAAGGCACCGCCTCGAGAAGGTCGACATATTCAGGGCCACGGTCATACTGAGCGACGAGGACGGGAACACAGTCGAGGTCACGATCGACGACCTCAAGGAAGAGCTCAGCAGTAGTGCAGCGATCGCGCTCGACAGGGAACCCGATAACGACGGGAAAAGCGAAAGGGAAGCTGGCGAAGGCGGGCGGCGCGACAGGAGAGACAGGCCGGGCCGCGGGCCGCAGGGCGACCAGGAAAAGGAAGCGCCGCGCGAGAGGCGGGACCGGGAGAGCCCGCCACGCGAGAGGCAGGAAGCGCGGAAAGCACCTGAAGGCAGGAAGGACGGCGGCCAGGGCCAGAGGGACGGAGGCGGTGGAAGGTCGAGACGCCCGGGACGCAGGCGAAACAGGAAGACCTGACAGGATGAGCAAGCCATTCTACATAACAACGGCGATCGACTACGTCAACCAGAAACCCCACCTCGGAACCGCATACGAGAAGATAGGCGCGGACTGCATGGCCAGGTACATGAGGCTCCGCGGATATGACACGCGCTTCGTGATGGGCAACGACGAGCACTCGACCAACGTCGAGAAGGAGGCGCTCCGCCGGGGCATGGACACCCTAGACTACTGCAGGGAGATGTCGGGCGTGTTCACGGGGACCTGGAAGGCGCTGAACATATCGTACGATGATTTCATACATACGACCGAGGAGCGGCATATCAGGTCAGTGACCGAGCTCTTCTCGCGGATCGAGAAGAACGGGTATATATACAAGGGGAAGTACGAGGGGCTTTACTGCGAGTCGTGCGAGGAGTTCATCGTAGAGAAGGACCTCGAGGACGGCCTCTGCCCGAGGCACAAGACGGAACCGAAGAAGATCAGTGAGGAAAACTACTTCTTCGCGCTCTCGCGTTTCGAGGAGAGACTGCTCGAGCACATAGCGAAGAACCCGGAGTTCATCAGGCCGAAGACTCGTGAGAATGAGATAGTGAACGTGATAAAGGGCGGGCTTCAGGACGTGTCGATCTCCCGGTCGGGCATAACCTGGGGCATCCCGCTCCCTGTCGATCCTGGACACGTAATATATGTCTGGTTCGACGCGCTGACCAACTACATCTCGGCTCTCGGATTCGGCGGGGATGACACCTCGCTCTTCGAGAGGTACTGGCCCGCAGACGTCCACGTGATCGGCAAGGATATAACGCGTTTCCACTGTGTGATCTGGCCCGCGATGCTTATGGCGGCAGGGCTCGAGCCGGCCCGCGGCGTCTTCGCCCACGGCTTCCTCTCGCTTGCCGGCGAAAAGATGAGCAAGTCGCGCGGGAACATACTCGATCCCGACAAGATGGCGGGGATATTCGGGCCGGACGGCCTGAGGTACCTTCTGCTCCGTGAGGTCCCCTTCGACAAGGACGGGGATATCTCGACACAGATACTTGTCGACAGGTATAACTCCGACCTCGCCAACGAGCTCGGCAACCTGTTCAGCAGGACGCTGGCGATGATCTCTAAATATCTCGGAGGCAACGTCACTTCCGCTCCGCTAGATGCCGGCTGCAGGCTGCACGGCGTCCTGGCCGGCGCCGTTGCAGGGTACAGCGGGCATATGGAGCGTATGGAGTTCTCAAGGGCGCTCGGAGCCTTCTGGCCGGCGGTGCAGTCGGCCAACCGCTTTATAGAGGAGCAGGCGCCATGGGCGCTCGCCAAGGACGAGACGAAACGCGGCGAGCTCGAGGCGGTCTTTAGGGAGCTTCTCGCTGTCCTGCGCACTGCGGGCTCAGTGCTGTTCCCATTCATGCCCGGAAAGATGGGCGACATGCTCGCGCAGCTCGGCTACGGCGGGCCGTCGCTCGATGGACTTCCCCCTTCCGTTTCGGGAGCCGAAGGGCTCTCCGCTCCGGAGCCGCTCTTTCCGCGGATCCAGGAGAAGCCGGAAGACATATTCAAGGACTGATCACGGATGCTGATCGATTCCCACGCGCATCTCGACATGCAACAGTTCGACGCCGACCGCGAGCAGGTGATATGCCGCGCTAGCGAAGCGGGCGTCGGAGAAGTACTCAACGTAGGATACGACGAGGCTACGATCGATTCGACGCTCAGGCTAGTCGACGGCCACGGATCGGTCTGGGCTGCCCTGGGCATACACCCGCACAACGCCGCCGACTGGAACGCCGCCCTCGAGGAGAAGCTCAAGCAGCTCCTGCTGCGCCGCAAGGTGCTCGCAGTCGGCGAGATAGGGCTGGACTATTACCGGGACATATCGCCGCGCGAGAAGCAGCGCGAGATCTTCAGGCGTCAGATCGGGATCGCTCTGTATTTCGGCAAGCCGATAGTGATCCACTGCCGGGACGCCTTCGAGGATGTAATGAGGATACTGCGCGAGGAAGGCGCCTCGGAGGTCGGCGGGATATTCCACGCCTTCTCGGGAGGAGGGCTCGAGGCGGAGGCCGTGCTGGGCCTCGGTTTCCTCATCGGGATCGGCGGCCCCATCACTTATAAGAACTCCAGGCTCCCCGAGGTGGCCGTGAGGCTTCCGTCGAGCGCCTTCGTCCTCGAGACGGACTGCCCTTACCTGCCGCCGCAGCGGTACAGGGGAGAGCGCAACGAACCCGCCTACGTCAGGATAGTCGCCGAAAAGCTCGCCGAGCTGCGCGGCGTAGGCGTCGCGGATATCGAACGGGCCGCCGAGACGAACTACAGGAGACTCCTGCACGGCGAGGAGGATTTCCCCGTATCGGTCGCCTACGGGCTCAAGAACAGCGTCTACATAAACGTCACGGGCATCTGCACCAACGACTGCGTCTTCTGCTCGCGCCTCAGAACGGAGAACTATCTCTACGGGTACAACCTGAACCTGCTGACCGACCCGACCGTCGAGGAGATGGTGGCCTCGGCAAACGGGATCCTCTCCAGGGGCCGCTGGGAGGAGATCGTGTTCTGCGGTTACGGCGAGCCGACGGCACGAATGAGGGACCTGATGGCCACCGCGCGCGCGCTGAAGGCGCACGGGCTCCCGATGCGCCTGAACACGAACGGACAGGGCAACATGATAAACAGGCGGGACATCGTCCCCGAGCTGGCCGAGCTCTTCGACAGGGTATCGGTCAGTCTCAATGCCCCTGACGCCGGGACATACGTTATGATCTGCCGGCCCGACGCGGGGGAGAAGGCCTTCGCGGCGGTAGTCGATTTCATCGGGAGGGCCGTCTCCTCCGGGATGGAATGCTACGTGTCGGCTCTCGATTATCCCGAGGTGGATATGGAGGCGACCCGCAGGCTCGTCGAATCGATCCCGGGGACGCGGTTCAGAGCGAGAAAATATCACCTGGCATCCCCTGCCTTGACCTGAGATAGATCCCCTGTTTGTCAGATAATAGATGATGTGGTTATAATGCAGCCGGTTACAGCCCCGCACAGGGCCATGACGGAGGAACGGGACCATGGGCAGCGACAGGCGGCCGCCGAAAAAGAGCCTCGGACAGAACTTTCTCGTCTCAGACGGGGCGATAAGGGGCATAATATCGGCCGTCAGGGGTGATGACGGCCTGCCTGTGTTCGAAATAGGCCCCGGCAGAGGGGCGCTCACACTTCCGATGGCCGAGGACGGCACGCAAATTGCGGCGTTCGAGATCGATGAGGCGCTGGCGGAAGAGGCAACCGCGCGGCTCGAAGGGCTCGAAAACGCCGAGGTCGTCCATGCCGACATCCGGAAGGTCGACCTTGACGCGGAGGCGGAGGCCAGGGGCTGGAACGGATATGCGCTGGCAGGCAATATTCCGTATCTGCTTACCAGCACTATACTTCTGCGGTTGCCTGCCCTCGAGGGATGTCGCAGGGCGGTGATCATGATGCAGAAGGAGGTTGGCGAGCGGGTGCTTTCTGCTCCTGGGAGCAGGGGCAGCGGTATCCTGCCGGTCTTCCTCCAGTCGTATCTCGCCGTTAAAAGGGTAATGACGCTCAGGCCCGGCTCTTTCCGGCCGAAGCCGAAAGTGGACAGTGTTGTTCTTGTTTTCACGCCTTTGAGTCGAGAAAACGCCCCCGAGGACAGGGAGGGATTCCTCTCGCTCCTCAAATCAGCGTTTTCTCAGAGGAGAAAAAAGCTGGCGAACGCCCTCAGAGGCGTACCCGGGATCCCGGAGGCGGCCGCCCTGGAGAGAAGCTCCGGTGTCGACCTGAGCCGCAGGCCGGAGGAGCTCGGCCTCGAGGAATGGTTCGCCCTGTTCGCCGCGGCTGCAGGCCGTGGATATAAGAGATGAAGAAAGCCGCATTCATACTGCTTGTGCTGATTGCCGCCGCAGTGGCGCCGCCGTCGCATGCTCAGCAAGCCGACTCGACCTCCACAGTGGCGGCCGATTCGACAAAGAAGGTGTCTGCGCCGTCGGGCCTGCTCGCGGGGCAGGCAACGCAGGGGGAGGCGACTTCGACGAACCTTGAGTCGGACACTTCTGTGGTGCGCCTGCTTTCCCCGAAATGGACGGTCGAATACAGAGCGAGCGAGAGCGAGTACCGCCTCGGCTCCGGGATGGGGCTTTTGTTCGAGCCGGGGGCCGGGTGGCACGGCTCCAGCAAGGTTGAAATAGCCAAGAGGGATTACCGCGGCAGGGACATGTCGGATATAAACGAGCGGTTCAGCAACACCGCGATAAGGATCATCCCCGACCTGTACAACATCAATTTCAGCCTCGGGCAGGACTATCTCAGGCAGAAGGCGATCGGTCTCGCTCGCTCGGGCGGCGACATGGTGATCGAGAACAAGTACTTCAACGCGGGCGCGAGCTGGGAACGTCCCGAATTCTGGGCGAAAAGATCGCGATTCGCGCTGCTGGGCAGGGCCGGAGGGGGGCAGAACGACTTCAAGTATGACAAGAACCTGCAGGCGGACGCCAGCGGGTATCTCTGGTACGGGATCGGGCCACAGCTCAATGTCAGCGGCGGATACGGCGTGTGGAGAAGGGTCGAGTACAGTGATGTCAGCGGCCGCAAGTTCGATAACATGCCGAGCGACATGGATACGATCTCGGCGAAGGTGCGGTACGGCACGGGGGAAAAGAAACTTCTCTTTCTCGACTACAAGAGGACGGTTGGGGTTGTCAGAAAGGTCGACCCGCCACGCGGAAACTCGCTCGAGGTCATAGAGAATCCCGAACTGGCCATAATGGAGAGGTCCAACCGGCAGGCTGAGAAGCTTCTTGTAAGGTCGAGCATGCAGCCGATGAGCTATCTTGCCCTCGATTTCGAGTTCCTCCGTGATTACTTCAACCAGCAGAACCTCGTCGACGACAGGCTCTCAAAGGAGACCGAGACGAGGGATGTCAAGGCAAAGGCGGGGTACAGGTACGCAGCCTCGGGATTTATCGATTTCGAGATCGGAAAGAGGAATAACGACATAGACTACGGCCCCGTATCCCTTTCGAGCTACCTCGAAAAGGAGCAGTCGATCAAGGTCTCGATGACGCAGGACGTCAGCGACTCGGTCAGGGTCATGCTGCGCGGTTCCGGGTCGCTGAAACAGAGGTTCTACAAGAAAAGGGACGCCAACCCCCGCGACGCTGATTACCTGTATTACTCCCTGCTGGCGGACCTCGACGCTGGGCTGCCCCTCAATATCAGGGCGGGCGTGAAATTCACATATAAGTACAACGAGACGATAAACATCGACGCGTCGCTCTCGGACGACAACCACACCGAATACACGTACTGGGTCGTGCCGAGGTTCACCCTCAGGCCGGCGCTATGGTTCGAGATAGGGCAGGAATACGAGATAAAGATGGAGTTCACCGACTTCACCTTCAAGGAGAACGAGAACTATCTCGACCGCACTACTATCATGAACACACAGGCGCGTTTCAAATTCTACAGGTCGCACCTTTCGATCAACCACAGGTACCAGTTCATAGACACGGGCAGCTACCTGCGCCCTCCCGAGGGGGGCGAGAGGCTTTACGGCAGGACGAACGAGAGCTACGAGCACAGGATGAGCTTCAGGTACGAGTACATGCCGACCACCGAGTTCACGCTCTACACATACTCGAATTACAGGTTCCAGCAGAGCAACAGGCTCGGGGCGATCGACGGGGAGATGGGCATCCTGAGCACGAGATACTACGATTCCGGCGAGATGACGCTGGGACTGAAGAGGATGACGAAGGTCACCGAGGCGGGGAAGGTAAACCTGGACATAGCGTGGGTGAAGAGGTTCGGCCCGAATCTTAGCCCGGAGAGAAGAGAGTTCTGGGAAGTTAACTTGAACGCGGAAATCAATTTCTAGGAGCTGGCGATGAAGAGATCAGTGGCGATCATTATAATTCTGGCTTCCGTACTGGCGGCGGGGGGATGCCTGTTCGAGCCGAGGGACGCGCAGCCGCCGCTCGACGAGAGCGAGGGGGACTGGGTCGTGCCGAAGACGCCGAAAGACGTCTTCCTCAACCTCGTCACCGGGCTTTCCTCTCCGGGCAACTCGAACTACGAGAGGAGCCTCGCCGATGAGTTCTCCTTTACGCCGAGGGACCAGGACAGGCTGCAGTTCCCCGACGGCACCTTCGACGAATGGACGAAGCAGGTCGAGATGGACGTGCTCTCAAGGATAAAAGGAGACTACCAGGGAGCCAGGACGGCACAGTTCGGCGACGAGAACGGGGCCTTTCCGAAAGAGGATGTCCAGGTCGGGTGGGCTGAGTATGAAGGCCCATACATGCTGTCGCTGACCCGCGCGGGAAGCTCGGAGCCCGAGATATACGCGGGCACGGCCAGGTTCTACCTGAAGGAGGGGACCTCGGGCTGGGTCCTCGAGAGATGGGAAGATATCGATGTCATCGAGAGTTACCCCACTTCCGGGAATCTCAGGGGGACCTTCCGGGCGGCTAACTGACGGGAAGGACATGGTTAAGATATATCTTACGACGGACGCCGGGCTTGCCTTTCCGGACGGAATGTGCTAGTATTTATGGCTGGAGGTATGCATATGCGTAGAAGTGTATTCAAAGCAGCCTTACCCCTGTTGCTGTTAACGGCGCTCCTCGCGTCGCCGTCATGTATCTTCGATCCGAAGGAAGACCCCGTTATCCCGCCGGTAGTGCCTGTCCCATGGCCGGCGATGACGGCAAGGGATGATGTCATAAAGACGATAGTCCTGGCTTACACCTATCCGAAGGACGGCCAGTCGGATTCGAAGTATAACGCCCTTCTCCACTCGCAGTATTTCTTCAAGCTTCACGAAAGCGATGTGGAGCCGGGCGCAAGCCAGATCATGCCGAGAAACGATGACATAACGTCCACACTGTGGATATTCGAGCATGAAACGCTGCTCGAACTCTCGCTGACTCCCGAAGTGGGGTCGTGGGACTCCTATCCCGAGATCGATGGGGAGCCGTGCGATAACTGCTGGGAGACTACAAGGTCGTATTTCATAAGGGCCCAGTTCGGCGACGAGACGACGATATTCCAGAGCCCGCCCGAGAGGGCTTTTGTGACGATAATCGTCGCGCCTGATGAGAGCGACGCGACCAAGTGGGTGCTCAGGGCGATGTTCGACCTCGGCATCTGACGCTCAGGCGGCAGAGAGGATCTTGAAGCCTTCCGCGGCGCGGGGGGCTTTTTCATGCCTGTGCGGATTGCTATCATGCCGGCGCTCTGCTATGATCGCCTTGTCAGAACTCATGCATCCACCAGAGGGGTATCTTGATGAAAAAACCATATATGATGACGGCCGTCGCGGCCGTATTCTTGGCTGCGCTGATCACCCTTCCGTCGTGCTTCGAGGATACTACGGAACCTGTGAAGGAAAAAACGGCGGTCGACTGGCCCGACATGACTAGCCGGGACGACGTCGTAAAGACGATCGTACTCGCCTACACCCATCCGAATGACGTACAGACGGCTTCGAAGTATAACGCCCTTCTCCACTCGCAGTACTTCTTCAAGTTTCAAGAAAGGGACGTCGGCCCGGGTGAGAGCCCGGTGATGACAAGGGCAGAGGACATCTTGTCTACCGAATGGATATTCGAGAACGAGACGATGCTCGAGCTCTTGCTGACTCCCGAGATCGGGTCATGGGATGCCTGTCCCGAGATCGATGGTGCTCCCTGTGAGGACTGCTGGGAGACGACCAGGTCGTATTTCATCAGGGCCCAGTTCGGCGAAGAGACGGTAATACACCAGAGCCCGCCCGGAAGGGTTTTCGTGACGATAATCGCCGCGCCAGAGGGGAGCGATCCCATGAAGTGGACCATAAGGGCGATCTATGACATCGCAATGTGACGGCAGCCCCCTTCTTGACACGGGTACATCCATCCGCATATAGTACTCCTGCCTTGGGCGGAGCGCGTCCGCGCTGATCCGCCGCGTATATACAACACGGGGCGACATGGCAGGCAGGAGCACAAGAAAGAAGAAGGCGAAAAGCGCGAAGGAAAGCCGTGGCCGGATAGGGCGGCTGGCGATATTCCTTGCGTGCGCGGCGGTGGTCTTCTTCGCCATGGCCAAGTTTGTCGAATCGCCCCGCGGCAAGGTCTTTCTCCTCGATCTGGGATTCGATCGCTATTATGCCGAAGTGCAGGCCTCGATCGGCGGCCTGATATCGAAAGGCGCCTCGGAGGCGGGGATGCCGGCTGGCTCGATCGAGATCTCAGCCATGGACGTTCTGGGCAAGCCGGGGCCGGTCGCCGTAATGAAGGGCGGTCTTCCTGCTGACAGGTCGCTCCTTCAGCTCAACGTTTCTATAGACAGGGCGATCGGCGCAGCCGGCGGGCGCGTAAGGACGTGCGTCGAGAAGAAGGGCGGCTCCATCATAGAGATGGAGATCGGGACGCGGCGCACGGTGACGCATAGATGTGAGTTCAGGATCAGGCGCAGAAGCGTTGCGGCCGAGGAAAAGCCGTCGGGTCCCGCGATAACGGTGATAGTCGACGACTTCGGATATTACAATAACCGGCGAGTCCGGGAATTCCTCGCCCTCGAAGTGCCTTTCACCGTCTCCGTGATACCGGGCCTAGAGCATTCGGAGAAGATCTGCCGGCAGGCGCGCGAAGCTGGCAAGGAAGTGATCTGCCATCTGCCGATGGAACCGGAGAATGACGGCTACGACCAGGGCGACATCCCACTGGTCAGGACCGCGATGAGCGGTGGCGAGATCGAGAAGGTCGTAGAAAAGGCCCTCGAATCGACCCCGGGAGTGATAGGCATGAACAATCACATGGGTTCGAAAGCGACCGCCGACATGCGCGTGATGGAATCGGTCATGAAGGTCTGCCGCAGGAAGGGGCTCTTCTTCGTGGACAGCTACACGTCGGCGAAATCGGTCGTGAAGGCAGCGGCGGAGAAAGAGGGGGTCAGGACGCTGCGCAACGACCTCTTCCTCGACAACAAAGGTGAGGACGTAAGAGAGAATATGCGCAAAGCGATTTCAATCGCCTCGCGCAGCGGTAGCGTGACCGTTATAATGCACATCAGAAAGGGGAACGCCGAGCACCTCCAGTGGTTCGCGCAGGAGGCCGGGAGGAAAGGCGTGAGGATCATCAGGCTTACAGAGATGATGGGGCGCTGAGGCGCCCCGGGAGAAGAGGGAGGTCGCATAGTGGAAAGGATGAGGCTGGGAGTAAATATAGACCATGTCGCCACCCTGCGGGAGGCGAGAAAGACGACCGAACCCGATCCGGTCACAGCGGCGATGCTCGCCGAGATGGGTGGGGCCGACCAGGTGACCTTTCACCTCAGGGAAGACAGACGGCACATCCAGAACCGCGACGCGAGGCTGATCTGCGAGATGGCCCAGACGAAGGTCAATCTGGAGATGGCCGCGACCATGGAGATGCAGGAGATAGCGCTTGCCATGAGGCCCGATTCGGTCACGCTCGTCCCCGAGAAGCGCGAGGAAGTGACTACGGAGGGCGGCCTCAACCTTCTGAGGGAGAGCGAGAAATACGCCGCGACGGTGAAGGCCCTCAAGGACGGGGGGATCAGGACCGCCGCTTTCATCGGCCCGGACCAGGCGCAGGTGAAGGAAGCGGCGAAGCTCGGGTTCGACGCGATCGAGATCCATACGGGCGAATACACCAATGCGGCGAGGAGAGGCCCGGGCGACAAGCTTCGCGCGGTGCAGGACGCGGCGACCGCGGGCAGGAGGTACAGGCTCCACGTGCACGCCGGACACGGGCTGACCTATCACAATGTACATCCGATCGTGCAGATTTCCGAGATAGAGGAGCTCAACATCGGACACAGCATCATATCGAGAGCGGTCTTCGTGGGGATAGAGCAGGCCGTCTCGGAGATGGTCGCGCTGATGATCCGGTGACTGTGCGGAAGGCTTTGCCCTGCACCCACAAATCCCGCCGGATATATAGCCCGCGGTCTTCACCGCGGGCTTTTGATGAAAGAACCCCCGGCCTGATGGCCGGGGGTTTCTCTTCCGTTCTTTCTTCTTTTTCAGCTCCGGATCAGATGATTTCCTCGAGCGGGGTGTGTTTCATCCTGAAGGCGCGCGCCACGGCCGCGTCGGTCACGCATCCGCGGAGCATGTTGACGCCTGTCCAGATCGTCGGGTTGACGTTCGCCGCTTTCTCCCACCCCTTGTTAGCGATCTCGAGGGCGTACGGGAAGGTCGCGTTTGTCAACGCGTAGGTGGAGGTGCGCGATACCGCCCCTGGCATGTTCGCTACGGCGTAGTGGATGACGCCCTCTACCTCGTATATCGGGTTTGAATGTGTGGTCGGCTTTATCGTCTCGATGCATCCGCCCTGGTCGACGGCGACGTCGACGATAACCGAGCCCTTCTTCATGAGCTTGAGCATCCTGCGAGTGACTAGCTTCGGAGCCTTGGCGCCGGGGATCAGGACGGCACCGACTACGAGGTCGGCCTTCGCGATCTCCTGGCGGATGTTGGCCGGGTTCGACATCAGCGTCTTTACGTTCGCGGGAAGGACATCGGAGAGGTAGCGCAGACGCTCGAGGTCTATGTCGAGGATTGCCACGCTTGCGCCCATGCCGGCCGCCATCTTCGCCGCATGCGTTCCGACAACGCCGCCGCCTATTATCGTCACATGCGCCGGGTCGACTCCGGGGACACCG
>Ga0315536_1000987_pt1 | contig 14425 bp, 11 predicted proteins | sample SalMarSW160230MG_FD_203093 | JGI IMG/M metagenome (GOLD analysis project Ga0315536, IMG submission 203093) | Salt marsh sediment microbial communities from the Plum Island Ecosystem LTER, Massachusetts, United States - Salt Marsh Sediment SW1602-30 ... | reverse complement strand
TCGCCGGTCGACTTCACCAGCACTTTGTCCTGCTCCATGCCGAGATCGGTGGTCTTGAACCAGACGGCTCCCTCTGCGTCGTAGACCAGCCCTTTCTCCCTCAAGCCCTCGATCACCTGGTCGACGGCCCCGGTCTCATAGAGCGAGTTCTCGTTGAAGAAGCTGTCGAACTTGATGTTCACCCGGCGCAGCGACGCCCGGATCATCTCGAAGATTTTGGCCTCGGCGAATTCCTTGAACGGGGTGTAATCCGCTTCGTCGGCGAGCGCCTCGCCCTGTTCCTCGATCAGCAAATCGGCGATATCATACAAGTAGTCGCCCTGATAGCCATCCTCTGGGAACTCAAAGGGCAGCCCCAACTTTTCGAGGTAGCGGGCCTGGAGGCTCAAGCCTAATCGCCGCATCTGGGCACCCGCATTGTTGAAATAGTATTCCATCTCGACGTCGTACCCGCCGGCCCGGAGCAGCCGGGCGAGCGTATCGCCCATCACGCCGCCCCGGATGCGGCCCACGGTGATCGGCCCGGTGGGGTTGGCGCTGACACACTCGACCTGGGCGCGCCTTCCGGCGTAATCGTCCAACTGGCCGAACCGCTCGCCTTCGGCCAGGATGTGGTCGACCTGCCCCTGCAACCAACGATCAGACAGCCTGAAGTTGACGAACCCACCGACGTTTTCGATTGCGCCCAGGTAATCGGCCTGGGGGAAGTGCTGGATGACGATCTCGGCGATCTGGGGCGGCTTCATGCGGGCTTCTCTGGCAAGCTGCATCCCCACCGGGGCCGCGTAGTCGCCATGCTCCGGCTTGCTGGCCGGGGTGACTTTGAGATCGGGAATGGGGAAATCAGGAAGCGCACCCGCTTCCTGGGCGGCGTGTATGGCCTGGTGGAGCTTCTCGCTCAGATCGCTGGCTATTCGGATCACCATCACCTCCCTGGCTGGTTAAGAGATCGGCGCAATTGTAGCACGAAGGCACATCCCCTCCAACGGGCTAACGGCTTTCCCAGTTCCTGGCTGGCGTTTCAAAGCATAGCAATCTATAATGCCGGTAAGGTTATCCATATACATTGCATGGGGTAGGGCGATTATGCTGCCAGATGTGCGTGAACTCTTCAAGGTCAGGAATCGAATCCTGGGTGTGCTGCTCCAGGAAGCACGCCAATCGGCTGGGCGCGAGCATCAGGAATGTGCCGATCTGCTGGAGATGTCGGTGGAGGATTATCGCGCCCTTGAGACGGGGAAACAATCCCCCACCCTTCCCCAGCTTGAGGTGCTGTCGTATTATTTCCAGGTCCCTATAGGGCATTTCTGGGGGACGGAGACACTCTCGGCCAAACGGGGTGATGAAGACATCAAAGAGCGCGTGCCGGAGCTGATGATGCTGCGCCAGCGCATTATCGGGGTGCGGCTGCGCAAGCTGCGGGAAGACGCGGGGATGACGATCGCTCAGGTGGCCGAGCGCAGCGAGGTTGACGCCGGGCGAATCGAGGCTGCGGAGAGGGGGCAGTCCGCCCTGCCGGTCAGCGAGCTGGAGACGGTCGTGCGGGCCGCCCAGGGCCGGATCGACGACCTGGTGGATGGGCACGGCATGATCGGGAACTGGCTCCAATCCCAGGAGCAGTTCGACGAGTTCATGAGCCTCCCGCCCGACATGCGCGATTTCGTCCTCAAACCCGTCAACCGGAGTTACATCGACCTGGCCGTCCGGCTCAGCAAGATGAAGGTCGACGAATTGAGGAGCATCGCCGAGAGCATCCTGGAGATCACGTACTGATTGAGCGGTAAAGCAAAGGGACATCGGGTGTGATCCGGATGTCCCTTTTCGCTCGTGTGATGCTTCCTGTCGTAGTAAGCTTATCGCCCCTCAAGGGGGCTGCCCTTATTCCTCCTCGTCTTTCTTGGCCTGTGCGATGATGGCATCGGCGATGTGGGCGGGCACGGCCTGATAGTGCGAGAAGTCAAGGGTATAGACCCCACGCCCCTGGGTAAACGACCGTAAGTCATTGCTGTAACGCTGCATTTCGGCAAAGGGCACGGTCGCCGTGACAATCGCCTTGCCCCCAATCGACTCTGTCCCCTGCACCTGGGCTCGCCGAGAGGTCAGGTCGCCGATCACGTCGCCCATGTTCGATTCGGGAACGGTGACCCGCACCGTCACGATCGGCTCCAAAATGACAGGCCCAGCACCGGCGACGGCCAGCTTGAACACCTCTCGCCCGGCGATCTGGAAGGCGATGTCCTTTGAATCCACCGGGTGTTCCTTGCCGTCGTAAACGACCGCTTTCACGTCCACGACGGGATAGCCCGAGATCACGCCGGTTTCGAGCGTGCTCTTGATCCCCTTCTCAATCGAGGGGATAAACGAGTTCGAGATCGAGCCTCCGAACACCTCATTGTCAAATTCAAAGCCCGCGCCGCGTTCCAATGGCTCAACGCGCAGGTGGACTTCGGCGAACTGGCCCGCCCCGCCGGTCTGCTTCTTGTGGCGGTACTGGGCGCTGTTGGTCTTCGTGATCGTCTCGCGATAGGGAACCTTGGGGATTTTGGTCTCCAGATTCACACCCAGGTGGGCGGCGCGTTTGACGGCCACGTCCACGTGAGTGTCGCCCATCCCCTCCAGGACGGCCTCTTTGGTGGCCGGGTCCTGCCGCCAGCTCAGCGTTGGGTCTTCTTCGCACAGGCGGGTGAGAGTCGGCCCCATCTTGGCCGAGTCAGCCTGGGTGGCCGGGCTGACCGCGACGCCATACACCGGCCTGGGGAAGGACGGGGGCGCGATCTCTATCCGGTGGCCCTTGTCGCCAATCGTGTCACCCGTCACCGACACGTTGAGCTTGGCTACCGCCCCAATATCACCCGCGTGCAGCGCGTCTACGGTAATCTGCTCCTTGCCCCGCATGACGTAGAGCGAGCCGAAGCGCTCCTCCTCACTCCTGGTGTGGTTGTAATAGCGCGAATCGGCCTGAAGCGATCCGGACACAACGCGGAAATACGTCAGCCGCCCGACGAACGGGTCGGCGGTCGTCTTGAACACATAGAGGGCAAGCGGGCCAGCATCGTCCGCGTGCAAAGTCTCCTCCCCCTGCGCGCCCGTTCCGACGAACGTCCGCTTCTCAGGGGAGGGGGCGACCTTGGCGAGCAGCGCCACCAACGCCTGGGTGCCCAGATTTGCCGTTCCGGCGGCGTAGACTATCGGGACCAGCTCGCCCGACAGCATCCCGGTGCGAATACCCTGCCAGATTTCGTCCTCGGTAAGCTCGCCCGCGTCGAAGTACTTTTCGAGCAGCTCGTCGTCAGCCTCCGCCGCGTTTTCCATCAGCGCCAGCTTCTCGGCCTCGGCAGCCTCCGCCAGGTCGGCGGGGATGTCGCCCGTCTCGCCAGGCCCCCGAAGCGCTTTCCCGGACATCAGGTCAACCACGCCCACAAACGCGCCCTGTTCGACGACCGGAAGCTGCATGTTGACAAACCGGGTATCGTCGAACAGCGTGTGAAGCGAGTCGAGCACTGCGTTGGGCTGAGCCATCTCACGATCCATCTTATTGATGACCACCATCCGCGGGACGTTCAATTCCTGTGCAAAGCTCCAATAAAGCTCGGTGCCCACCTCGACCCCGGCGCTGGCGTCGACCACGATCACCGCCAGATCGACCGCCATCAGCGCGTTCTTGACCTCACCCTGGAAATCGGTGTAGCCGGGGGTGTCAAGGAAATTTAGTTTCAAGCCATCGACCTCGATGGGGATGAGCGTGGTGCTGAGCGATATGCCGCGCCGAATCTCCTCATCATCGTAATCTGATACGGTCGAGCCTTGCTGAACATCGCCCATGCGGTTGATCGCGCCGCTGTTGAACAACAGCGCTTCGGCAAGCGAGGTTTTGCCGGCCCCCTGGTGTGAAACAAGGGCGATATTCCGCAGCGAGTTTGTGCCATACACTTTCATAGCCGGATGTCCTCCAGGGCCTGGTCTCAGTCTTATGGAATTGCTTGTTGCAAATAAGGAATTTGTGCCGAATCGCGCATTTTCCAAATAGTAGACGGATTTTAAGACGGAATGAGGGTATTGTCAACGTTAATGAACCCAGCCGCCCCGGTGCGCCGATGGTTGGGCGGTCGGCTGGTGGGGCTGTGACAGGAAGTCTGCTGCTCTGCGCCAATCATACGCGCGGTGAGGTCGATAATGAATCTTGCGCCTTTTAAGCAGACCTTGCTGCTCGCCGCCGGGTCGGGCTATAATCGCGGGCAGCCTGGTGCCTATCCGCAAGCTTTCACACAGGCCCCGTTTGAGGCGAGCGGCGATGCGACAACGTACCGCGCTCTTGCCGGTAGTCACTGCCATTAGTCGATACCATAGCTGGAGTTCGAGACAACATGATAGATGTCAACGAGTTGCGCCGGGGCGTTACCTTCGAATACGGCGACGATCTATACAAGGTGGTCGAATATTCCCACCATAAGCCGGGGCGGGGAAAAGCGACGATCAGGGTGCAGGTGCGCAACCTCCGCACCGGGACCAACCGTGAGATGACCTTCAACTCCGGAGACCGCGTCCAGAACATCCGCCTGGAGACGGTGGTGGTGGAGTACCTGTACGCCGACGGCGACTTTCTGCACTTCATGGACATCCAGACCTATGAGCAGCCCCAGATCCGCGCCGACGTGTTTGAAGATGACCGGCTCTACCTCACCGAGAACCTGCAACTGAAACTCTCGTCTTTCAAGGGCGAGGTGATCGACTACGAGCTGCCCACCACGGTGGAACAGGAAGTCGTCGAGGCCGAGATGGCAATTGCCGGGGATACCGCCACCGGGTTTACCAAACAGATCGTAACCGAGACAGGGCTTAAGGTTCAGGTGCCAGGGTTCGTGGAGCAGGGGGACGTGATCCGTATCGACACGAGGACCGGCGAATACGTCACCCGTGTCTAAGCTGACAACTGAAAAGCCATTGCCCGCACCCCTGGCAGCCCCAGGGGTATTTTGTGCCTTACGCTGCCAGCGCCGGGTGTTTCAAATGGCAGGGCCGCGATGCCGGAAGGTTTGTTTTCTTGTTTCCCCTGATTTGAAGCTGGTATCCTCTTAAGGCGTCACAGTAATTCTCGTTTAAGCATTTCGAGCGAACACCTTCATTCGATGATAGCCACGTGGAGTGAGTGATGATAACCCCGGCAGGAAAAGAATGTCATTACTATTACGAGGACTTCCATAGAGGGCGGAGCACACAGGAGTGCCGGTTAATCATGCAGAACCCGGCGTCCACCCACTGGCGGCCCAACGACTGTTTTCACTGCCCCGTTCCGAGCATCCTGTGGGCCAACGCGAGTGAGTACCTGGAGCTGCACGGCACGATCAAGCCCGGCTTCATCTTTGGGCTGGGGCGGCAGGTCGTCGTGGAGGCATACTGCACCAAGCATCACATCGAGATCGACGATCCGTACGTGGGCTGCCCACAGTGTGCGGCTGAACGGCCCGGCCTGGAAGCGTTCTTCGAGGGGAAGGATTGATGATCAAGGCGGTTCTGCTGGACCTGGACGATACGTTAATCCTCTCCAACACCGAGCGCTTCTTTTTCCGCTATCTCAGGATGCTGGGCGAGGAGCTATCGGACGGCACCCCAGCAAACGAATTCGTCCACCTGATCATGGAAAAGTACGACCAGGCGCTTGAAAGCCACGATCCAGCAGCCACCCTGTACGAGCGGTTTGTGGAACGGTTTGCGCCGTCAATCGGCCTCTCTGCCCCCAGTCTATCCCAGGCCATGGATCGCTTTTACCGGCTCCGGTATCCGGAACTTAAGCCGATGGTCCAGGCGCGCCCGGAAACCCATCCTCTACTCGACCGGCTGTTCGAGCAGGGCTACCAGGTGGTGGTCGCCACCAACCCGGCGGTCCCTCTTAACCCGATCTACCAGCGCATGACCTGGGGTGACATCCCCCCGGAGCGTTATCCCTTCCACCTGATCACGGGCATGGAGAACATGCATTTTGGAAAACCGCAGGCAGCTTACTTCGAGGAGATTCTGGTTGGCCTCGGCCTGGAAGCGCACGAGGCGATCATGGTGGGAGACCGCTGGGAGGATGACATCGCCGGGGCGGCTTCGATTGGATTATCGACCTACTGGGTGACTGAGAATGGCCTCACTCTGCCGGGCGAGATAGTTGCTGTCGACGGCTATGGCGAATATGAGCGGTTTGTCGAGCAGGTGACCAGTGGCTGGCTCGATACGCTGACGCCGCGCCAGCATGGGCGAGAGTCGCTGCTCACCCGGCTCAGCGTGTTCCCGGCGGCGGTCGATTCCCTGCTGCGAGACTATCCACCGCGCGTGCTGGAAACCTGCCCTGGGAAGGGAGAATGGTCGGTGCGGGACATCCTGTGTCACCTGGCGAACTACGTGATGGAGGACCGCACCCGGTTCGAGCGCATCGTACGGGAGGACAACCCGTTCCTGTCGGCGAACTACGACCCCTGGGCTGGCATCTCAGAGTACAGCGATCTCTCCGTGTCGAGCGCTTTTGCGGATTTCGCCAGCCGCCGCGCCGGACTGGTCGAATGGCTGCGCGATCTGCCCGCTGATGCCTGGCAGCGTCCTGCGCGGCACCCTGTTTTTGGCCCAACCACGCTGATGGAGATGGTGCGGTTCACCACCGAGCACGATCGCACGCACCTGAGACAGATGCGTGAGGCAGCTGCCTGCCCCGCGTCCGGGGGCGCGTAACAGGGTGACGATGCTGGCAGGGACTTACGCTGGCGTCACCCGGATGGGCTGCCATAATCCGTGGCGATGGGGAGGTCAATCGTGACACAGGTCCCTTTGCCAAGCGCGCTGTCAATATCAATCTCTGCGCCGTGCTTGTCCAGGGCCATCTTAACCAGCGCCAACCCGATCCCCATCCCCTCGTGGCGGCGCGTCGAGCTGCTGTCGCCCCCTTCGAGGGGCTTGAACAGGTGCGGCTTGAGGTGGTCGGCAATGCCCTCGCCTTGATCCTGGATGGTGATACGGACCCAATCGTAGTTTTCGGCGGCGGTGATCGTGATCGGTTTGTCCTCGCCGAACTTCACGGCGTTGTCGATCACGTGAGCCAGCGCTCTGGTGATGGCCCGCCTGTCGGCCCAGACAGGGGGGAGATTCTTCGGCATGTCAAGCTGGATGTGCTCGACGTTGCGCTTGCGGCGGTGGCGCACCTGCTGGATGGCATTTTCAACCAGGGCGGCGAGTGAGTTGGCCGCGAACTTCAGCCTGGACGGGTCGCTGAACATCTCAATGTCATCGACGTGGTACTCCAGCCGGTCAAACGCGTCCCGCAGATGCCGCTCCGCCTCCTTCCTGGCTGTGGCGTCGAACCCCTCTTCTGTGATAATATCCAGCGCCCGCTTTCCTTGTTGGAGCGGGGTGCGAAGCTCGTGCGACACGATGCTCATGATGTTATCTTTAACCTGGCTGATCTCCTGAAGCTGCTCGTAGGCCTGGCGAAGCTCCTGGGTGCGCTCGGCCACACGCAGCTCTAATTCCTGCCGATGAGATTCGACGGCATCGTACAGCCGTTTCGTGCGGAGCAAGGAGCGGACTCTGACCGTCAATTCGAACGGATCGACCGGCTTATCCAGGAAATCGTCCGCGCCGGAACGCAGCCCATCCAGGCGGCGGTCACGCGAGGTGATGCCGGTGACCAGGATGACCGGGGTAAACTGTGTGTTGGGATCGTGCTTGATCTGGCGGCAAATCTCGATGCCGTCACGATCAGGCAGCAGCACGTCCAACACAACGACATCGGGCTTTTCCCTGTCGATGATCTCAAGGGCGATCTCCCCGTCATAGGCGGGGAAGATCTGGTACTTGTCGTGGCTTAGAATCTCGGTGAATACTTCGATGATCCACCGGTCGTCGTCGACAAGCAGAACCTTAGAGTCGTTCGAGAACTGGGATGCGGATAGTGTTGCCGACATCTGGTTTCCTTCAGGCTAGAGTGGATTCGGATACGAATCCAAAGGTATCTTCGTCGTCTGTAAAACGAAGGTGTACTTGCATGATAGCAGAGTATGACATTCAAATCTAGTATCAGCCTGTTCGGCCAGATGAGGCGCGACGATAGATTTGCTGCCATTCAGAAACCTGGCATTCGTCACGCGATAAAGCACATCCTGGAGGGGGAGCGGAAGTTTAGCTGCCAGCACTGATAGATTTGACATGACCAGATTTGTCATCCCAGAGAGCCAGGTTCTCTCCCGACATCGTTTCAAACGACCTGGTATACGCTTGTGGCTGCCGGTGACCATGCTCGTGGTCGTGCTGCTGTGTGGATGGCTGGCCGCACCGCGCATCCGGCTGACCGAGTTTCTTGCGCTGCTCTTTCTGGTGTACGTTGCTATCAGCGCGCTGGTATCGGCGTGCGAGATCGCAGTGATCGAGGAGGGGCTTATCATCGACCGGCTGCTGCTACCTGAGCGGTTCGTCCCCTGGAACGCGATCGATCGGGTTGTGGTGTTCTCCTACAGCGAGGATCAGGTTGGCGCCGAGATCGAGGTGGCGAGCATCGGGATTTACGAGGGGCTGTCGCTGCTCAACCGGCTGCCCGGACTGGTGTATTGGCAGGGATTTCGCCAAACGATTATCATCACACCTGACGCTCTTGAGGACTATGACCGCCTGATGGAGACGTTGAGCGACAAGTGTCCCGTCGTCCGCCGGGGATCGCTGCATTAACCTTCTGCTGGCGGTATGGGCGGGTGAACATTTGTGCTATCACCATTATCTGGTAGGATCAACCCTCGTTAATTGATGAGTCTGCGGACTATAGAAAGGCGTGTCGATGCGCGACATCATCGTCGCGTTAGATTTGGAGACCACCGGCCTCGATATTCGATCTGACCAGATCATCGAGATAGGGGCGGTCAAGTTTCAAGATTCAGAGATCCTGGACGAATGGCAAACACTGGTTTATCCGGGCTGCCCGATCCCATCTCACATCACACAACTGACAGGGCTTAGAACCAGGGACGTGGAGCACGCGCCCCGGCTTGGCGACGTCCTGCCGGGCCTGGGGCGCTTCCTGGGAGATGCGCCTGTTCTGGGCCATAACATCGGGTTTGACGTCGAGTTCTTGCGGGCCGCCGGTCTCAAGCTCAGGAACCCCCTGATCGACACCTATTCTGTCGCCTCCACACTGTTACCCGATACGCCTCGCTACAGCCTGATCGCGCTGGCCGCGCTCTACGACATCCCTACCGATGGCGCCCACCGGGCGCTCAACGACACGTATATGTCGGTGGCGCTCCATCAAAAATTGTGGCAGGAGGTCATGTCGCTGCCGCTGAGCACGCTTGAGGAGATCGTGGCGGCGGGCAGGCAGATGCCCTGGAACGGCGCTCTGTTCTTCGAGGTGGCGCTGCGCGAGCGCGCCCAGGCCGCGTTCACCGAGAAGCAGCCTGCCCGGCAGGCCGAAGACGGACGGCTTGAGGAGGAATTATTCGGGGGGAGTGAGGCGGAGCAGATCACGGCTCCGGCAGGCCGGGCCATTCAGCCGGTCGACGTCGAGGCAGTCACTTCGCTGGTAGAGCCTGGGAGCGTGCTGTCGACCGTTTTAACCGGGTACGAACACCGGCCCCAACAGAAGGCGATGATCCGGGCAATCGCCAACGCTTTCAACGAAGGCCAGCATCTGTTGATCGAGGCCCCTACCGGGGTGGGGAAGTCGCTGTCCTATCTGATCCCGGCCATCCACTTCGCCGTCAAAAACGAGGCGCGCGTCGTGATCAGCACCAACACCTTGAACCTTCAGGAACAGCTGCGCTACAAGGATATCCCCATGCTGCAAGCCCACCTGGGGTTTCCCTTCCAGGCTGCTGTACTGAAAGGGAGAGGCAATTATCTGTGTCCGCGCCGCCTGGCGAGCCTGCGCCGCCGGGGGCCGACTTCCGCCGACGAGATGCAGATTCTCGCCCGCCTGCTGGTGTGGCTGACCCGGACGAACAGCGGCGACCGAACTCAACTGACGCTGCGCGGCCCGGTTGAGGAGAACATCTGGCGGCACTTGAGCGCGGAAAACGAGGGCTGCTCGATTGAGCGCTGCATGGTGCAGATGGGAGGTGCCTGCCCGTTCTTCCGCGCCAAACAGGCAGCTGATTCGGCGCACATTTTGATCGTCAACCACGCCCTGCTGCTCTCCGACGTCCAGGCTGAAGGGCACGTGCTGCCGGAATACCGCTACCTGGTCGTCGACGAAGCCCATCACCTGGAAGACGCGACCACTGCTGGCCTGAGTTTCTACACCGATCCCTACCTCATCCAGCGTCAGCTCAGCGACCTGGGCACCGCCGATTCTGGCCTGTTGGGCGAGCTGCTGGAACAATGCCGCGATGCGCTTCCCCAACGGCATTATGAGCGCCTGGAGGCGTTCGTGACGCCGGTGATCGAGGCGTCATCCTACATGAACCATCACGTGTCCCAATTGTTCCAGGCGCTCCGCAATTTGTTACAATCTTACACCAATTCTGGGAACAACGATTACGCCGAGAGAATCCGGATCGTCAGCTCGCTGAGGAGGCAACCGGGGTGGGGGGAGATCGAGAAACACTGGGATAACCTAAGCCAGTTCACCTCGACAATTGCGATGGCGATGGCCGACCTTGTCGAGGGGCTGCGTATGCTGGCCGATTTTGGAATCGCCAACTACGATGACCTGGTGGCGGGCGTGAGCGCGGCTTCACGTAACATTGGGGACCTGCATCAGCGCCTTGAAGAACTGTTCGCTGACCCCGATCCGAACGCTATCTACTGGGCGGAACTACGTCCGGGGAACGATTACCTCTCGCTGCACGTCGCCCCGCTTGACATCGGCCCGATGCTGCAACAGTACATCTGGAATGCCAAAGAGGCGGTGGTGCTGACGAGCGCCACGCTGCGAACGAACGGGGCGTTTGACTACATCCGGCACCGGCTGCTCGCCGAGGATGCGGAAGAGATGGTGGTCGAGTCGCCCTTCGATTACCAGTCCAGCACTTTGTTATACATTCCTAACGACATCCCGGAGCCATCCCAGCAGGACGTGTTTCAGCAGGCTGTCGAGGATGGTATCCTATCCTTAAGCAAGGCGACTCAGGGCAGGGCACTGGTGTTGTTTACCAGCTACGCCCAGCTTCGGCTGACGGCTAACGCGATCGGCGATGAGCTGGAGCGTGCCGGGATCGCGATCTACGATCAGAGTGATGGGTCCAGCAGGGCGCAACTGCTCGACGAGTTTGTGCGGAACGAACGGGCGGTGTTGATGGGGACCCGCTCCTTCTGGGAGGGGATCGACATCCCAGGCACGGATTTGAGCGCCCTGGTGATCGTCCGGCTGCCGTTTAACGTCCCCAGCGACCCGATATTTGCCGCCAGGGGAGAATTGTTTGACAATCCGTTTATCGAATACGCTATCCCGGAGGCCATCATCCGATTCAGACAGGGATTTGGCCGGTTAATCAGGCGAAAGAGCGATCGAGGTATCGTGACGATCTTTGACCGGCGGGTGATCAGCAAGCGATATGGCTCGATGTTTCTCGAATCGCTTCCGAAGTGCACGGTACGAATGGGGCGGCTGGCAGACCTGCCATCTGTGGCTATAGATTGGCTTGCCAAATCATAATCAGTTTGCATGTTGTATCGAAGAATGTAAAATTGAAGAGAGGCATTGATCCAGTCTGGCGCGTCAACCACCTCTTGCTCAAGGCGTATAATTATTCTGAAATGCGTTAAAATCTGTAGCAATTCATGTTCTTGTATCTTCTGGCGAACAGGCTGGACGATTTATCAAAGTCATTGGATGAAATGAGGGGTGTATGACTGACCATCCCAGTACTGAAAAAGAGAAGACGATTATCTGCATCGAAGATGAGCCAGCGATGATCGAGCTGGTGAAGCTCATCCTGACCAGCCGTGGTTATAAGGTGATGGCCGCCATGGGAGGGCAGGAAGGGCTGGACATGATCCAGAAAGCCAAGCCGGACGTCGTGCTGCTCGACCTGATGATGCCTGATATGAATGGGTGGGACGTCTATCAGCAGATGAAGGCTGACGAATACATGAAGACGATCCCGGTCATCGTGGTGACTGCCAAGGCCCAGAACATTGACAAAGTGCTCGGCCTGCACATTGCCAAGGTACAGGATTACATCACCAAACCCTTCAGCCCGGCGCAACTGCTGCGAAGTGTGAAACAGGTGCTGGGCGAAACAGAGGAAGACACCGACGTCAGCGCCTCCGCCGGGAAGAGTGTATCCGCCGGGTAAAGGACTCCGCTGCGTTCGCACCTGAAGGTGCCGGTTAGAGGGGGCCATTGCGCCCCTTTTTTATGTCGGGAAAACCGCCGTCCGGCGACAGCCGTGAAGGACGTGTTGTCTCTTTAGTAGATTATCTGCACTGTGTGAACTGAAATCTGAACAGCCCTGGTAGCGTGCCACATGGGGAAATCCGGAATGAAGGTGGGGAACCTAGTCAATAAGGCCACGGGGGATGTGGTGGCGAGCCGCATCCGCTGGTGTGAGTCCTTTGGCTGCAAGCTGCGCGGCCTGATGTTTCGCAGAACGCTGGAGCCTGAAGAGGGGCTGTTGATGGCTGCCGCAAGCGCCAGCCGCACGGCAACCTCGATCCACATGATGTTCATGGCTTTCCCGATCGCGGTCTTCTGGCTGGACGATTCGTACTGCGTCGTCGACAAAGTGCTGGCCCAACCCTGGCACCTGGCCTACGCACCATCCCTTCCCGCACGGTATACCGTCGAAGCGCACCCAGATTTGTTTGAGCGCATTCAACCTGGAGACACCCTTGAGTTTCAGCCTGCACAGTAGAAGGGGGTGGTGGCTGCTCCGCCTGTGCGGCGTGCTCGTCGTGGTGGGAGCGGTGGTCTCGACCGGGAGCAGCCCGGCGAACGCCCAGGACAGCCCAGGGGACAGCGTCCCTGGCGACGTCAGCATCCACGTCGTACAGGCCGGTGAGACCCTGGAAAGCATCGCCAGCGCTTACGGGGTGTCGGCTGAGATGGTTCGACTGGTGAACAATATCGACGGGCTGGCCGACCCTGAGGTGGGCCAGCGCCTGGTGATCCCGATCGGTGGCGCAACCTCCGAGAGCCTCCAAGTGCAGCCCGTCGTCGCCGGGATAGGCGATTCGCTTGAGGCACTGGCAAAGCGGCACGGCGGCTCAAGCGTGGCGCTGGCACAACTGAACGGGATTATCGCCCCAGATCACCTCCTGGTGGGGCAAACACTCCAGGTGCCCTCGGCAGCCGGATCGCCGGACGAGTCGATGGGGCTTATCCGGCTGGGCCGCGGCGACTCGATACTGCGGGTGGCTTTGAGGGGAAACGCCAACCTTTCCGCACTGCTCCAGCTCAACGGGCTGCCAAGCCCGTTCCTGGCTTTGCCCGGAGAGCTGATCGACGTGCCCGGTTCGCAGGAGCCTGACCGGGTGATGTTTGACCCCTGGGTGTCGGTCAGCCTACACCCGGTCCCGCTCGAACCGGGGCGCAGCGGGGGCGTGGTGGTGCAGACCGCCGGGCCAGGGACGCTGACGGGGAGTTTTGGCACCAATCAACTGACATTCGTATCGGACGAAGCCGGGACGACCCATCAGGCGGTTTTTGGGGTTGACCGCTGGACCGAGCCGGGGATTTATCCGATAGCCGTCCAGTTTGAGGATGCCAACGGGCGAAGCTGGGTTCTGGCGCGGAACGTCGTCGTGGAGAGCGGGAACTACGGCTCCGAGGTGATCCGCCTGGCCCCGGACACTGCCGAGCTGCTCGCCGACGAGCAGTCAATCGCCGAAGAAAATTTTTACATCCAGTCAAGCATGTCGGGCTTCAGCCTGGAGAAGTCCTGGGATGGCCTGTTCCTGCTCCCGGCGACGGGCGTGATGACCTCCGCCTTTGGCACGGCCCGCACCTACAGCGGCGGGCCGCAGCTGTATGCGTTCCACAGCGGGACGGATTTCGCCGGACCGATCGGCACCCCGGTGATCGCTCCGGCGGATGGCGTCGTCGTCGACACCGGCATCCTCGACATCCGGGGGTTTGTGACCATCATCGACCACGGACGAGGTGTCTATACCGGGTACTGGCACCAATCCAGCATCCTGGTCAATCCGGAGGATGTGGTGACCGCCGGGCAGCAGATCGGAGCGATCGGTAACACAGGGCTTTCGACGGCGTCTCACCTGCACTGGGAAATGTGGGTGGGTGGCGTGCAGGTCGACCCCTTGCAGTGGGTGCGCGAGGAATTCCCTTAGCGGCTCTTGACGGGGGCTGACCAGTTGGGCTAGAATGCCCGGCAGGTCGCTCACGGAACACATACTTCAGGCCCCCGTAGCTCAGCGGACAGAGCGGCAGCCTTCTAAGCTGACGGTCGCAGGTTCGATTCCTGCCGGGGGCGCTTTGTCTTTTCAGTATCGATTTGATCCCCTA
>Ga0315536_1000985_pt1 | contig 14431 bp, 15 predicted proteins | sample SalMarSW160230MG_FD_203093 | JGI IMG/M metagenome (GOLD analysis project Ga0315536, IMG submission 203093) | Salt marsh sediment microbial communities from the Plum Island Ecosystem LTER, Massachusetts, United States - Salt Marsh Sediment SW1602-30 ... | reverse complement strand
GGGTTGCAGCCCAGCGTGATCCCGGCGGTCGCCAGCTTGACGATGTCGGCCTCGAAGATCGAGCCGTTGTCGTCGGTGAAGTCGATCGAGCCGTTCGCCGCGGTCAGGTGGAGGGCCCGCACCAGGAACGCCGCCATCTGGCCTCGGGTGACCGCGTCGTTGGGACAGAACTCGTCGTTGTCGGGCGGGTTGCAGCCCCGGGTGATGCCGGCGGCGGCCAGCCAGGTGACGTCCCCCGCGAACAGATGCGACGCCGGGACGTCGAGGAAGCCGGTGCCGCCGTCGTCGAGGACCGTCACCGTCACCGGAGCCGAGAGCACTTCGTGTCCCACCGAGTCGACGGCTCGGGCCCGCAGGATCGCCTCGGTGCCGTCGGCCAGCGCCGAGGTGTTCCAGGCGTAGCGGTAGACGCCGGCGGACGAGTTCCAGGTGGCGTCGTGCCAGGTGGAGCCTCCGTTGGTCGAGACCTCGACGTCGAGGGTGCCGGCGGCGTCTTCCAGGTCGGAGGCGGAGACCTGGACGGTCACCCCGCCGGTGAGGGTGGCGCCCGCCGCCGGTGAGGTGATGGCGACCGCGTGGGAGGTCGACCCGGCGAGCCGGGCGTCGAAGCTGACGTCACTCGAATCGGCGCTCCGCTGGTGGACCTCCACCGCCAGGACGTTGGTGCCGGTCTGGATGAGGCCGGGGGAGAACTCGAAGGAGTCGGTGGCGTTCTCGACCGTTCCGTTGGCGACCGTGGAGGACGTGATGGTGCCGCCCGGCATGTTGACCCGGGTCAACTCCTGGCCGTTGAGGTACACCACGGCGCCGTCGTCGCGTTTCAGGTCGAGTTCCAGGGTGTGCACCGTGGTGCCGGTCGGGATGGTGAACGCCTTGCGGAAGTAGTAGGTGATGGCGCCCTCGCCGCCGATGTCGGTTGCCTCGTCACCGTCCCCGAATCCGAGCTCGGCGGGCCCCGAGTCCCAGCTCGCGTCGTTGAACCCGACCTGGCGCCACGCCGTGCCCTGGTTGGATCCGTCGGAGAGGTACTTCCACGTAGCGCCCTCGGGGATGAAGTCGGTGGTGGAGTAGGCGAAGGTGGTGGCCACCGCCGCGCTCGACTGGCCGGAGAGGTTGCCGTGGGGGTCGATCGCCTCCACGGTGTACGAGTGGGTGGAGGACACGCCGAGGCCGGTGGCGAGGTACTGGGTGTCGACCGTGGTGAAGACGGTGGCGCCGTCCTGGCGGATGCGGTAGGAGACGGACCCGGAGTCGTCACTCGCCGGGTTCCAGGTGAGGGAGATGCGGGTGGGGCTGGCCGGTTCGGCGGTGACGCCGGTGGGCACGGTCGGCGCCGAGGCGTTGGTGTCGCCCGTCTGGCGGAACCGCAGGAACCCGCGGAACGACACGCCGCCGCCGCTGGTGAGGTCGCCGCCCACCCAGAGGCGGGACCCGTCGAAGAAGATCGCCCACACCCCCATGGTGCCTCCGAGGCCGGGGTTGAAGGAGGTGTCGACGTTGAGGTTGTCGAGACGGGCGGCACCGAGCCGTTGCAGCGACCCGAAGGCGCCGTTGGAGAACTCGTTGTACCAGTGGCCGCCGAAGTAGATGCGGTCCCCGACGACGCGCACCACCTGCACGTCCCCGTCCACCTGGTAGGTGCGCTCGATGTGGCCGTTGCTCGCCGCCATGGCGAGGCCCCGGTTCGACCCGGAGTTCTCGCCGCCCACCCCGACGAAGACGTGATTCTCGGCGGAGTCGATCGACATCACGGTGTTGGCGGCACCGGCGTCGAAGGAGGAGATCGGGGCTCCCGTATCGAGATCGATCGCCACCAGGTAGCTGGTGCCCGACTGGCTGTTGACGCTGGTGAACCCGCCCCCGGCGTAGATGCGGTCCTCGGCGTCGGGGATCTCCAGGGCCCGCACGCTGCCGGAGTTGGCGGTCGGCGCCCACGACTCGAGGGCGCCGCTGACTCCGTCGAGGCGGGCGAGCTTCTCGCGCACCGCGCCGTCGATGCGGTTGAAGGAGCCGCCGACGTAGACGTCCCCGTTGGAGCGGACCGCGAGGGCCCACACCTCACCGGTGGTGATCGAGACGTCGAAGCTCGCCTTGACCGCGCCGGTCGCCGGGTCGAGGGCGACGATCCGGGGACGGCTCTGGCCGTTCACCGACGTGAAGGAGCCTCCGGCGTAGAGGGTCGAGCCGTCGGGGGAGGCGGCGAGGGCGCGTACCCCGCCGTCGAAGACGGGTTCGAACCCGGGGAGCGGCTGCCCGGTGGCACGGTCGAAGGCGGCGAGGAACCCGGGCGCGTAGTTGGTGCCGTTGCGGGTCCAGCGGATGGCGTCGAACCCTCCGCCGACGTACACGACGTCGCCGATCTGGGTGAAGGCCCGAACCCACGGTTCCCCGGTGCCGGAGCCGTTCGTCATCCAGGTCGAATCAGCCGTCTCCCGGAAGTCGTAGTGAGGGGTCTGCGCCGAGGCGGGGGTCGCGGCCAGCAGCGTCGGGACCAGTGCCAGTGCCGCCGCCGTGGCACGCCAGCGATGGACGCGCCTGTTCACGTGCCGTTCTCCCATCAGCCCCCGACTCCCCTCCAACTCGCACCGGGCCACCAGATGGCGGTGAACGGTAGCAATCGGTGGCGGTTACACAAGAGAGAACACGCGGAATGAGGTAACCGGTTCACCCCTGTCGCCGGTCACTGGACCGCCCGGTAGCTCCCGAGGACCCGGAGATGCGCCAGCGTCGCCGGAGGGGGCTCGATGATCCGGGCCAGCCCGGTGGGACCGGGCGGATGGACGAAATCGACGAAGAAGCGGTAGGTCCACGCCTCGTCGCTCGGTCGTGACTCGATACGAGTCAAGTTGGCGCCGCGGAGTCCCAATTCGGTGAGGGCGAGGGCGAGGGCTCCGGGGGTGTGACCCGTCGTGAAGACCATCGTCGTCTTGTCGTCGTCGGGGCCGATCTCGGCCTCACCGCGTGTCAGCACCACGAAACGGGTGGTGTTGTGGCGGCGGTCCATCACGTCACGTCGGAGCACCTCGAGGCCGTGGGGCGGTCCCGCCTCCGGGGGGGCGAGGGCCGCCACGGTCGGGTCCCCTTCCTCCGCGACTTCACGGACCGCCCCGGCGGTGTCCCGGCGGGGCACGGGACGGACCCCGAGCGCAAGCAGCGCCTCGGCGGCCTGCGCCAGCGCCTCCGGGTGCGACTTGACCGCGGTGATACCCCCCATCTCGGCGCCGGGGAGACCGAGGAGGGCGTGACGGACCTCGACGAGATGCTCGGCCACGATCGAGATCGGGGCGTGGTCCTCGTAGCCGGGGAGCCGGTCGAGGACGGGGAGGACGCTCCCGGTGGTGGAGTTCTCCACCGGCAGCACGAGCCGCGTCACCTCTTCTCGCTCCAAGGCGAGGAACGCCGCCACGAACGAGGGAAGGCCGACGTGCTCGTCGTCGGGATACAACTCGACGGTGGCTCGGTGGCTGTAGGAGTAAGGCTCGCCCTGGTAGCCGATGCGCATGAGCCGGACGATAGACGCCTCGCCGGTGGGTTCCGTCGAGCACCGCAGGGCGATTCGCGATTGACGAGGTCTCCAGGTCGCCTAGGGTGACCCGGCTTGGAGGAGGTTCCCGTGTCGGTCGGCCTCGTCGAAACCCAGTTCTTCACCTTCGGCAGCGCCGAAGACCCGTTCGTGCTCGGCGGCGGCACCGCCCTCGACGAGGTCACCGTCGCCTATGAGACCTACGGCGAGCCGAACCGGGACCACAGCAACGCCATCTTGGTGTTCCACGCCCTCACCGGCAGCCAGCACGCCGCCGGTCGCAACCCGGCCGTTCCGGGGGTGGGGGACCGTTGGACCGAGGAATGCCAGCGCGGCTGGTGGGACCTGTTCGTCGGCCCCGGCAAGGCGATCGACACCGACCGCTTCTATGTCATCTGTGCCAACTACCTCGGGAGTTGCTACGGCTCCACCGGGCCCTCCTCGATCGAGCCCGCCACCGGGAAGCCGTACGGGTCCCGTTTCCCCCAGGTGTGCTTCGCCGACATCGTCGACGTCCAGGTCCGGCTGCTGCACCACCTCGGCATCGACAGGCTCCACGCCGTCATCGGCGCCTCCACCGGTGGGGTGCTCGCCCTGTCCCTGGCGACCCGCTACCCGGACATGGTCGACATCGTCATCCCGATCGCGGCGGGGGTCCGCACCACCCCGCTGCAGGTGATCCACAACTTCGAGCAGATCAACGCCATCGTCAACGATCCCGCCTTCGAGGGCGGCGACTACTACGACGGGCCGGGGCCGGTGCAGGGACTGGCGCTGGCGCGCATGATCGGACACAAGACCTTCGTGTCCCTCGAGGCGATGAAGGAGCGGGCCCAGTCCGAGGTCGTCAGTCGCGACGAGGGACCGGGGCCGTACGGCATCGTGAGCCCGCTCGAGTCCTACATGTGGCACCAGGGTCAGAAGTTCGTACGCCGCTTCGACGCCAACAGCTACCTGCGGATCATCCACGCCTGGCAGACCTTCGATCTGGGGGCGGAGGCAGGGGTGGAGTTGGACGATCTGTTCGTGCGCTGCAAGCACCAGCGGTACATGGTGTTCACCATCGATTCGGACGTCTGCTTCTACCCGGACGAGCAGGAGGAGATGGCGCACTACCTCAAGCTGGCCGACGTGCCCTACCAGCGGGTCACCGTCCACAGCGAGAAGGGGCACGACTCGTTCCTGCTGGAGCCGGCGCTGTTCCGGCCCCATCTGGTGCACACCCTCTCCGACGAATGGGAGTGACCGTGGACTGGGGACACTACCCGGACGATCGCATCGTGGTGTTGCACCGCCGTGCCGTCGCCGCCTTCGACACCAGGGTGCGAGCCGTCGGCGCCGACCAGTGGGCCAACCAGACGCCGTGCACCGAGTGGGACGTGCGGGACCTCGTCAACCATCTCACCTTCGAGAACCGGTGGGCGCCGCACCTGCTGGCCGGAGAGACCATCGCCGCGGTCGGAGACCGCTACGACGGGGACCTCCTCGGCGACGACCCGGTGGCGGCCTGGACCGACGCCAGCACGGCGGCGCTGGCCGCGGTGGCGGCGGCCGACCTCTCCGCCGACGCCCACGTGTCGTGGGGCGTGATCCCGGCCCGCGAGTACGTGACCCAGCTCACCGCCGATCACCTGATTCACGGCTGGGATCTGGGGCGCGGGATCGGCGGTGACGAAACCCTGGTCGACGACGTCGCCGAGTTCGTGACCGCCTACGTCGAGCCACGCCGGGAGTTCATGGCGGCCTCCGGGGTGTTCGCGGCCCCGCTCGACCCGCCGCCTGGGAGCTCCCGGGCGGTGCGGCTGCTGGCCCTCTACGGGCGTCGCGCCTGGGCGTGACCGATGCCGGCACGGAAAGGCGGCATTGACCGGTGGCGGTCTACTGACATGGATGCGATGGATGGGAGCAGAGCGTCGTGACCGCCCCGGGCCCCATCGGGGTGTTCGATTCGGGCGTCGGCGGCCTCACCGTGCTCCGGGAGCTGCGGACCCTGCTCCCCGGCGAGTCGTATCTCTACCTGGCGGATCAGGCCTGGGTTCCCTATGGGGAGCGGACGTTGCAGGAGGTGCGGGAACGATCCATCCGTGTCGTCGAAGCGCTGCTGTCGCGGGGTGCAGAGCTGGTGGTGGTGGCCTGCAACAGCGCTTCGGCCGCCGCCCTGCATCCGCTGCGGGCCCGCTTCCCCGGGACGCGGTTCGTGGGGATGGAACCGGCGGTGAAGCCGGCGGCGGCGTCGACCAGCCGCGGGGTGGTCGGGGTGCTGGCGACCGACGCCACCTTCCAGGGGGAGCTGTACGCCTCGGTGGTCGACCGCCACGCCGGAGAGGTGCGGATCGTGGAGCAGGCCGGCGCCGGGCTCGTCGACCTCGTCGAGCGGGGCGAGGTGGAAGGTCCGGAGGTGCGGCGGCTCCTCACCGCCTATCTGGCGCCCATGCAGCGGGAAGGCATCGACACCTTGGTGCTGGGATGCACCCACTACCCGTTCCTCATCCCCGAGATCGCTCGCATCCTCGGCGACGGGGTGCGGCTGGTGGACCCGGCGCCTGCGGTCGCCCGCCAGGTCGCCAGGGTGCGGGGACGGTCCGTGCCGCGAGGAGATGGCGGCACCGTCACCTACCTCACCACCGGCGATCCGGCCGCCTTTGCCGCCCGGCTGCGGGATCTCGTCGGCGGCGATCCGCAGGTGGACCGCATCGGACTGTGACGTGGTGCCGTCCCTCGGGTACCGTGGCGTCATGGAGAGCATCGCGTCGTGCCGCGTTGGCAGCGCCAATGTCTTCGTCGTCCGGGGCGACCTGACGACACAGCCGGTCGAGGCGATCGTCAACGCCGCCAACGAGTCCCTGGAACACGGCGGCGGGGTCGCCATCGCCATCGTGCGGGCCGGGGGCCGGGTGATCCAGGAGGAGTCCGATCGCTGGGTCCGTGACCACGGGCCGGTGCAGCCTGGACAGGCGGCGGTGACCACCGGCGGAGCGCTCCACGCCACCCACGTCATCCACGTGGTGGGGCCCCGCTTCCACGAAGGGGGCGACAACGAGGCGCTCCTCACCCAGGCGGTGGAGGCCGCCCTCGACGCCGCGGCCTCGATCGGGGTCCGCTCGGTGGCGTTGCCGGCGATCTCGGCAGGCATCTTCGGGTATCCGGTGGCGGAAGCCACCGCAGTGATCGCCGCCGCCGTCGTCGGTTGGCTGCGGGACCATCAAGACGGTCCGGTCGAGGAGGTCCGCCTCGTCGGGTTCAGCGGAACGACCGGGGCCCATTTCGCTTCGGGTCTCGCCGCCGCGGCCCCCGGGCGGGACTGACGGCACGGCCGGCGCCAGGCGCCGGGCGAAGCCGGCCACCCCCGATCGGTTGAACGTGGCCCCGGTCTGGGGCGGGATGGCGAGGGCTAACATCGACTGCTCGTGGCAGGGAACACGCGTCGCAGCGGGTCGAAGCCCCGGTACGAGTATCGGGTGTGGGGTGAGGATCTCTCTCCCCTGGAGGCCCGGATCGAGCAGCACGGCCACAACGGGCTGCTGCGCACCAGCGTCGAGACCTACCTGATCGCACCCTCCAACCCGAAGGTGAATCCCAAGATCCGCGGCGGCAGACTCGACGTCAAGGTCCTGGTGCAGGTTCACGAGGGATGGGAACAGTGGGAGCCCCGCCTCAAGACCGCCTTCCCGATCCGGGCCGAGACGCTGCGGGACGCCTTCTTTCCGCTGATCGGTCTCGAGGCCCCGCCGCTTCGGAAGGACGAGTACACCCGCGATGAGATGCTCGAGGACGTGGTGGCCCCCCACCCGGGCCTCACGGCCATGAGGATCAGGAAGCGACGGCGGGGGTTCACCATCGACGGGTGCCTGGCCGAGATCGCTACGGTCGATTTCGGCGAACGCTCGCTGCAGACGGTGGCGCTCGAAGGGGAGAATGCCGCCGACGTCATGGCAGTGGGTGATCGGATCGGCATCCTCGCCCACGAGAACGTGAGTTACCCGGCACAGATCTGCAGGCTGAGCGAACCGGCCCCCTGAGAGGGGCCTCTGAGAGGGGAGGAGTCCCGGTGGGACAGGAGATCGAGCGCAAGTTCCTCGTCCGTGGCGACGCCTGGCGGGAGGGAGCGGCCGGGACCACCTATCGCCAGGGGTACCTGTCCACCGTCAAGGAGCGCACCGTGCGGGTGCGCACCGTCGGCGACCAGGGGTACCTCACCATCAAGGGCATCACGGTGGGCGCCACCCGAAGCGAATACGAGTACGACATCCCGGTCGAGGACGCGGAACGGATGCTCGACGAGCTGTGCGAGCGGCCCCTCATCGAGAAGACGAGGTTCGTGATCGCCGCCGCCGGTCACCACTGGGAGGTCGACGAGTTCGCCGGCGAGAACGCCGGGCTGATCGTCGCCGAGGTGGAATTGGCATCCGAGGACGAGGACGTGGCGCTTCCGCCGTGGGCAGGAGAGGAAGTGACGGGCGATCCCCGCTACTACAACGCCAATCTCATCGCCCACCCCTTCTCCCGCTGGTAGCGGCGCGATCCTCCCTTCCGTTGGTGCACGAACGGGGGGACAATGGGGGTGAGCGACGAGAGGAGCCGACTGCATGGGTCACATCAGTGGATTCCGCCGTGGTGGCCGTGACCTCACCCATCAATTCGAAGGATCACGGGTCCATCGTTCCAAGGCGTCGCGGGCGTACGAGACGCAGCTGGAGCGCCACCGCAGGCTCCATGAGGAGGAACGTACCCGCAACGAAGCGCGGGACGAGGACGAGCAGGCGGAGTGAGCTGACGAGCGGCTACTCGGCGGCTCGCCAGGCGTCCCGGAGCCGAACCTTGGCGCCGAGCCGCAAGATGGCGCCGGCGTAGATCCGGCCGCCGAGACGAATCAGCCCGTACGTCGAGGCCAGCAGCAGACCCACCGACACCGCCACCTCCCACGGCGGGACGGAGGTGACGGCCATCCGCGTCGGCATCACGATCGGTGAGGTGGGCGGGATGAGCGACGTGATGCGCACCAGGGTGGTGTTGGGGTCTTCGAGCGCCACGATCGAGATGAAGAAGGCCGGCAGCAGCAGGGGCAGCGGGAGCATCGCCACGCTCTGGATGTCCTCCTGACGTGACACGGTGGCGCCCAGGGCGGCGTAGATGACGCTGTAGAAGGCGTAGCCGAGCAGGAACCAGAAAATGACCGAGAGCAGGATGCCGCCTCCGAGGCTCGGGATCGACACGTTGGCGATGTGGAAGGTGGTGAGGGACAGCAGGATGGCGCCACCGAGGATCACGACCTGGGCGAGCCCGAGGAGCCCGATGCCGATGACCTTCCCGGCGAGCACCTGGTAGGGGCGGACCCGGGACAGCACCACCTCCACGACGCGGCTCGCCTTCTCCTCGGTGACGCCCATCATCACGAACTGCCCGAACAGGAGGATCGCCATGTAGAGCACGAAAGTGCCGATGTTGGCGCCGATGCGGCGCGGTTCCGCCTCGGGATCCACCTGTGTCAGCCGTTGGTTGGTGAGGGCGGCGGGTGAGACGAGGGCGGCCACCTGCTCGTCGGTGAGGCCCAGATCGGCGGCCTGCCGGCGGCGTTCGAGGTTGGCGACCGCGCCGTTGACGATGGCGGCGAGGCGCAGGTCGGGATCGCCCTTCCACACCATGGTCGAGGTGCCGATGAGGGCGACGTCGGCGTGGCCGTCCTGCACCGCCTGCTCGGCGCTGGCGGTGTCCGGGTAGGTACGCACGTCGATGGTGACGTCGAAGGCCGAGGCGGCGGAGTCGAGTGCGGCCTCGATCCCGGTCGGCACCTGTCCGGTGAGCCCGATGACCGAGGTCGGCGTCTTGCCGGATTCCCACGCGATGAGCTGACCCATCAGCAGTGCCAGCCCGACGATCAGCACCATGGTGACGAGGAAGGCGCGGCTCCGCGCCCGCTGCTTGAGGTCGCGCATCGCGATGTGCCAGATCTGGGCGAGGCGTCCGGTGGGGCCACTCATTGCGCCACCGCCTCCCGGAACAGGTCGGAGAGGCTGGGCGGCTCGAAGGCGAACCGGGTGACCTCGCCCTCCTGTTGCGCCAGCGCCAGGATGCGGTCGATCCCGGTGTCGTGACGGGCCAGGTAGCGGGGTCGGCCATGGCGGGTCTCGACCCGTTCCACCCCCGGGATGTCGGGTGCCCACGGGACGCCGTCGACTTCGACGACGAGGTGGCGGCGGGTGGAGCGGGCCCGCAAGGTGGCGAGGTCGCCGGTGAGCACGACCCGGCCCTGATGGATGATGACGACGTCTTCGCAGACGTCTTCCACCAGGTCGAGCTGGTGGCTGGAGAAGATGATGCCCACTCCGGAGGCGGCCAGGGAGTGCAGCGTCTCCGAGAGGGCCTCCATCCCGATCGGGTCGAGACCGGCGAACGGCTCATCGAGGACGGCCAGCTCGGGATCGTGCACCAGCGCCGTCGCCAGCTGGACCCGCTGCTGGTTGCCGTGTGACAGCTGTTCGAGTTTGGACGTGGCCCGGTCGGCGAGACCGAAGGTGGCGAGCCAGCGGTCCGCCGCATCGTTCGCCTCGCCCCGGCCCATCCCGGAGAGCCGGGCGAAGTAGACGAGCTGCTCACGGATCGCCATCTTCGGGTAGAGGCCCCGTTCCTCCGGCATGTAGCCGAAACGGAGCCGTTGCTCGGATGTGACCGGCGCGCCGTTCCACCGCACCTCGCCGGCGTCGGGGTGGATGAGGTCGAAGATGCACCGCATCGTGGTGGTCTTGCCCGCTCCGTTGGGGCCGAGGAAACCGAGGATGCGGCCGGGACGCACCTCGAAGGTGGCACCATCGAGGGCGACGACGTCACCGAAGCGTTTCTCGAGTCCTTCACAGGACAGCACGGTTGCTCCTCGCGACCAGACGGCAGGGCCGAATCGGCACACTAGTAGACGGTCCGGACCCCCTCCCGGAGGGCGAGGGTCGCGCCGGGGCGGTACGATCGGATCGCGGTACCAGGAGGTGGAGATGGCACGGGTGCTGGTGGCATTCGGATCGAAACGAGGAGGGACGGCCGGCATCGCCGAAATGGTCGCCGATCGCCTCCGGGAGGCCGGGGTTGACGCCGATCTGTCGGCGGCGGCGAAGGTACGGAAGGTCCAGGACTACGACGGGGTGGTGGTGGGCAGCGCCCTCTACGCCGGGCGCTGGCGGCCCGAGGCGGTGCGGGTGCTGCGCCGGCTCGCCAAGGCGCCGGCCCACCCGCCGGTGTGGATCTTCCACAGCGGTCCTCTCGGCGACGAGGGGGCGTCGAAGCCACAGGACCTCCCGGGCAAGGTGGCGACCCTCGCCGCCCGGCTGGAGGCGCCGCCGGTGGTGACGTTCGGCGGGCGGCTCGAAGACGACACCAAGGGATTCATCGCATCCAAGATGGCGAAGCGGGTGGCCGGCGACTGGAGGGACCGGGAGCAGATCTGGGCCTTCGCCGACGGCGTCGCCGAGACGCTGCACCGCGGCGTCTGAGCACGGAAGGATCGGGCCACGGACCGGGGGCATGGCGGGCGCGCCCCCGTTGCTTGACACGCCCCGGTCCGTCTGCCAGAGTCCGTTCTCGGCCGTGACACCCCCTCGGGGGAGTTGCGGCGTTTTTCGTTTCTGGAACCGATGACGAGAGAGGAGGAGCCGATGAACACGACGCACGATCGTTCCGTGTGCCGGATCGGCGCGTTCCTCACCGGGGACGTGCCCGGCACCACGGTCGGTGCCTTCGGCACCGGCATCCCGGCTCCTCTCGGGCGCCGCGACGTGAGCTGAGACTCCGTCCCGCCGATCTCCAGAGGAGCCGCCCCCGGGGCGGCCTTCTCTCGGCCCACCCCCGGACCCCATGGAGCGGGTCTCGTCGGGAGATTCCAGAGGTTCGATTCCTCCCGTTCCGCGACGGCGGACCCGTCACGTCCGTTTCCGGTCGCCGCGCCGGCGTCACGGCCTGATCAGCCGGCCGGCGGCCTCGGAGACGGCGTGGCGGGCTCGCCGCCATCACATCGTGAGCAACGGACCGAGAGAGGAGGAACGCCGTGCAACACGCACCCCAGCAGCTCCGTCTGGAGCGGCTCATGGTCACGTCCGGCACCGTCGCCTGGCGCGTCCCGCGCCGTGCCGACGAGCAGCGTCGCAGCCGCCTCCGGCAGCACGACGCCGCCCGCCGGATGCTTCACGCCCGATGAGTGGCTCCCTCTCGATACCGGGAGCCGCCGCGCCGTCACGGGGGACGGCCCGCATAGGGGCCGTCCCCTCCCGGCGCGGGTTGCACCGCGTGGAGCACCGGTGCGACGATGCCGGTGGCGCAACCCGAGGAGGGGGCCGATGACCGGGTCGGATGTCACCGCCATACCGGCGGGTGGGTTCGGTTTCTTGCGCCGTCTTCTGTGGACCGATGCCTGGGGGTCCGGGGCGCTCATGCTGGTCTTGATCGTGGGCGCCGGTGCGGTGGGCCGTTTCGCCGGGATCCCCTTCGGGGTGCCGCTCGGGATCGGGCTCGGGGTCATCGTCCCGTGGGTGACGTTGGTGGCCCTCGTGGCGCGCCGTTTCCCACCGCCGGTGCGGGGGGCGATCGCGATCATCGCCGGCAATCTGGGGGGCGTGGCCGCGGTCGTGGTGGTGCTGATCGAGTTCCCCGATGCCCTCCTCTCCCGCGCCGAGTGGGTGCTCGCGTTCATCGGTGTCGGGATGCTCGTCCTCGCCGTCCTGGAGTGGATCGGTCTGCGACGCGCCATCACCTGACCCGGCCGTCGAGCCCTGCGAGAGGCTACGCCGGTCACGCGGCACCCTCCGCCCGCGGATGCGATTTGTCGGATCGTTCGGCGCCATCTAGACAGGGACCCGCGGTATCGGAGAACTGGGAGACCGCGCAACAATGGACGTCGGCCATGTGGCTTCTGACCCGGGCGCGCCCGCAAGCCGGCGTCGCGCTTCGGTGAAGGTCACCCTCGTCCTCGTCCTCCTCTACCTCTTCCTCGTCGGGGTCGGTCTGCTCGAGTGTGGCATCGGCCATCTCGGCAGTGGGTTCACCGACAGCCTGTTCCACGGCGTTCACAACCCGATCGTCGGGCTCCTCGTCGGCATCCTCGCCACCGTGCTGGTGCAGTCCTCCTCGGCGACCACCTCGACCATCGTCGGTCTGGTCGCCGCCGGGGTGCTCTCCGTCTCCGACGCGGTGCCGATGGTGATGGGCGCCAACATCGGTACCACCGTCACCAACACCATCGTGTCCCTCGCCCACCTGCGCCAGTCACGCGAGTTCGAGCTGGCGTTCAGCGCCGCCACCATGCACGACTTCTTCAACCTTCTCGCGGTCGCCATCCTGCTGCCCCTCGAACTGACCACCCATCTGCTGTCGACCCTCGCCCGCGACGTCGCCCAGCTCCTCTCCGGCGGCGCCTCCGGCGGCACCTTCGACAGCCCGATCAAGGGAGCGGTCGGCTGGGGGGTGGGCCGTGTCGAGACGACGCTCGAAGCGATCGCCGGTCATGCCACCGCGATGGGCGTGCTCGCGCTCCTCACCGGGCTCCTCCTCGTCTTCGTCACGCTCACGTTCATCACCAAGAACATGCGGGCGCTGGTGGCGAACCGGATCGAGCGCACCCTCAACGCGGCGCTGCGCCGCAGCGGCACGGTGGGGATCCTGGTCGGCACGGTGGTGACGATGGCGGTGCAGTCCTCCTCCATCACCACCTCGATGCTGATCCCGCTCGTCGCCTCCGGCATCCTGGTGCTGCGCAACGCCTACCCGATCACACTCGGCGCCAACGTGGGGACCACCATCACCGCGCTCCTGGCGGCGCTCGCCACCGGGGAGGTCGACGCCCTCACCATCGCCGTCACCCATACCCTCTTCAACATCGGCGCCATCGCGATCATCTACCCGTCGACCCGTCTGCGCTACCTCCCGGTCACCATGGCCGAGAAGCTGGCCGCGATGGCGCTGCGCCGCAAACCGCTCGCCCTCACCTACACGTTGGGCGTGTTCGTCGTGATGCCCCTGCTCGGCATCCTGATTCTCAGATAGGAGCGACTGGTCATGGTGTTCGAGTTCTTCCGTTCCTCGGGCCGTTCCACCCTCCAGGAGGTGGAGGACCGCCTCGCCCAGATGGTGCGGGACGGGCGGGCCGTATACGACGCCGCCATGAGCGCGGTGTTCGGAGGCGGTGCGTCGAAAAAGACGAAGAAGGAGGTCAAAGGCACCGACCGGGGCATCAACGAGGCCCAGCAGGAGGTGCGCAAGGCCCTCGTGCTGCACGCGTCGGTGGCGGCTCCGATCGACGTGCCCGAGACCCTCGTCTACATGAGCGTGGTCAAGGACGCCGAACGGATCGGCGACTACGCCAAGAACATCTACGACCTCGCCAAGTATGGGGCAGATTTCACTTCCGCCCCCGATCTGGAGGAGCTGGAGGCCTACCGGGACCGGGTCGGGCGGCTCATCGACGAAGCGGTGGCGGTGTTCGAGGCCCGCGACATCTCTCGGGCCAAGGAACTGATCAACACGGCCGACGCCCTCCTCGACGAGTACGACGACCACGTCAAGGCGGCCTTCGCCTCCACCGGGCCGGCCTCCGATGCGGTGGCGCGAGCCCTCTTCTACCGGTTCCTCAAGCGCATCACCGCCCATGTGATGAATCTGATGACGTCGATCGTGTTCCCCATCGACCGTCTCGACTACTACGACGAGGCCAAGGACGACCGGATGCCGTGAGCAGGGCCCGCCCCGTCAGCGAGGCGGTCCTTTCATGATCCGCTCGATCCAGGTCTCCAAAGCCAGACCGGATGCCGGATCCCAGCCTTCTCTCCACCAGGTGGCCCCGGCGGCGGCCAGCGACGCGGCGTGGTCCCGCCCGGCCGCGCCGCCGGACAGGATGGAGCCGCTCACGGCCACCTCGAAGGGATCTGGGGAGCT
>Ga0315536_1000979_pt1 | contig 14479 bp, 12 predicted proteins | sample SalMarSW160230MG_FD_203093 | JGI IMG/M metagenome (GOLD analysis project Ga0315536, IMG submission 203093) | Salt marsh sediment microbial communities from the Plum Island Ecosystem LTER, Massachusetts, United States - Salt Marsh Sediment SW1602-30 ... | reverse complement strand
GTAGCCACGAAATGCGTCCGGGGGGAGGTGTAGATGTCAATCGGTGTGCCGATCTGTTCTATCTCTGCCTGACGCATGACAACGACCCTATCAGAGATCGAAAGTGCTTCTTCCTGGTCGTGAGTTACATATACGGTGGTGATGCCGAGCTGTGTTTGGATGCGGCGGATCTCCTGCCGTAAGCTCACCCGCACCACGGCATCCAGCGCACTTAAAGGTTCATCGAGCAATAAGACTTTTGGTTCGATCGCTAAAGCTCGTGCGAGGGCTACTCGCTGCTGCTGTCCACCACTGAGCTCACCCGGGTATTTGTTCCCGGCATCTCCCAAGCCAACCAATTCAAGCAGCTCCTGCGTCCTATCCTCAATAAAACCCTGCTCACGCTTGGATACCCGCAACCCGAAGGCGACATTCCCCCAGGCCGTCATATTCGGGAACAACGCGTACGCCTGAAAAACCATCCCCATACCCCGCTGATGCGGGGGAACTGAAGTGATCTCCTGGCCTGCCAGTCGTACCTGACCGTGATCGGGCATCTCAAAGCCGGCGATCATGCGCAGCGTGGTCGTCTTACCGCACCCGGATGGCCCGAGGAGTGAAATAAACTCTCCTTTTTCCACGCTGAGGTTGAAATCGCGTACGGCGGCAATTTCGCCAAAGGATTTGTCAATCCCCTCCAGTTCCAGATACGTCATACCTTCCCTCCTACCGGAGCCTGCTGGCCAAGTCTTTCGCCTGCAGACCTGGATCCCGATGTACGCCGGGTTCCCCAGGTTGTGATCCACAGAATGATGAGCGATGTTGCCCAGGCAACGGTGAAGCTGATCACTGAGTAAGCAGAGGCAATCCTGCCATCTCGCCGGGTGTAGTAAACGAGCTGCATCGGGAAGGTCTTATAACGGGCACCAACCAGCAAAGTAGCGAGTGTGAACTCACCAAAAATCGTTGCAAATACCAGCAGGCCGCCACTGAGAATTCCAGGCATGATATTCGGGAAGATTACCTGGAGCATGGTCCGCGGCCAGGAGGCGCCCAGGCTTTGGGCCGCTTCCGTCAAACGGCGGATATCGATCGCCTCCAGGCTGCTGGCTACCGGACGGTACATAAAGGGCAGGGTAAAGATCACGTAGGCCAAGACGAGCATCGGTGGAGTTCGAGCGAGTTGCAGCGGTCCCTGCCCATACAGCTTGATCAACCCCAGTGCTAGGACAACTGCCGGAATTGCAAAGGGCAGCGTCGTGATCAAGTTAAGGAGCGGCAGCGCGCGCGGCAGCCTGAGATGGACCCAATACGCCGTCGGGACGATCAGCAAGGTGCTCACCAGGACCGTGATGGCCGAGATGGTGATCGAGTGGCGGAATACGATCAGGAACCAGCGATCCTGAAATGCGGTTTGATACCATTCAAAGGTGAGGCCTTCTGGCAGAATAGACCGATCCCAACGAATGGCGATTGAAAAGACGTAGGTGGCCAGGATGGGCAAGAACATATAGACCAGGAAAAGGATGATGCTCATCCGCCCGAGAACGTTGCGCTGCTTCATTGCCGCCACCTGCGCGCTCGCCGGGCGGCAAGCTGGTAAAGCAGAATCGTCGCTCCCATCAGGAACAGGGTCAGGATGCCCATCGCATCCCCGGCCCCTGGATCACGCAGCACCTCTCCGGTCAGGAGTGAGCCGAGTTGGAGCGTCACCAGGTTGAAGCGTGAACCGGTTAGTGTGTACGCGGTGGCATAAGCTCCAAAAGCGTTGGCAAAAAGCAGGAGCAGGTTGGCCAGGATAGCCGGGGCGAGAATCGGCAGACCGATATAGCGCCAGTAGCTGCGTGCATCGGCACCGAGACTCAGCGCCGCCTCTCGCCATTCCTGCTTCAATCCCGCGACAGCCGGCAGGACGAGCAATACCATCAGAGGCAGCTGGAAATAGGTATAGGCCAGGACTAAACCCCAGAAAGAGTAGATGCTGAAGGTGGGATAAATCTTCCAGCCGAAGTAATGCGATAAAGCCAGAGTAAGCACACCGTTGCTTCCAAGGATGACGATGAACGCGAAAGCAAGCGGGGCTCCAGAGAAATTCGAGGTGACATCACACAATGTAACGACCAACTCTCGTACCCGGCTGCTTCGCAGCTGATGGACAAAGTATCCTACGGCCGTCCCCAGGATCGTACCCAGAATTGCAGTTATTCCGGAGAGAAGAATGCTGTTGCGGAATGATTGCGTGTATACCGGCGCCGTCATCTGCAGGTAGTTATCAAAGGTGAAAAAGCCTTCCTTGGATTGAAAACTGCCTTCAAGCATAAAGGCGAGCGGCAGGACCATCACCCCAATCGTGATGACCAGGAATGGAATCAGTGGCAACCAGTTCCACCATCCTGCGGTCAGCTTTCGAAACCGTGCGCCTCGAGTAAGCTGCATCATCCAACTCTCATCTCAACCGGTGATCTCAACTGCGGGAGCAGCATGTTGAACCTTGAGCAATCGCAGCGCTGGATCCCAACGCCAGCCATCCGTCCCACTTTCATCAACCCGCGCCAGGGGTGAGCCGCCGCAAAAAACCTGAACCGGTTCGAAGGTGAGCTTTAGCAGCTCGATGGCATGCGCATCATACGTTTGGTAGCTCACCTGGAGCGGGCTGTAGTTGATGGAGGTGATCACGGAAGATGTTCGAAGCAGGTGGTCTGTCGTATCGGGAGCCATATCAGGCAGCGAGGCCATGCCGTCGATAAAATGAGGCACATAGTCGAAGTAACCATCCGTGAACCAACATTGGTTGTAGTAATCAGGCCGGTCTATTCCGACGTGGACGTAGCCTTCCTTGGTGGCCATATAGCTCGCCCAGTTGAAACAGCGGCGGGCAAGCTGTGCATATTCCGGCAATCCTGTCATTTCGCTGAACCGTGCACACACTGAAGCGAAACGGGATGTGTGGCTGCCCATAACGTGGAAGCAGAAGGATTGCTCATGAATCGGCACGGCCTGATAGAACGGTTCGCTGCCCAAGTGTTCTTCCACCCATCCTATTAATGCCCGGGCATGTTCAACCCAATCGGGATCCTGCTCCGGGTGATCCATCAAGTAACGAGCCGTCTCCAGTGGGCTGTACTGCTCTCGATTCTCATTTTGAGGATCTTGCTGGATATCTTCGAAATACCCCTTCCAGCGCCCATTTTGCAGCGGGAAGCTCGACAACCAGCGCCAGGCGAGATCACGGGCTTCACACAACTGCTCACTGTTTTCAACCCCGAGAGCAGTGAGTTCGTCGAACAGCCGAATCGCTGCAATAACATGGCTGGAGTATGCTTCGACAACCGTGCCTGAGCGCACATCAACCCGGAACGGCCAGGGTGAATGGTCTTCATCTCCCGGTTGGCACTGACCTGCGAGAAGCAGAGCACAGTGCATTGCGTACTCAAAGAATCGCTCCTCAGCGGTCAATTTATAAAAAGTAAGATATGCAAGCGCCGCCTGGGCGACTTTATCAGGCTCGGTAACGTAGTGGCCATCCGCTCGTGCGCCAAAATAAACACCAAATCCAGGCTCGGCCGAGGCATACGGCACCCCCGGCCATGTGAAGTGCTCCGGCGTGTGGTAGGCAATCAGCCGGTCGAGCATCGTACGGACCACATCATGAAACCATGTTTCACCACTGTACGCGTAGTAACGTGTAAGCGTTTCGACGGCCATCGCTGACTTGCCCGCCGGGTTGTCGGGCCAGATCGTCGGTCGGAGCGGATCGGTCCAAAAACATGAGTAACCGATATACCAGGGCAGCCCACTGCGCTCATCCAGCGGACAGCGGCGGATGAAATCCATCGCCAGCCAGATCACGCGGTCAGCCTCTGCCCATGCGAGCAGACCCTCGTTCTCATCCAGAACGATCTCCCGACCGTTAATTTCGATCACCCGAGACTTTCACCTTTACCTCTGGCCAACTTACATTGCCAACAGCGCACTCCTGCAAGTGGGCGGTACTCAAGTGCAGATATATTTCAGACAGCTGGGCAGGAATCAGATCGCGATGACCTCGATTCCCAGCAGATCCGCCACTTTCTCCACCTGCTCACTTAGATGTCCATAAGCGAGTGCCATATGATGCGGTGAACCAGCCAGCAGCCAGTTATCGCAAAAATCAATGATCGAACCATTCGAATAACGGAAGAGCATCTGAGGTGCGGCAACCGGGCGAGGTGTCATCGGCAGTGATTCGCCTTCCCCAACGATCAGACGCCAATCACCATCTCCCAATGGGATCAAGGAGAGGATGGTGACATCACCGGGAGCGTAGGCAAACTCCAGTCCGGCACCGCGTCCGTTCACACCCTCGTAGTAGATGCTGGGCTTGATGCGAACCTGTTTCGGATCGGCAGCCATCGCCGGGTTACCGTGACCGTCATGAGAAAGGATGATCGCATCCTCATCAAAGTCGATAACGTAGTTTTCCAGGAAGGTGACCTCGCCTGCCAGCTCCTGCAGGATCATCATCGCCGTTAGCGTCGTAACATCAGCCTCGGTAGCAACGGGGATATGCTCGGCACACAGGATCCCCGTCCCGTAGCTGGGGATGATCCCCACCCTTGGATCGGTCAGCCAGATCTGGTCAAAAATCGCCAGGCCATCAAACTTGCCCTCGCGGGCGATATCAAGCATGGCCAATGTCAAGCGGACCGAGCGATCGAAGGATTCCGCCGGCATCTCGCTGGCGTCGTAGCGCTTGGATTGTTCATCCATGAATTTCTTGACGCGTTTGGCATCCATCGCCTCTGCCGCAACGGCAATCTTTTCCGGCTCGATCGGCCAGCACACTGGTCCGATCATATCCCGCAGGCTTAGATAATCCACCATCAGGTCGGTCATGCCCTCGAAGGGATGGCCGATGATGCCAACGCGCATCTTCTCCAAACGGTGGATCACACCGGCTGCAGTTGCATAGGCTCCGATCTGCTCGAGGCCGGCCGGGTCTTCAATATGACTGGTGACAAGCTGGAAGGGACGGCCAGACCGGATCAGCGCGCTGGTCAGCTCGGGGAGCCCGGCCATGCCTGAATTTTCCATAATCACATCAAAGTCGGCCTCTTCTGGCAGGCGCCGTATCTGCTGCGTGTTCCAGACCAGAATTGGCGCCTGGACGCGCAGCAGTGTGCGCATCGGAATGATTCCTTTCTGGTAGGCGAGCTCAATCGCGATAATCAAATCGACGCCTTCGGCGTTGAAAACTTGCGTTGCCCGGTCAGCATCGGGCTCATATTCAACAAAACCGGGGTTGACCACCTCACCGTAGGGAGCGAGGATCGCGGCAATCCGGTCGGTAGCCTGCGCCATCTTCGGGCGCATATGGCCGGTTTTGTTGTAATCGTCTTCCAGCAAAGCTGTTACAAACAAACCAATCTTCGGGCGTGTTGACATGGTTTTCCTCCTGCATCTCCGCTGCGTCTTGCTCTTCTGTACCTGAGTCCTTCTTACTCAAAGTCAGCCTGGAACCGCGGCGCCAGCGTTTCATAAAGCTGGATGTATCTGCCATATGCATCTTCATATAATGGACAGTTCGCCGGCAGGGGTTCAAGTCGTTCAGCCACCTTCACCATGGCATCGGCGGCCTCAAAGACTGTTGCAAAGTTTCTTGTTGCCACGGCAGCCAGAATCGCATCGCCCAGCAAGGCCGAATCCTCATGCGTCAAGGAAACAACCGGGCAGTTGCAGACGTCGGCCTTAATCTGGCGCCATAACCGGCTCCTGGCCCCACCGCCCGTCGCGCGGACTTCCTTAATCTCCAAACCGGTCGTGGTGACGAGTTCGAGGTTTCGGCGCAGCATAAATGCGACTGCCTCCATAACGGACCGCGCAAAGTGCGCTTTCCGGTGGGCGAGTGTAAATCCATAGAACACGCCACGCGCGTAGGGGTCGTATTCCGGGCTGAACGCTCCTGTTAGGTGAGGGAGCATCAGCAGGCCGTCACATCCAGGCTCTGCTTGTTCGGCCAGTTCCGTCAGCAGATCGTACGCATCGAGACCACCCTGGCGAGCGCGGGCTATCTCGACCTCACCAAAAACATCACGGAACCACTTGAAAGACATCCCACCGGTATCACAGACCGGATCGAAGAGGTACATGCCGGGAAGGGCATGCAGGTAGACCGGGATCTGCGCTCGTTCATCAATATCAGGCCGATCAACAGTTACCTGGATGGTCAACGCCCCACCGGTGCTCTCGGAGACGATTTCCGGCATCAGGTTTCCGGCTCCGACCGCCCCTGCGATCTGGTCCATGCCACCCAGGACGACAGGTGTTCCGGCTTGCAAACCCAGCATGCCGGCGGCTTTTAAGTTCAATCCGCCGGCAATCTCTCCTACCCGCTTGAGGGTTGGCAGTCTTTCTGGCGAAATGCCGACGGCGTTAAGCGCCTCCTGCCACCAGCTGTGGTTGTTAATATCCAGCAGGAGCGTCGTGCAGGAAACACCACCATCGGTCACGTAATCACCGGTCAGGCGATGGATAATGAAGTTCTGTGCCAGCAGAAACTTATAGGCCTGGCGGAAGATCTCCGGCTCGTGCTCACGAATCCAGGCAATTTTGCAGGCGGTCCAAGTTGGATTAACCTCAGGTATTCCCGTGTGGGCATAGACCCTGGAGCCAAGCTGGTCTGCGAGCTGGTTCGCCTCAGCCCGGGCTCGATTGTCGAGCCAGACCAGCGCCGGATATATCGGCTTGCCATCATGGTCCACGGTGATGACGGTTTCCCCCTGGCTTGACACGCAAATGGCAGAAATGGATTCCGGAGATATCCCGGATGTTCCCATGATTTGGCCGATGACCTCTACGGTCGACACCCAGTAGTGTTCTGGATCAAGCTCGACTCGGTCAACCCCGGGGGTGTTGAGTGCATAATCCTGGGCCTGCAAGGCTAAGCACGTACCGGAGGCATCAAAGACCGCCGCTTTGACGGAGGTCGTACCGATATCAAGCCCTAGGTAAGTACTCATGATTTGATCAGTTCAGCTCGAATTCGCGCGCTGCCCGGCTGGGAGATACACCGGCTTGCACAACCTGTTTCAAGGCACCTAACAGCTGTCCCGGCTTTCTAGCCTGGACTACATTCCGGCCGAAAACCACCCCCCGCGCCCCGGCCTCAACTGCATCTGCGGCTAATTTCAAGGCATCCAACTCAGTCGGCTTCTTCATCGCACCGAGCGCGAAAATCGGGATCGCTGTAGCGGAGGTAATCTTGCGGAAATTTTTCCCGGTGTAGAAAGTTTTAACCAGGTCGGCGCCCAGTTCGGCCGCCATCCGACAGCCGATCAGAACCTGCTCCTGCAGATCCTCTGGCTGAGCAAAATCGCCGCCGATCGGGTAAACCTCGCAGATCAGAGGGACACCGGCAACTTCCTTCTCCTGGACGTAGCGTGCAACGAGCTCAACATTGTGGGCATCTTCAGCTTGATCCGGTCCCTGCAAAGTCAGGCTGGCAACAACCAGATCGGCACCCAGGTGAAGCGCCTCATCAACTGTGAGCAGCGGCACGGAGTAGGAATGGTCATAGTTCCACTGCGCCATGTAATTCGTCGCCCAATTGAGGCGCGTAATCAGTGCCGGCGACCCGCGTTGGGAGAAGAAGCCGGCACAGTGGCGAATCATACCTGCGCTGAGCAGGATGCCATCGGCATTACCCAATTTACGGATCACTTTGGGGAGATCAATCAGCCCAGGCAGAGGGCCAAAATAAAGGCCGTGATCGATGGCGACGATCACGGCGTTCGTTGATCCAGAAAAAAGCCGACCCAACCGGATATCTTCTCCAACCTTCGTCATTATGGGTCTCCTTAAAATGCGCTTTGAACGATGTACGCAAGTCCCCTGCTCTATTCAGGATTGCGGACTGAACCTATCATAGCCGTGAAACTTCGGTTCGTCAATGTTTAGAATTATGGTCTTATTTGTTTATTCTTTGTTTTTACTTCGTTTTGTTGTATTATCAGAAGGTAGAGGCGGAACTTGGGGACGGTTGAAGCATGAATACATATCAGCGCAGGGACCTTATCGTCCAGAAAATCCTCGAACAGGGCCGGGTGCAGGTCTCGGATCTGGTGCAGGAGTTCGAGCTCACCGACACCTCGATCCGCAACGATCTGACCATCCTGGAGGAGATGGGCTTGCTGCGCCGTGTTCACGGCGGAGCGGTCTCAACCAGCCGCTCAATCCAGCTTGCCGCTTATAACACGCGCATGGAGCACAACCGCGAGCAGAAAGCCCGCATCGCGGCTGCTGCCGCAGCGCGGCTGCATGCAGTCGACATCATCCTGCTCGATTCGGGCACGACCGTGCAGTACCTGGCGCGTCAAATCCCGATGCAGGTCCAGCGGTCGGGAAGGCTGCGCATCGTCACCAACTCTATCCCGATCCTGGAAGAGATTGGCGGTTGGGCGCCCCACAACCTGCTCATGCTGGGCGGGATCTTCCTGCCCGAGCACCAGGCCACGGTCGGGCCGGAGACGCTGCATGGTTTGCAGCAGTTTAACGCAACCACGGCATTTCTGGGCTGCGATGGATTAACGCTCGATGGCGGCATCACCTCTGCCCACCCTCTGGTAGCTGAAGTCGGCCAGATGATGGCAGAGCGAGCCGAGCAGGTGATCGTCCTTGCCGACAGCAGCAAGCTCGAGCGGGCTGGCTTCGTCCCGATCATCCCTCTGGAAGATATCGATCTACTCATCACAGATGACGAATCATCCTCGGGGGTTGTGGAAGGTCTGCGTTTGCGTGGGATCGAAGTCGTGACGGTCTGATGATCGAAGTGACTATAGGGCTCGAGAAGAGCGCCAAGCTAATTAGCAGGGAGATCATGCTCCCGCAATGTGCTTTGAAGGCAGGTCGTTTTGGGATATCTTGACCTAATCCACGTAAATAAAAGCTACGCCAGTGTCCATGCCGTGCGTGATTTTTCAATTTCAGTGTCTAAAGGTCAATTCGTATCTCTGCTTGGTCCTTCCGGCTGCGGCAAAACCACCACGCTCCGGATGGTTGCAGGCTTTGAAAGACCGGACGCTGGAGAAATCCTCCTTGACGGGGAAGATCTCACCAGCGTCCCACCCAACAAACGTAGCGCCGGCATGGTTTTTCAAGCTTATGCCCTCTTCCCGAATCTATCTGTTCAGGGGAATATCGCTTTTGGCCTCGAGGTTGCTCGGCGACCTAAACCTGAGATCCGTGCCGCGGTCTCGGAACTACTCCAGCTAGTGCGTCTGGAAGGAGTTGAGGATCGATTCCCACATCAACTTTCAGGTGGGCAGCAGCAAAGGGTCGCCTTGGCTCGGGCACTGGCACTAAAGCCAAGATTGCTGCTGCTGGATGAGCCCTTGAGCGCATTGGATGCTAAAGTCCGTGTCTCCCTGCGGGCGGAGATCAGGCGCATTCAATCCGAGCTAGGACTTACAACAATCTATGTGACCCACGACCAGGAAGAGGCACTGTCCATCTCGGATCGCGTCGTCGTGATGCAGAGTGGCAGCATAGAGCAAGATGCTACTCCGACCGAGATCTATCGTCAGCCCGCATCGCGTTTCGTGGCAGATTTCATCGGAACGGCGAATGAGTTCGAAGGCATTGCCCTCGATAGTGGCATCGTTAAGGCACCGGGGTTTTTGCTCAAAGCACAGATTCCAGCGAACCTAATTGGAAAGAAGATCGTGGTTCTAGTACGCCCGGAAAATATTCAGTTGGTGGAGCATCCGTCTCACAAAGCATCAACAGAAAATGTGTTTATCGGCAGAGTCGAAAGCATCTCGTTCATGGGGCCCGTAACAAGGATCTCGATCGCGGCAAACGATATGCGCCTCATGTGCGATATCGGAGCCACGCAACAAACCCAGCTTGAATTTAACCAGGAAGTATCGCTTGTATTTCCCCCGGAGGCCTGCCAGGTGATGGAAGCCTGACGCGCAACCATTCGGAGATAAACAGGAATCTAGCAACTTGTGGAGCAGAGAAACGCGAACGTTCTATGAATATATTCCATGAGAAAGATGGAAATTCAAGAAGGAACGCTCTATGCAGTTAACAGTCCTGGGTGCTGGAACATGCGTGCCGGTTGCCGGGTTTAGTGCGCCGGGTTATCTCCTCGAGTTTAGTGGGGTTTCTTTACTGCTCGACGCGGGACCCGGAACGCTTGGGCGTCTTCCAGCTCATGACTTCAATTATCAGGATCTCCGCAATATCCTCATCACCCATTTGCATCCAGATCATTCCCTGGACCTGCTTACGATGATTCAGGCACTTGGCGCCACACCGGGCTGGACCAGGACCGACGAGCTTAACTTGATCGGGTGCTCTGGTTTGAGAGATTTCATCCAGCGGCAGCTTGAAATATTCCCGGATATCGGCCCAGAGACATTCTCGCTCAACACGATTGAACTGGAGGTAGGGACAACGCAGTTTCCGGGTTGGAGCTTGAAATCTGCCCTGACGGGGCATACCCCCTCCAGTCTGGCTTTTCGAATCGATGCGGACCAAAAATCCATCGTTTATACAGGCGATGTAGCCAATCCCGAAAGCCTCATAGATTTGTGTCAAAATGCCGATCTGTTGATCTGCGAATGCTCGTTCCCTGACAGCGATCACTCAGATGATCATCTCAACACGTACCAGGTCGGGACCCTTGCTCACGCAAGTCAAGTAAAAAGTGTGCTGCTTACCCATCTATACCCCCCCGCGATCCACTCAGATATCGTCAAGCAGGTGCAGCGACACTTTAGCGGTACGGTTGAGAAGGCCAGGGATGGCATGATCGTCTCATTATGAGTGAAATCGTTCCGATCCAAGCCGATAAACCGGCTACCCCAAAGCGCCTCCGTCTCTGGTCGGACTGGATCGCATTGATCCCGTTCTTTCTCTTCGGGATAGGTTTTGAAATTATCCCGATTTTGCTTGTCCTGAGCTCCAGCATGAAGAGTGAAGAACCCTGGTTTTTGTTCGCAAACTATCAAAGGGCGATGGCCCCGCTCCTCGCCAGGTCTTTCCTGAACAGCATCAAACTTTCGGCGGCAACGGCTTCGCTCGGGGTCCTGCTCGGCGGCTTCGTCGGGTACGCAATCTATTCGAGCAAGAATAAGATCATCCGTAACATCACGATTGCTCTTGCTGATGTCGCCACCAATTTCGGCGGCGCACCGCTCGCTTTTGCGTTCATTATCACATTAGGTTCGACAGGTATCGTCACCTTAGTGCTGAGCCGGTACTTTGGAATATCTCTCTATCCAACCTTTCGTATCTACTCAATCGCGGGCTTGGTATTGGCCTACCTTTACTTTCAAATGCCCTTAATGGTGCTCCTGATCCAGCCTCCGCTTCATGGTCTGCGCAGGGAATGGAGAGAAGCTGCTATCAACCTAGGCGCTTCCAACTTTCAATACTGGTTTCGGATCGCTTTGCCGATCCTAGCCCCGGCATTGATCGGTGGGTTCCTGCTCTTGTTCGCAAATTCATTCGGAGCCTATGCGACGGCGTGGACCTTAACTGGACCGGATATCAACCTGGTCACTGTACAGATTGCTGCTCTCGTACGAGGCGAGGTTCAACTGGATCCAGGTACTGCTGACGCAATGGCAACCATCTCACTTTTGATTATGGCCGTGTGTGTCGCTGGTTATCAATGGACCCACTCCCGGGCACAGCGGTGGCAACGATGAAGGGCTCAAGTTTCTGGCGTTTCCTCTTGATTGCCTTCTTCTTGCTCTATCTGCTCGTTCCGCTTATAGCGACGACCGCCTTCTCCTTCGCAAATCGCTGGGATCGATCGATCTTGCCCGAAGGGCTAACCCTGGATTGGTGGAGAGCGGTAACAGAACGTCGAGCATTCGGAGCAGCACTCAAGAATACGCTTTCACTCTCCCTGGCAACGATGACCCTTTCGATCTTACTTGTGACCCCGACCGCATACTGGGTCCACCTGCGGGTTCCTAAGGCGAAACCATTTGTTGAGGTTCTGACGATCCTCCCCTTCGGTATTCCCGGGGTGGTCCTGGCATTAGCCTTGATCCGAACCTATGCACGATTCGGGGGTCATATTATCTATAGTCCTTTCATGCTGGTCCTTGCCTGCATGGTGATCAGCCTGCCCTTCGTCTACCGCCCGATCGTAAGTGCCCTCAACAGCGTCGACATCCGGGCATTGACCGAGGCTGCACAAACCCTCGGTGCTGGTTGGTTTACCATCCTGCGGCGAGTCATCGTCCCCAATATCATGCCAGGAATTCTTAGTGGCGGATTGCTTGTCTTCTCGCTTGTCTTTGTTGAATTTACACTGGCCAACCTGCTTGTTGGGCCCCGCTTTAAAACCTTCCCGATCTACCTGGTTGAATTTACAAGGTTCGATGGCCGCCAAGCAAGTGCGCTGGCTGTGATGAGTTTTATCATCGCCTGGTTAACCTCGCTGGGTTTGATCTGGGTGGCAGGACGGGTTGGCGGTGATCGGGAGGAGGCGATTGGAGCTCGCTAGGGATAAGGGAACCGAATTGAATTCATCGTAAGGGATCTATGCTTTCCGTTCGTTTTGTACTTTATGAGCTACGAGCACTCCAAGGTCTCGGCGAAAACCATATCTGCCATCTTGGAGCAGGAAGGAGGCCTGGATTAAGGCGAAGATATTCTTTTCAAACTCACTCGTTGGATCCGATCGGCTGATATGTATTCCGCAGCCAACAGGTTACGTAACTAAGGAGCGAGGAAGATGAAATCACGAACCATACTCATGACCGTCCTGCTGCTAACTGCCCTCACCCTAGGCGCTTGCGGTCAGGCTGCAACAGAGGCGCCAGTCGCGTCTCTCGAAGAAGGTGCCAAACAAGAGGGCCAGATTTATAGCTATGGAATGTCGGATGACTGGGTGAACCTGGGATACATGTGGAAGACTATTGAGGATCGCTACGGCGTCGTTCATACCGATACCGATATGACCAGTGCGGAGCAGATCACCCGCCTGCTGGCCGAGAAAGACGCGCCGGTTTTGGACGTGGCCGATATCGGGTACGATTTCCTGGGAACCCTGCTCGATGACGGGCTTGCGATGACCTACAAGAGCCCCGACTGGGCATCAATCCCCGATCAGTTCAAGGATCCCGAGGGGCGCTGGGCGTCCGCGTACTGGGGAGCAATCTCATTCCTGGTTAATACAGATCTTGTGACTGACATGCCTGCGACCTGGGATGACCTGCTCAAGCCCGAGTATCATGACATGATTTGCTCACGCGACCCACGCGTCTCCAGCTATGCAACTGCATCTGTTCTGGCAGCAGCCTATTCGCATGGTGGCGGTGAAGGTAATGTTCAACCAGGCCTAGATTTCTTCCAGCAGCTTCGGGAGAGTGGAAACTGGCGAGAGGGCGTCGTCCTCAACGTTGCCGCCGTACAAAAGGGTGAATGCCCGATCTCGCTTGTGTATGACTTCGACGGCTTTGCCAAGCGAGATGCAACCGGGCTGCCGCTGGAAGTCATCATCCCCTCCGATGCGACCGTCGGGATGATATTCGCACAGTACATCAACGCTCTCGCGCCACATCCTAATGCGGCAAAACTGACGATCAATTACTTCTACTCGGATGAAGGTCAGATCGCCTTCGCGACTGGCTACGCCCATCCCTCACGAAGTGTTGATCTGCCCGCTGACGTCGCGGCTAAGATCCTGCCGGAGAGCGCCTATCCCAACCTGTATTTCCCGACCAGCCTGGATTCCTTCTCGGCGGCGGTGAAGAACATCGTCGATGGCTGGAACCAGATTGTGGGGGCCGAATAGGAGGCTAATCCGGACTACGGACCGGTTCGCCAGAATGGCGGCTTCCTGGTAGACAAAGGCCCCGTGCATGCGGTACTAGCACGGGGCCTTCTCCATTCCAGCAATTTGTGGGGAAACCTTAGATTTATTCCGAATTGGCCCGTAAGCCAGGTGGATTCCCTGCCCTTGCCAGATGATGTTGGGGTAAAGAATCTACGGTTGTTCGTCTCCATTTTCGATCCTCGGCAGCTCGACCGGTTCGGTCGGCGGGAGCATCGTCTGCCGCACGAACGACTGCAGCCGGCTGCTGCGGCGCTTGACGACGATCACGGTCACGTCGGCCTGCTTGGCGATCTGCTCGGTCATGGGACCGATGAGGATATTGCGGAAGATGGGCTCCTCACTGGCGCCCATCACGATCAGGTCGTAGGGTTTGGCGGCTTCGAGAATCGCCGGGACCAGGTTCGCCCCCTCCACAATGTTCTCCGAGATATACGGGTATTCGATGCCTTCCCGGGCGTAGCTCGTGATTTGCCGGGCGCGCACCCGTGTGCTGCTCTTCGATCCCGGAGGGACAACGTGAATCAAATCCACTGCAGCCGGTGTTTCCTCGGCCGCCGCCATAACCACAGCCATCTTCACCGCCCGCCGGCTGTTTGGCCCTCCGGCGACAGGGACGAGCACCCGCTTCACTGCCTTCTTCGCCCGGTAGCGGACCAGGGC
>Ga0315536_1000977_pt1 | contig 14484 bp, 11 predicted proteins | sample SalMarSW160230MG_FD_203093 | JGI IMG/M metagenome (GOLD analysis project Ga0315536, IMG submission 203093) | Salt marsh sediment microbial communities from the Plum Island Ecosystem LTER, Massachusetts, United States - Salt Marsh Sediment SW1602-30 ... | reverse complement strand
GCAATTCCTGCAAATCGGACTCGCGCACATCGTGGTGATGGAAGCGGTCTTTGAAGCCGGCCGGCAGGCCTATTTGGATCAAGGCGATCCACGGAACGGGCAGAAAGTGGCCGCTGAAATCTGCGGCAGCGTCAGCCCGGGCCGGACCGAGTTTGTTGTGGACCCGGCCAATGCCGCGCGCACCTACACCGTGATCCATGACCTGAAGGCCCTCTTCCCGATCATCCGGAACGTCCACATCAAGCATTCCTGCCCGGAATATGTCTTCCGCACCGAGGGCGAGTAGCATGTCCTGCTGCCGCCGGCTTCTGCGTGAGGAACAGGGGCAAGTTCTTTACCTGACCCTGGCGATGTTCCTGGTTCTGATGGCCTTCACCCTGGTATTCGTCAACGTCATCTACCTGGCGGCCGTGAAGATTAAGGTCCAGGATTTGGCCGACAATATGGCCCTGTCCGCGGCGACCTTGAAAGCCCGCGTATTGAACAAAATGACCAATTTAAACGCCGCCCTGGAGTATCTCGCCCTGGAGGGCGGGACGATCCATACCACCAAGACCTATGCCACGCTGGTGGAAATGCTGGCGGCGCAAAGCATTATGATCGGAGTCTACACGACCAGCGTGGCGCTGGCCGAAAAACACAACCAGAGCCTTCAGGGTCTGCTGGAGCGGATCGCCCGAGAAAACGGCCTGGAGGAAGAACGCGGGCGGGTGCAAGTGTACGCGGCCAACATCGAACCGCCCTATCCCTGGAACGCTTTGAAGTCCGACATCGCGTTGAACCTGGAGGACTTGTATTTTCTTCCGACGCCGACCAGCCCGCCGGTTCCGCTGTATTTTCCGCTTGTTTCCCTGTCCCCGGCCCATGACTGGTCGGTCCAGACGCGCGTGGAATGGCGGACGCAGGGGGAAATCATCGGCGGCCGCAGCCTGGGCGTACGTCTGCCCGACATCGTGGCCCGGGCCCGGGCGGAATTTTACGACGAGCCCGTTCCGGGGGTCGCTTTCGGAAACCAGTGGCGGGTGCGGCTGGTCCAACCGCGACAGGATGTGGATGACAAACTGCGCAGCCAGGCCGGAACGCCGCCGGCCGCGTCCGCACCGGCTCCGTCCGCTCCCGCTCCCGGAGATTCCGGCACCTACGCGGGACAATATCCGCCCCCGGACGAGGAGGTTGTCGCCGCCCCGGAGCCCGTGAGAAAACCACCCGTAGGACGCTCCGGGAAATGAAGTTGCGACGCATCCGCCGGCGGACTACCAGGCCTCATCAAAAGGATGAGGCTTAGGGTTCGGGGGCGATGAAGCCCCCGACTGAAGTAGGAAGGAAAGCAGGACGCATCGGCGTCCGCGTCAGGGGAACCTGTGGTTCCCCTGAAAGCACCAATGGTCCAGGAGGAGAAGCATGAACAGGCAAATCATCATCGCCCTCGTACTCGCGGCCCTGGCGGCCTGCCTGACCTATTATTACATCAGCGAAAAGGAAGCCGCCGTGCAGGCGGACGTCACGCCGGTCAAGGTGCTGGTGGCCAAAAAACCCGTCAACCGGGGCAGCCTGCTGACGGCGGACAAGGTCGCCATCGTGGATGTGCCCGGGGCCTACGTGATGCCCGGGGCCATTTCGGCCGCCACCCCCAAGGAGGTGGCCAAACAGTGGGAGGAATATAAAAACCAGTTCGCCATGGTGCCCATCGCCAAGGGCGAGCAGATCCTGCCGAACAAGCTTTCCAAAATCCTGCCGGGCTTCGCCGGCGTGGTGCCCGACGGCATGCGCATCGAGTCCTTCGCCTTGGATGCAGCCGCCGCCGTGGGCGGGCATGTGAAGCCCGGAAACCGCGTGGACGTGCTGGGCACCTTCGAACATCAGTACCAGGGATTGAAAAGAATCACGGCCGTGGTGCTGGCGCAGGACATCCTGGTCACGGCGGTGGGGAACGTGACCACGGCGGACCAGGCCCGCGAGGGTTCCCGGGGTGCGGTACCGGCCGGCGGCAGCGTGACCGTGAGCCTGGCGCTGGCGCCCGAAGACGCGGTCCGGCTGGCCTTGTCCGAGCAGGAAGGCCGCCTGAAGCTGGCGCTGCGCGCCATGGGGGACGAAAATTTCCTGGACTTGCCCGATCAGAACCTGGGCAGCGTCTTGGGGCCGCTGATGAAGGTCCGGCGCGAGGAAATCAAGTCCGCCCCCCGGCGCGTTCCGATCATCAAAGGCCTGCAGTAACCGCCGGCAACGGACCGGTTCGCGCGGCGGGATTATTTCCGCGGGAGGGGATGTATGAAGCCTATCCAAATCATGCTGGGCGCGGGCGGCCTGCTGCTGGCGGCTTCCGGCGTGCTGGCCGGGCCGGACATCAATCTTACGCTGGGTGGCGCCAAGGTGGTGACCGTGCGCTCGCTGGAGCGGGTGGCGATCGGCAACCCCGAGGTGGCGGACGTCAAGCAGATCAGCGACCGGGAGCTGCTGGTGAGCGGCAAGAACCTGGGGACCACCACCTTGATCGTGTGGAAATCCGACGGGCGAAAAGACATTTCCACCGTGGTGGTGGCCGCCGGCAAGTCCGCGCAGACCATGATCGAGGTGGATGTTCAGGTCATGGAGATCTCCAAGTCCGATAACATGGATTTGGGGCTGGATTGGGAGAAGCTGGCGGGTGCGGGCGGGCAATTGACCCTGGTGGAGTCCACCAACCCCTTGCGGGCGATCGGCACCCTGGAACGCGGCAAGCTGGATCTCCTGCTGAAATTGCTGGTGGAGAAGGGAAATGCCAAGGTTCTGGCCAGGCCCAAACTGCTGACCTTAAGCGGGCACAAGGCCAGCTTTTCCTCCGGCGGAGAAATCCCCGTTTCCACGGTCAGCGCCACGGGCCAGGTCAGCGTGGAGTGGAAAAAATACGGCGTGAATCTCGACGTCCTACCCACGGCCACCGCCACCAACAGCATCAGCGCCGAAATCCGCGCCGAGGTTTCCGACGCGGATTTCACCCACTTAGTCCAGGGCAACCCGGCCATCAAGACGCGCTGGGCTTCCTCCACCATCCAGGTGGATCCCGGCGCCACGGTGGTCATCGGCGGCCTGATCCAGAACAAAACCCAGGTCAGACACCAGGGCCTGCCGGTGTTGTCGGAAATTCCCGTGCTGGGATACCTCTTCAAGTCCACACGGCTCATCCAGGATGAATCCGAACTCGTGATTTTCGTGACGCCGCAGCTGGTGCGGCAGTAGGGGGAGGGCGATGCCTGACACCACGGCAGGGCGGATCATCGTTTTCCACGGCGGCAAGGGAGGCGCAGGGAAGAGCCTCCTGGCGCAAAACCTGGCCTCCGCGCTCGCGGACCGCGGGCGGCGGAGCATTTTGCTGCTGGATCTCGACGCCGCCGGCCGCGGCGAGTACGCGGTGCGCTGGCCCCTGCCCGAGGGGCCGAGCCTGGCGGACATCGCGGGCCGATTGAGCCGCTTCGATGAGAACACCATCCGGGGTTATTTCCCCAGGAGCCCGTCCGGCGTGGAAGTCGCGGCCTTGGCGCGGGACGCCCGCCAGGCCCTGGAAGTGACCAGCCACCAGGTGCAGCGGGCCCTGGGGCTTTTCCGCCGCGCGTACGAGGCCGTGGTGGTGGACAACCTGGCCGGTTGGGACGCACTGGCCTTGGCCGTCTTGGACGCCGCGGACAATATCCTGATGATCTGCGCTCCGGACCTCGTCGGGGTCCAGCAGGCCAGGGAGGACAGCCGGCGATACCAGGAGCACAAGTTTCCGGCGGCCAAGATCGGTTTGATCCTCAACCGTGCCGACGTGCCGGAAGCGCTGACCCCGGAGGCCCTGGGCCAGGCCCTCCCCGGTCACCCTTTGCTCGCGGCGTTGCCGTTCGAACCGAACGCCACCGAGGCCATCAATACCCGGCGTGACCTGGTTTCACTGTTTCCCCACGCCCCCTGGACCAAGGCGGTCCAGGCCCTGGCCCGGAACCTGGAGTCCACGGCCCGTTTCCAGACCCGGACCCCGGGAGCCTCCGGGGATCAGGGCGCGTGCGAAGAAACGGCTGCTGCCAAAGTCGACACGGCGCGGATCAAGGAAAGGATCCACCGCCTCCTGCTGGAACATCCCGAAATCAGGTCGTACGCCTCGGATCCGGCGTTGAACCCAGCCAGCCAGGGCTTCCTGCGGGAAAAGGTGGAAAGCGTGGTGACCTCCCTGATGGCCTTGGAAGCCCCGGAACTGAGCGTGCGCGAGGAACGGGAACGGCTGGTGCGGGAGGTGGTGGATGAAGCCCTGGGCCTGGGGCCGCTGGAGGATCTGATCCGGGACGAGTCGGTGACGGAGATCATGGTAAACCGCCGGGATCAAATCTACGTGGAACAGGAGGGCCGCCTGCGCTTGACCCCGAAATACTTTATCAGCGACAAGCAGCTGATGACGGTCATTGAACGCATCGTGGCGCCCCTGGGGCGCCGCATCGACGAGAGCCAGCCCTATGTGGACGCCCGCTTGGCGGACGGCTCCCGCGTCAACGCCATCATCCCCCCGCTGGCCTTGAAAGGGCCCTGCCTGACCATCCGGAAATTTTCCAAGCAGCGTCTCAGCGTCGCGGACCTGATCCGGTTCGATTCCTTGACGCCGGCCATGTCGGGGTTCTTGGGAGCCTGCGTGGCGGCGCGCAAGAACATCGTGATCTCCGGCGGCACGGGTTCCGGTAAAACCACCCTCTTGAACGTCGTGGCGGCCTACATCCCGGAGGACGAGCGCATTGTCACGGTGGAGGACGCGGCCGAGCTCAACCTGCCCCAGCCGCATGTCGTGACCCTGGAGGCGCGGCCCGCCAACATCGAGGGCAAGGGAGCGATCAGCATCCGGGATCTGGTGCGCAATTGCCTGCGCATGCGTCCCGACCGCATCGTGGTGGGGGAGTGCCGCGGCGGCGAGGCCCTGGATATGCTGCAGGCCATGAACACGGGCCACGACGGCTCCCTGACCACGGCGCACGCCAATTCTCCCCGGGACGTGATCGCACGCCTGGAGACCATGGTCCTCATGTCGGGCATGGACCTGCCGGTCCGGGCGATCCGCGAGCAGGTGGCCAGCGCCGTGGACATCGTGGTTCAGCAGTCCCGCCTGCAGGACGGCTCGCGCAAGGTCACCCAGATCGCGGAGGTCGCGGGGCTGGAGGAGGGAATGATCGTTCTGAAGGACATCTTTGTGTATCAGCAGACCGGCCTGGAGCCAAGCGGCCGGGTCCGGGGCGAGTTTCAGGCGACCGGACACGTGCCGGCATTCATCCGGGACCTGGCTGCGCGCGGCATCGACATTGACGAGGAAATCTTCCGGAAGATATAACCACCGGCGCAAACGGCGCCGGACGTCCGGCAAGGGGATCCATGAACAGTCTCCTGGGAGTGAAATATCTGAGTTGTGCCTTGTTGTTCCTGGCCGTGTATCTTCTCGCGCTGGGCGTGGATCTCCCGCGCCGAAACCAGTGGCAAAGGTGGCTGGACCGCCTGCAGGTCCGGATGCGCCGGGAAACCGCGGACCCGGACCGCCCCGAAAGCGGGAGCCGTCGGGCGCGGCGCGAGCTCAACCTTCGCGTTCTCGGGTTGGCGGGCGGCTTCTGTTTGGGGCTGGCCCTGGCCTGGGACCCGGCCTTTCCGGCCGCCACCCTGGCGCTGGCGGGTATTCTGGCCGCAGCGGGTTTTTATGTCCCGGTCCTGATCGCGGCCTCGCGGGAGCGCCAGCGCCGCCGCGCCTTGGAAACGCAATTGCCGGATGCCCTGGAATTGACCGCCAATTCCATGCGCGCCGGACTGTCCCTGGTCCAGGCTCTGGAGGTCGTGGCCCGCGAAATCCCCCGGCCGCTGGCGGCCGAACTGTCGGATGTTCTTCGGGACGTGCGCCTGGGCCTGGCTCCCGAGGATGCCTTGGCCAAGCTGTCCGGCAGATGGAAAAACCCCGACCTGGAGTTATTCGTGCTGGCCGCGGAGGTATCCCGGCGCACGGGAGGCAATTTGGCGGCCGTGGCCGTGCAAATCGTGGAAACCGTCCGGGAACGGGTGCGCTTGCAGGGCCGCATTGCGTCGCTCACGGCCCAGGGCAAGATGTCGGGCTGGGTCGTCGGCCTGCTGCCTCTGGGCCTGCTGGTGGCCATGAGCCTGCTGGATCCGGAACTCATGCAGGGCTTTCTGCGACATCCCCTGGGTTGGATGCTTCTGGCCGGGGGTGTAATCATGGAAATCCTGGGCGCCTTTTTCATTCGGAAAATCATCGACATCGACGTATAAGGAGCCGGTATGTTTGAAGGGTTGATCCCGCTGCTGATGTTCATCGCCGTGTTTCTATGCGCCTGGAACCTGCAGCGCCTGATCCGTGCGCGGCGCCTGCAGCACCAGGTGGTGGCGCTCGGAACCGCAGCCGACCGGCAAGCCGTGGGGCCGAGACCGCCGGCCTGGAAGAAGCTCTTCTTCAACCTGTTGCCGCTGCTCGGGGCCTGGCAGGCGCGCTGGCTGCCTGAGACCTGGCGCCTTCGGGTTGAAAAGCGGCTCGCCTACATACCGCCATGGCAGGGACGAACCGCTTCCGAATGGCTTGCAGCCAAGGAACTGGCGGCGGTTGCCGGCCTGGGGGCCGGCTGGCTGCTGGCGGGGGATGCCTGGTGGGCCGCGCTCCTGGCCCTCGGGGCCTTTTTTCTGCCCGAGCTGTGGCTGCGGGAACAGGACCAGAAACGGCGGCGGGGCATCTTGCGCGAATTGCCGAACCTCCTGGATTTGCTCGCGGCCTGCATGGAAGCCGGCCTGGGGTTCGAGCAGGCCCTGCTGACGATCCTGGAGCGGGATCAGCGCGGGTATTTGAAAACCGAGCTGACCGAGATGATGCGCGCCATCCGCATGGGCGAGTCCCGGCGCGATGCGCTGCTGGAAATGGCGCAGCGCGTGGAGGAGCAGGATTTTACCACGTTTACCACCGCTTTGATGCAGGCGGAAAAGCTGGGCGTCAGCATCAGCCACACCTTGCAGACGCAGGCGGTCCAGCTGCGAAGCAAACGTTCGCAGCAGGTGGAAAAACTGGCTTTGGAAGCGCCGGTAAAATTGCTTTTCCCCCTGATCGTGTTCATTTTTCCCGTGGTTTTTCTGGTCTTGTTCGGCCCGCTGGTGATCCGGTTCATCCAGGGTTTTTAGGAAAGGTCCGTTCCCGTGTCAAAATATCCCGTGCATCCGGCCTACGCGGATTTGCCGGAATCGGATATTATCGCGCGCTGCCGCCAGGGCGATCTGGAGGCCTTCAACGTCCTGATCAGCCGCTACGAAACGCGGGTATTAAACCTGACGCTGCGGTATCTGCGGGATTACCATCAAGCCGTGGATGAAACCCAGGAAATCTTTGTCAAGGTCTTCCGGAAAATCGGGCTGTTCAAGGGCGAGGCCGCCTTCGGCACCTGGCTCTACCGCATCACGAGCAACCACTGTTTCAATGTTCTGAAACAGAAGCGTTCGGGATTCGGAGACCGGCAGAAGATGATTTCCCTGGAGTCGGCCCAACAGGGCCGTTACCCCCAGGTGTGGCAGGATGCGCGCGCGCCCAAACCCGACGAGGTCTTGGCCCAGGAGGAACTGCGCCAGCTCCTGCTGGAGCTCATCGAGCACCTGGCCCCCGTACAACGCCAAGTCATTGTCCTGCGGCACTTCGAGCATTTGAGCTACGAGGAGATCGCCGCGATTATGGAATTGCCGGTCACGACCATTCGCTCCTGCCTCTTCCGGGCGCGCAAACGCCTGCGGATTCTGCTGACGAAAAAACGGGGTAAGCATCGTGAAAAATGATTGGGACCGATTATTGAACGCCTACTTGGAGGGTGACCTGCCGGCCGCCCAGCGGGACCGGGTGGAGGAGCTGCTGCGGCGGAATCCCCAGGCCCGCCGGGATCTCGATGCATGGCGGCGGGTTATCGGCGGCCTGGAGAACGCCGCGCCTCCGGTTGTGCCGGCGCCGCCCGAACTCAGAACGCGGATCATGGACCGGCTGCGCGCTTCCGGAGGCGGCGGAACCGGCGGCGGGGGCACGGGTCCGGCTTGGCGGTGGATTCGCTGGCCCCACGTGCTGTCCGTTTTGGTGCTGGCGGGCTTGACCGGGACCTTCATCCATCTGGACCACACCCGCCAGTCACGGGTCCAGGCGCTGCCGCCGGTTTCCGGGGGGCAGGCCTCGGAAGCATCCCTGGACCGGCGCGCGCCCATTCCGCCCGGATCGCAGGCGGCCGAGGCTGGCGGATCGTCGGGCCGGACCCAGGCATCGCCCGCGGACATCCGCTCGGGCCGGAATTCGCTGCCAAAAAGCCGGCAGGCTTATTCTTCCGAGACGCACGGGATTTTGGTCATTGGCTCCGGCGCCCCGGGGGCCCGGGGCGGGGAGAGGAAGCCCGGAGTGGAAAAGCCCGCCGCCGGCCGGGCGGAGGAAGTGGTTCCTGCGGTGGTTTCCCGTGAACCGGGGCAGCGGTTGGAGGACGCATCGGGATGGACGGCATCCAGGCTGGCGGAGGTCTTCCGGCTTCAAGGCTGGTCTGCGGGCGAAGCTCGTTTTGTCCTGCGCTTGGCTCAGAGTCATAACCTGGATCCTGTTTTGCTGGGTTTGGCACAACATGATTTTCCGCGGTTTGCAAGTCTGGAGCTGGCGGGCCGTCTCCGTGCGTCCTTGAATCGCTCGGCCGGGCAGCCCGCGGATGTCCGCCTGTCGCGGATCTTGACAGATTTGGGCGGCGACCCGAAAACCTTGCTGCCCCGGTGGAAAAAAGCCCTGGCTGGCGACGGACCGCGGCCATGATGCGGATTCCCTTCCTGCCCGGCCGGATTTAAGTCCGCAGCCTGGGCCGGTTCCACGGAGCTGCCTGCCTTTTTTCCGATTTCGGACCATGTTCCATCATCTCTTTTGCCATCCCGTAGCCCATCCGACTTAAAAGCGAAGCCGGTAAACCAGAGACCCATCCGGTGTGATGAAAAGAAAGACCGCCGGTCCGACGGAAAAAATGCAACGTCCAGTCCTTTCCATGGTCCATTCTTAAGCAGGTCTTCACCATCACTTCAAAGGAGGTAGTATGATGAGGCACGGCGTAGCACGAGCGTTATCCGGCACAATTGTTCTTAGCATGGCGCTTTTGGGCGGACCGGCGGCGTACGGGGCACCCCTCCCCGCGGCGAAAGGAAAATTGAAAACCCGGACCGGAACCGTGGCTGCTTTCAGCCGGGAGGAATTGGTGGTAAACAGCGGCAAGCGCGGGGAGCTCCGGCTCAGCCTGGTTCCCGGAACTCAAGTGACGAGGGAAAAATCCGCGGAAATCTCGCGTCTCCGGGTCGGTGCGCTGATTCGCCTGGAGGGGCGTGGCGGAGAAAATCAGTTTCATGCCCGACGGCTGATCCTGTTATCGCCGGATGAAAAGTGGCGGCAAGCCAAGCAGGGCAAGACCGGCCCGGCCTTCGGCCCAACGCCCCGGAAAGCCGAGTTGAAGGCCAAGGTGGCGAGTGTTCAGCCCTTGCGGGCGGAAAACCGTTTCGGGCAAAAGTTCGATTTGCTGGTGGGCCCGGAAACGACGATCTTGGCCGACGAGAAATCCACGGCGGATCAAATCGAAACCGGGGACAGGGTACGCGTCCGGTATCGGGATCAAGAAGCGGGGAAGGTGGCGGAGCACATCCGGATTCTCGTGCCCGCGGCTTTTCAGGAAGTGAGAGGATAATCCCCAGGTTGGGCGGATGGAATTTCCGGTGCCGCGGGGACAAGAGGCAAGCTTGCCAGCCGTTTAAACGGCTCTTTGCAGACGTTGAACAGACAGGGCCCTGCCGGAAGCGGGATCCGCATTGACCAAAACGGCGTTCAACCAGGGACGGCCGGTGGCCGGAGAAAAACGGGAAGGCATGCTGTAGAGAAAGCGGTGCAGTGCATCCTCTTTTTCAATGCCGATGACCGAATCCCGGCCGCCGGTCATGCCCACATCCGTCAAGTAGGCGGTGCCGCGCGGCAGAATTTCTTCATCCGCGGTCTGCACGTGGGTGTGGGAACCAATGACCGCCGTGGCCAGACCGTCCAGGTACCAGCCCAGGGCGCGCTTTTCGGAAGTCACTTCGGCGTGAAAATCAACGAAACATAGCGGCGTTTCCTGCCGCAGTCTTTTCAGGATTTCCTGGCCCGCGACAAAGGGGTTTTCCAGGTGATGCATGTAAACGCGACCTTCCAAATTCAGCACGCCGATTTTCATTTCCGTTGTACCGGCCGTAAAAACGCCCCAGCCCCGTCCCGGCACACCCGCCGGGTAGTTGGCCGGCCGTAACAGCCGCGGCTCTAAGTCCAGGTAATCCAGGATTTGTTTCTTGTCCCAGATATGGTTGCCGCTGGTTAAAACATCCGCGCCCGCGGCGAAAAGTTCCTGGGCGATTTCGGGTGTCAACCCGAACCCCCCGGCGGCGTTTTCCGCATTGAGAATGACAAAGTCCGGCGCGTGCTCGCTTCGGATTGCCGGCAGGAGATCGCTAAACGCCCGCCGCCCCGGATGGCCGATGACGTCACCGATGAAGAGAATCTTCATGATGGCCTACTTCGCGTATTCCACCGCCCGGGATTCCCGGATCACGGTGATTTTAATCTGGCCGGGATATTCCAATTCCTCTTCCACCTTCTTGGAAATATCCTTGGCGAGCATGATGGCTTCCTCATCGGAGATTTTATTCTCCTCGACGATGATCCGCAATTCCCGCCCGGCCTGGATGGCATAGGCCTTGGCCACGCCCGTGAAGGCTAAGGAGATGTCCTCCAGCCGTTTCAGGCGGCGGATGTAGGTTTCGATGTTTTCCCGCCGGGCGCCGGGCCGGGAAGCGGAAATGGCATCCGCGGCTTGGACCAGCACCGCCTCCAGGCTCTGGAAATCCACCTCTCCGTGGTGGGCGGCGATGCAATGGACCACGGAGGGGGGCTCGTTGTATTTGGTGGCCAGATCCGCGCCGATGGCCGCATGCCCTCCTTCCACCTCGTGGTCCACGGCTTTGCCCAGGTCATGCAGCAGGCCGGCACGGGCGGCCAGGGCGGCGTCCGCCTTGAGTTCCGCCGCCATGGCTCCGGCCAAGTGGGAAACCTCGATGGCATGCTGCAGCACGTTCTGTCCGAAGCTGGTCCGGAAGCGCAAACGGCCCAGCAGGCGCAGCAGTTCGGGATGGAGGCCGGTGACGCCGCAGCTTAAGACGGCCTGCTCGGCGCTCTCCTTGATCATTTGTTCGACTTCGGCCTTGGATTTGGCCACGACTTCCTCGATGCGGGCGGGATGAATGCGCCCGTCGGTCAGCAGTTTTTCCAAGGATAGGCGCGCGATCTCACGCCGGACCATGTCAAAGCAGGAAATGATCACCGCCTCGGGGGTGTCGTCCACGATCAGGTCCACGCCGGTGGCCGTCTCCAGCGCGCGGATATTGCGCCCTTCGCGCCCGATAATCCGGCCTTTCATCTCTTCGTTGGGCAGGGGCACCACCGAAATCGCGGTTTCGATGGTGTGTTCGTAGGCGGAACGTTGAATCGCCATGGTAATAATGCGCTTGGCCTTTCGATCCGCATTTTCCTTGGCCTCATCCTCGATTTGTTTGATCATGCGGGCGGCGTCATGGCGGGCCTCGTTGGTCATGGTTTCGACCAGGAGTTTCTTGGCGCCTTCCGCCGTCAGGCCGGAGATTTTTTCCAGCTTGTTTTTCTGTTCGTCGATTAACGCCTGTAACTGGTTTTCCTTGTTTTGCAGCTGGCCCAAGGACGTTTTCAAATTTTCTTCACGCTGCTGTTGCTCGCGATCCCGGGTATCCAGCAGTTCCATGCGGCGATCCAGGGTGGTCTCTTTTTGCATCAGACGGCTTTCCATGGCCTGCAATTCCTGCCTGCGCACCCGGGTTTTTTCCTCGAATTCAATCCTTTCTTTGTAAAGCTTGTCCTTGGCCTCCATATCGAGCTCGCGCCGCAGGGTCTCAATCTCCCTTTGGGCATCCGTGAGAATTCGCTGGGCTTGGGATTCGGCGGAGGCAATGATTTTTTCAGCGGAACGTTTGCGCAGAAAATATCCCAGGCTGAAACCGGCGCCCAGGACGATCAACAACAGCACGATAATTTGGGCAAGGGACATGACTACGTCCTCCTTCGGGACGGGGCGGAGGACGGGAACTGGAGGAGGGAAAAAAATCGTTAACGGGGTGGGGAGGGGATTAACGGCATAAGACCCGATTTAACGCGGGCCGGTACGCACTGGTTATGCCTCCATAAAATACTTCCGCGACTCTGGATGCATTTTTAGGCAGGCCCGAGATCCCTCATGGAATCCACCCATATATTACAGTCCAACTTACAGCCGCCGCAAGGCGTCTGCTCCCGAAAATTCCGCCACGAAATATATTTTTACGGTCTGTTTTCAGACCGGCTTGAAAACCATTATAATCAGCGTTCAGAACGATGTCAAGGATGAAAAAAACCCGCGATGCCGTGTGCAGCGACTCTTCGAACCCTCTTACCAGGTGGGCACCGAAGGACAGGAATTTAGCTTTCCCCCGAAGGGGCGCACCTTCCAGCCTGACACGGTTCCCGATAAAAAGGTGTTGGCTCGAATAAATGTCGCGACATCACCAACATCGCAGGCATTTATGGTATAGCACATTTCCCGGGGTATTTCAATTCGCGGATTGGGAATCGACTCTTTGCTATTTACAGGCCTTGAAAATATCGCTATACTAACTATAATAGTGGAATTCCAAGCATTTTTATCCGCTTTCAACTCCGGAGCATAGGAAGTAGTACGAATAATAATTCCTTTCCAAAACAAGGCTGTGGCTGGCATGCGAAAACAAATGAGGCGAATAGGGGGTTTGGGGGCTATTTTTTGCCTGGCGGGCTTTGTCCCGGCCTGGGCAGCCAACTTTTGGTTCGATGACCTGACCGGCACGGCCGGCAGCCAACCCATTGCCTGGGTGGACGAGACCCAGGATAATGCCTACGACGCGGACATTGCTTTCTCCTATACTCCTTCTTATGCCGCCATCACACGAACGGCCGAAAGCACGTCGGGCAAGGTGCTTTCTCCTGCCTCGAGTTGCGACGTCAGCACATACAATATGGTAGAGGTGAGCGTGGTCGGGATTTCACCCGCCACGACCTGGAAAATTGGCATTGAGGAAGTCGGGTCCGCGACCTATTGGGATTTAAATGCCAGCACCTCGGAAACCGGAACCTTCGCCTTTGATTACTCCGCCGTCACCGGTTGGTCCGGTGTACATGATTTTTACGTGCGCTTGACTGTGGAAGGGGGAGGCGGCGCCTACATCGTCGTGGATTTTGTCAGAGTGTGCGATGATGCTGCGACTCCCACGCCCACGAATTCACCCACACCGACCTGGACGGAAACACACACGCCGACCTGGACGGAAACGCACACGCCGACCTGGACGGAAACGCCCACGCCGACCTGGACGGAAACGCACACGCCGACCTGGACACCCACGCACTCGCCGACCTTGACGCCGACGGGTACCCCTTCGCCTGCGGCGGACAGTTATATCCAACCCAACACCGCGGATGCCTTCCAGACTCAAAAATATGAATATCTTGTTCTGCCCAAGTCACAAGGCGACATCGACACGGTTTACATCGATATCCCGGGCGGCTGGGCCGTGCCGGAAACACCCGCTTCGAACATTCTTTCCGGCACGGTAACCTTCTCCGGGGAGAGGATCGTGATCAGTTATTCGCCTCCCTGGTCCTTCGGTTCTTTTGACAGCATTACCTTGACGGCGACCGCTCCCGGGACCGGTGGCATGTATTATTGGAGCGCCTACCTCAATGACGGCACTTATGCTGCGACCACCCCGTCCAATAAAAGCCAGATCGTGGAGGTTTTCACCCTGACCGCCACGCCGACGCGCAGCCCTACCCGTACGCCGACCTCGACGCCGAGCCATTCCCCGACCTCGACACCGACGTGGACGGAAACCACCACGCCGACCTTCACGCCTTCGCATACGCCGAGCTGGACTCCGACCTCCTCGCCGACGTTCACCTTCACGCCGACGTGGTCGGAAACGCAAACGCCGACCGCCACGCCTTCATTCACACCGAGCTGGACACCGACACCAACGCCGACCTTCACCTCCACACCGAGTTGGACGCCGACGTCCACGCCGAGCCACACGCCCACGTTCACGCCGAGCTGGACACCGACACCTACGCCGACCTTCACGTACACGCCGAGCTGGACGCCGACGTCCACGCCGAGCCACACGCTCACGTTCACGCCGAGCTGGACACCGACCTCCACCCCATCCTTCACTGCCACCGCCACTCCGACTGGAACGCCGACCTCTACCCCGAGTTTTACGCCCACCCATACGGAATCCGTGACCGAAACACCGACGCACACCTCCACGGCTACGCCTTCGGCGACCGCAACCCCTACGTCCACGACCACTCCCACGCCGTTCCCGGCCGCCGATGCTTTTATCTCT
>Ga0315536_1000976_pt1 | contig 14491 bp, 15 predicted proteins | sample SalMarSW160230MG_FD_203093 | JGI IMG/M metagenome (GOLD analysis project Ga0315536, IMG submission 203093) | Salt marsh sediment microbial communities from the Plum Island Ecosystem LTER, Massachusetts, United States - Salt Marsh Sediment SW1602-30 ... | reverse complement strand
CGGCTGAATTCTGCTCCATGGTGGGCAAAGACCCAAACATGCAGATCCTATACAAGCTGGTTGAAGATACGGCGCCCACCGATACCACGGTCCTGGTGCAGGGGGAAAGCGGAACGGGAAAAGAACTCATTGCCCGGGCGATCCATACCTTGAGCCACAGGAAAGACGGCCCCTTCGTTGTGATCAATTGTTCAGCCTACCCGGCAGGTCTTCTGGAGAGTGAATTGTTTGGCCACGAAAAGGGGGCATTCACAGGTGCCATCCGCCGAAAACAGGGCCGCTTCGAGCAGGCCAACGGCGGCACGGTTTTCCTGGATGAAATCGGAGAGATCTCTTCATCCGCCCAGATTAAACTGTTGAGGGTCCTTCAAACCCGCAAGCTTGAGCGGGTCGGAGGAGAGCAGACCCTATTCGTGGATGTGCGGGTGATAGCCGCCACCAACAGGAATCTCCTCGACCAGGTAAAGGTGGGAGCCTTCAGGGAAGATCTTTTTTACCGGATCAACGTCATCCCCATTCATCTCCCGCCCCTCAGAAAAAGACAAAACGACGTTCCCCTGCTGGCCAGGCATTTTCTGAAGCGATTTTCGCGGGAACAGGGCAAGCACATCCAGGATTTCAGTCCGGAGGCCATACGCTGCCTCCTTGAATATTCCTGGCCGGGCAACGTTCGGGAACTGGAAAATACCGTGGAACACGCCACAGTCCTGGCAAAAACCGATAAAATCGAGGTCACGGATCTTCCCCTTTCTCTAAAACCTTTCGGCACCCGGCAGGCTGAATCTTCCCATGCATCACCGCCCGGTACCTGGGCCGAACACGAAAGCCGTCTCCTTCAGGAAACCCTGGAGACATGCGGATGGAACAAGAGAAAGACAGCCAGCGTTCTGGAGATCAGTCGCAATACCCTGTATGTGAAACTCAAAAAGTATGGGATCGACACCCCCACAACCCATTGATCCGTCCGTTCAGAGATACCCCGTTCCCCGAGGGGGAGGTCAAACCAATAAACGGGTGGCTTCTCCATACAATCCTTTGCCACGGAACGTTGTCCTGATTCAGGACATATCGTCTTCCCATGTCCTTCATCGGGACATGAGACAAGAGAACGGCCATCCTTTTTTATCTGTGAGCCCCTCAGAAGTTCCCAAGCTGTGCCTTCCCAAATTTCATCAAACATTTAAGAGAGTTGATTGGTCTGTACTTGATAACCCCGTAAAAAGCTGCTTTGCGTCTTTTTACGAGGCGAGGGAGGGTTTCCCCTCCCCCGCCATTTGAAGTAAATTCAAATGGTTCCACCCCTACCTCAGGCCGGGGCTTAATTGCCCTCGGCCTGTTGACGGACTTTTTACGGGTCCATCATATTTTCCTTTTGAAAAATATTTTTGATCCAAGGTCGCCGCAGGCACAAAAGTTGCTTCATACCTGAGGTCATAGGGTCCTTTTCAAGCGATCAGAGAGGCAAAGCATGTCCGGTGAGATTTTCCTGGCCGATCCCAATAGAGATCAACGGCGCACCGTTTGTTCTTTGTTGAGCGGCCAGAGGTACGAGACCATCGAAGTTCCAGATTTTCTGGAACTCAACACCCTCTTGTCCAGCAAGAAGGAACCCATCGTGATCCTCAATTTGGATGTAGAGGGGGTGAACAATCAGTTTCTGAAAGAGCTCAACCGGCAGCCCATTCGTCCCCATATCATCGGGCTTTCAAAGCGGTTGTTTCATCCTGAGTTGGAAGAGGCCATGAGCAAACACATCTCTGCTTGTCTCTCCAGCCCGGTGGATGCAGAGGAACTCTTGTACTGGATCAGAACCCTTGTTCAAAATCATGAGGAGGCGGGAGAAAGTGCAAATCCATGATCTCGATTTCACCAACCCTTGATTAGAAGGTAAAGGAGGAGAAGGGAATGAAAAATCGTCATAAAGCCGTTGACCGCAGGGAATTCCTTCGCTCTTTTGGCGTGGGCGCAACAGTCCTTGCCGGAGGTGGACTCCTGCTGGAGCGCCCAGAGATGCTTCAGGCCGCAGTACCTCAAAAAAAGTACGGGATGGTGATCGACACCAACCGGTGTATCGGATGCCACGGATGCACCATTGCATGTATCAGTGAAAACAATGTGCCGGAGGGGTATTATCGAAGCTGGGTAAAGATCGCGGAAAAAGGGACCTATCCCACAACAAGCACCCACTTTTTACCTCGCCTTTGCAATCAGTGTGAAGATGCGCCCTGTCTGAATCTCTGCCCCACCGGTGCCACTTACCGGACCCATGAAGACGGGGTGGTCCATGTCAACCGGGATGTGTGTGTGGGCTGCCGGATCTGTGTGGTCGCATGCCCTTACGGTTCCCGGTTCGTAAACCCGCTCACGCACACCGCGGATAAATGTGATTTCTGCTATCACCGCATCACCAAAGGCCTTGAGCCGGCCTGCGTGGATGCCTGCACCGGGAGGGCACGGATATTTGGCGATCTCAATGATCCCAAAAGCCGGGTCTCCCGCTATATGCAGGGCCGATCCACTCAGCGATTGCGGGTGGATCTGGATACCCGGCCCAAGATCCATTACGTGAACGCGGATGAGAGCATTATGGGACCCGATTACTATCGGCTGTTGTCAGGGAGGGAGTCATGAACGAGTCCGTACAATACATATACTGGATCGAACACGGGGTGGCCCTGGGCTATCTTATCGCGTGGTACCTCTGGCTGATTTCCCTGGCCGAAGGGACCCACATCGTGGCTCATTTGAGCTGGCTCTATTACAGAAGTGAAGATTACCGCCCTCTGGAAAAGATAGGTACCTTCCAGCCTTTCATCATTCTGGCCCTGGTTCCCCTCTTCCTTGTGGTGGATCTGTGGCATACGGGGTCTACATCATCACCTTTTGCATGATCTCCTACGCCATTCATTCCTATTACCTGTTCCGGCCCGAACTCATCTATCGCGCACGGGAAAAAGGGCCGTTGCAGCGGATCTATCAACTGACGGTATTCAATCGTATGGAGGAAGGGGATCTGGGCGAAATCAGGTCGAGACAGCAAGGAAGAGAGCGGTGTTGGGCCGGGGTGAGCCTCGCTTTTTCCTTCCTGGGACTCATTTATTTAGGGATCCTCCTCTCTTCTTTCAAAGGGAGGGTGATGTGGCATTCTTCCGTCATGGTCTTCATCTTTTTCGGCTTTGGGATCTGTTCAGGATCCGCCTTTCTCATCCTTTTGACCCATCTCAAAAACGCCTTCGTTCACACCCCGTTCAAGGCCCTGACCGCTCAGCGGCGGTATTTGGCCGAATTCGGAATCATCCTAAAGTATGCCCTTCTGGGACAGGCCGCGGTCTTCTTCATCTATTTTGTCCTGCTCCAGTACACCGGTATCGGAGGACGATTGGCGGCTCAGGTATTTTTCGACGGTCCCCGTGCTTTCCAGTTCTGGCTTTTTCAGGTGATTATCGGCCTCGCCCTCCCTTTTGCTCTGATGCTTTTTGAGCGGTTGCGGGAGAGCATCCTTATTTCCTGCGTTGCCGCCCTGGCCACCATGACCGGAACCCTTTTCGGCTGTATGAACCTCTTTATCGGGGGACAGCTGCTCCCCATGACCAATTTTAGGTGGGAGCAATTTATACCGGAACCGGGAAAAATAACCTTTGGCATCGTCACCATGGCCGTTATGTTCATCGCCTTTTTGGTGACCTACAAGATCCTTCCGTACGAAAATATGGAAAGCTGAGGAGGAGGGGATATGTCCATGGACAGGAATCGAAGAAGATTTATCAAGAGCGCACTGGCCGTCTCCGGACTGGTAATGGGATCGGGATGTCTCTCTCGATCCCCCAAACCCGAGGAATGGATCGAAGGTGGACCTGATCCTGATCCTGCCGAGGGCGCCAAGGTGGTGCGGACCGTCTGTCTGGGATGCCACAGTGCGTGCGGATTGCAGGTGAAGGTGAAAGACGATGTGGTGATCAAGATTGATGGAAACCCCTATCACCCCAACACGCGTGAACCCCACCTTCCCTACCAAACCGATCCAAAGGAGGCGGAGAAAGTCAACGGCACCGTGTGTGCCAAAGGGGGGGCCATGATTCAGACCCTGTACAACCCCTATCGCGTTCAACACCCCCTCAAGCGGATCGGACCGAGGGGATCCGGCAAATGGAAGTCCATCACTTGGGATCAGGCCTACGATGAAATTATCAATGGGGGTAATCTCTTCGGTGAAGGACACGTGGATGGATTGAAGGCCATTCGCAGTTTTGATCCCATCGATCCGGATCGTCCGGAGCTGGGGCCCAAGGCCAACCAGTTGGTGTTCATGCCGGGACGGATCGAACACGGAAGAAAGGAATTTACGGACCGCTGGATGAGGGACGCCTATGGCACCGTCAACAAACGCCTGGATCATACCTCCATCTGTGAAACATCTCACCACGTGGGTCTGGCCCTTTGCTTTCACAAGGCACACCATACCAAGCCGGACATCAAGCATGCCGAATACATCATCTTCTTCGGCGCTGCGCCCTATGAGGCCAATTTTCCCATGCAGGCCCTTGCCCGGAAACTCAATTTTTTCAGGGAGGGGGGAGGCACCATGGTGGTGGTGGATCCCCGGTTCTCCAACTCCGCAGCCAAGGCGGCCCGGTGGATACCCATCCTTCCGGGCACTGATGCGGCCTTCGCCATGGGCATGATGCGGTGGATGATCGAACATGACCGCGTGGATTCGAGGTACCTTTCCTACCCCAACGGAACGGCGGGAAAGGCAGGAGACGGACACCTGACATGGTCCAATGCCACCTATCTCGTGAGAAAAGATGATGGAACCTTCCTGCGGGAGGGGAAAAGCCCCCTCGTTCTGGAAAGGGGAAAGCCCATCTCCGCCGAAATGGCCAAGGAAGGAGATCTCCTTGTGGACGCGGTGGTGAACGGCATAAAGGTCAAAAGCGTATACCGGATGCTCGTGGATCGAATCATGGAAAGGAGTATCAAGGAGTACGCCGTCATCTGTGGCGTTGAGCCCAAAATGATCGAAAAGGAGGCCGATGACTTCACGTCCCATGGCAGGAGGGCCGTGGCGGATTTCTACCGGGGATCGGTCCAGCATACCAATGGGACCTACGCGGCCAGGACCCTGGCCACTCTCAATTTCCTGATCGGGAACGTCTCCTGGAAAGGCGGGTGTGAAGCCCACGGGGGCAGTCACTGGCACGAAATGGGTGGAAAACCGGGAAATCGCTACAATCTCAAGAAGGAGTTTCACCCGGGCAAGGTCAAGGCCGAGGGCGTTCCCATTGATCGGCACAAGAAGCATTATGAAGAAAGCGCGGACTTTAAAAAAAACGGCTACCCGGCAAAGCGGCCCTGGTTCCCCTTTGCGTATGACAATGTCTACCAGGAAGTAGTGCCGAGTATCGCCTCTCAATACCCCTATCCTGTGAAGTGTTTGATCACTTACTGGAACAACGTGGTCTATTCCTCCCCGGCCGGTGGCCATCGACATTGTCATGGGAGAAACCTCTGCCCTGGCCGACTATATCCTGCCCTGCCGCCATTTCCTGGAGGATTACGGGACACCCCACGTGGCCCCTACCATCCTGACAAAGACGAGCGGCCTGAGACAACCGGTTACGGTCAAGCCGGTCTTCAAGGATACCAGGATGCTGGAAGAGATCTTCATCGACATGGCTTTCAAGATGAAATTGCCGGGGTACGGCAAAGACGGTTTGGGAAAGGGCCGTGATCTTGATACCCCCTGGGATTGGTACAAGCTGCTTGTGGCCAATATCGCATACGGGGATAAGAAAGGGCATAGTGTTCCCGGAGATACCCTGGAGGAAAAGGTGCTGTATGTGGTTCAAAGAGGAGGGCGTTTCGAAAACTACGCCAATGCCTACAGCGACCCCAATACCCGTCATGCCTACAAGGGCCCCTGCATCATTTATAACGAAAAACTGGCCACCACCAGAGATTCCATGACAGGAGATCTCCTGGACGGGTTGCCCAGATTTGAGCATGGAAAGGATTGCCGTGGGATGCCGTTGAATATGGACGAATCCAAGTACCCCTTTTATGCCATCACTTACCATCCCGTCTATCATGCCCAGGCAAGGACAGCGGCCAGTTCCTGGCTCATGGGGGTGACCCCCAAGGAATCCGTCCAGATCAATCAGGCCGATGCAAAACGTCTCGGGATCCAGCATGGGGATGAGGTGAGGGTGTTCTCCGCAAGCAATAATGGGGGTGTCCAGGGAAAGGCCTGGGTAACCGAAGGGATCCGCCCGGGCGTCATCTGCATTCCCCACTCTTTGGGGCACTGGCAATACGGCAGTTTCTCCTTCAGCGTGGATGGCCGCAAGACCCCGTCTTCCCCATGGATCGGGCAGGGGTGTTCCATCAATCCGGTCATTCTCCTGGACCCCTATCTGAAAGACGTGTGTCTCCAGGACGGGATCGGGGGAAGCTCTTCTTATGGAGATTCCCGAGTGGCCGTCGTGAAAATATAGGAGAGGGAGCATGGAGCAAAAAGAACAAGAGGAGGTTCAGGAGGCCCGTGGTGCAATATACGGCTTTTTCTCCGCCCTGTTTCAAAAACCCCTCACATCAGAGGAACTCGGACGAATCCTCGATGAAGAGGCGGCATCAGCCCTGCAATTTCTTTTCCATGATTGCGGGGCAGATAAGGTCTTCAAGGGGCTAAAGAGGCGTCTGGAGAAATCCGGGACATATATGGAGGAACTCATTATGGATTATGAGGCCTTGTTCCGTGTCCCGGGCAGACAATTCGTGCATCCTTACGAATCTGCATATCGTACTTCAATGGCGGTGAATGATACCAAGACCCGGCCTGTAATGGATGCTTCACTTACCAAAGAGGTGCAGGAGGTCTATGAGAACGAGGGACTGGAAGCGGCCCCTGGTTTTGATGAGAACGCCGACCATCTCGCTGCAGAGTTGGAATACATGTCCCATCTCTGCAGGATACGGGCCGCGCACCTTGGGCAGAGCAACCATGAGGCGGCCCGGCTCTATGAAAAAAAACAGGATGCATTTCTCTGCGAACACCTGGCCTGTTGGGTTGACCCATGCATGAGAAAGGTGGAAGAAAATGCATCCACACCTTTTTACCGTACTTTTGCGATTTTTCTTCGATCATTCCTGGAAGGGGAAACAGGAAAAATAGAGATGTACCTTGCTCGGTGTCCCCACGTGCGGGCTGTTTCACCGGACCATTCTCCCTGAACTTGTTTTTCCTCGGATCCTTGCCGGCGAAAATGTCGCCAAAGGGGCTCTGGCCTTTTTAGGCCACGGAGGGCTTTGCCGTGAGTGCTCCGAATGCCGCTACCCCAATTGTTCCTTCGGGAAGGGTATGTAACAGGCTGCAAGAGAAATCGTCACATCCTTTCAAAACAATCTTATCGAGGCTTCTCCTGGAATTTCTAGCTTGCAAACTTAAGGGAGTTCTTGCTTAATTATCAGCCCTGAGGTCGGTTGATTATGCCAAATGTTCATCAGCTTCGCAATTTATTCTTCAAGGCCCAAAATAAGGACCAGCGCAGTTTGATTATTCCCTGGGAAAAGCAGATGAAATCATGGCGTAAAGCCAATCGAAAAATGTCCTGGGGGATAAAGGAAGAAGAATTTAGGGACATCAAAACTCCTCCCCTTTTAGCGGAACAAGATACAGATCATGGTTTTATGGGTGCGGTCCTTTTTTATGGTTTCGGAGATGATGGTCTTGGGAATTCCGACGCCGTCCTATCGGGCAAGCTGGCCTGGGACTATGCCCGTAAGAGATGGTGGAGAGAGACCTGGCAGTGCGAGTATATCGATTTTAACAGGACGGATGATATCCGGTTGCGTCCCGGAGCCCCCGCGAGACCAAAAGGATTTTATTACGCTGAATTCCGGATTGACGAAAGGTTTCAATCTTTAACGGTATCACAGGCCCGTAAAAAATTCAGTGGTGAAACGGGGTGCGGTCCTGAAGGCATTCAATTCCTGGCCGTCACCCATACCCATTTCCAGCGCATGATGAATGACAGGGAAATCCCTTTCATGTCTCTTGCTGATTATGATGTTGCCCCATATGGCTTTAATGACTTTTTCGATGCCGCACAGATGTTCTGCGGCAATAATGTCCTCGGATTGGGCATAGGGAATCTAAATAATAGATATCCTCTATTCGGAATCCCGACTATTCTCCTTGATCCACAAATCAAGTCCTAACCCCGTTATCGATCTTCGCTTCCGTATCGGGCGGCTAACGCCTTGCAGGGTTGACGGGGCTGACTGATCCCGAAGCCAGATGAATATAGATGAAAAATTGCAACCCTATTCCGATGGTTGCGAGAAATACGCCCAATTGAAACCAATTTCGTTTTCCCCATGCAGGGGGTTTCCTGCGATCCGATTCAATCTCACGAGGGGTGTTGAACCGAGGACTTCAGACACGTTGGGAAAGGCTTTTGTCATCATGACCTCCTCAAGGCCTCGGCTTTTATCCTCATCCTTTATTATTTCCTTTATAAATCAGCTCGGGCGCCTTCAATAACACCTTGGTGTCCGGCGGCACATCTTCCGTGATCCAGACATTCCCTCCAATGATGGATCTTGCTCCGATAACCGGCTCTCCCAATATGCTCGCATTCGAATAGATAATTACATCGTCTTCAATGGTCGGGTGCCGCTTCAGGTTTCTGAACCGATGGATCTCGTCCCTGGGCAGGGAAAGCGCTCCTAAGGTTACACCTTGATAGATCCGGACCCGATTTCCTATCTCCGTGGTCTCTCCTATCACAACGCCGGTCCCGTGATCGATAAAGAAACTCTCTCCAATTTTGGCGCCGGGATGAATATCGATACCTGTCAGACTGTGAGCGTACTCAGTCATGATCCGCGGCAGTAAGGGTATCTCCAGTCCGTGAAGCACGTGGGCCATACGATAGACCGTATTGGCAAAAAGGCCCGGATAGCAGAAGATGGCTTCGTCGTGGCTCTTCGCTGCCGGATCTCCATCCATGGCGGCACGGGTATCCGTGCCCAGGATCTCTCTTAATCCGGGCAGCGTCTCGATGAACCGGAGTCCTGTTTCGTGGCTCAGTTGCGTACACCGGGAACAGGGTTGATTATATCGAATACAGTCATGTTGAATTGAGAGTATAACCTGGCCTGAAAGTTTCTCAAAAAGCTCAGTGGTTTCCTGGCCCAGACGGTACTCCAGGTTAATTGAGTCAAGCCTTGTTGGCGAAAAATATCCTGGAAAGAGAATTTGTCTTGCCTGATGGATAATTTCGATCACCGATTCCAGTGAAGGAATAGGAGTGGCATTCACATGGTCGAAACAATCATCCCTTTTGCAGGTGGCCAGAAGTTTGTGCACGGCCAGAGGGATTTTTCTATAATTCAATGTGGTTTCATCTGCAAGAACGCACTGTTCCGGTTTTTCAAGTTCGGCAGCCATTACTGTTTCCTCTTTCCTATGAGAAAAACGCCATAGGTTGCTCTGAGGTTGGCAAAAAATTTAATGATATTTCCGCTTTTTTCATGATGATCCGTGTTGATCGCCACTTCTTGCAGGATAGAGAAGCCCGTTTCCCTTGAAAATCTCCGGAAGTCTTTCAGGGCAATGACGCGGATATTCGGTGTGTTGTGCCAATCATAGGGAAGCTCTTTGGTAATGGGGGCATGGCCGGTTGTCAGGAGTTGCAGGCGAACGCTCCAGTGGCTGAAATTAGGAAAACTGACGACGCCTCTTTTGCCGATACGTAACATGGAGCGGATAAGTTCCCCCGGCTCATATATCTGTTGAAGGGTCTGGCTCAGGATAACGTAGTCAAACGAGTCATCCGGGTAATCAAGGATCTCTTCATTGATATCGCCTTGAAGTACGCTCAGGCCTTTTTCAATACACTTGGCAACCTTTGCCTCGTTGAGTTCTATCCCTGTGCAAGACACCCGCTTGTTTTTCTTGAGGAAATGCAGCAGTTCTCCCTCCCCGCAGCCTAAGCCCAAGACTTTAGACCCAGGCTCGATCCAGGATGCTATGATCTGAAGGTCAAATCGTATTTCGCTATCTCTCGGTTTCATCGTAGACATGCTCCAAAAAACCTTTTATCAGAGCAGTTAATCGTTCATTAGGCAACAGGAAGGCATCATGGCCCCAGTCAGCTTCGATTTCGCAGAAGCTTACATCAAGCCCGTTTTTCTTCATGGCCTTTACCATGGCCTTAGACTGGTATGTGGGGTATAGCCAATCCGAGGTAAAGGAGACCACTAAGAATTTTGCCATGGCCCTGGAAAAGGCCTTAACCAGAGAGCTGGAGTCATATTGTCTCGTTAGATCAAAGTAGTCTGCGGCCTTTGTAATATAGAGGAAGGAATTGGCATCAAAACGTTCCACGAATTTCGAGCCCTGGTACCTGAGATAGCTTTCCACCTGGAAGTCCGCATCGAAATTGAAAGAGAAATCACTCCTGTCCTGGAGACGGCGCCCGAATTTCTGCCGCATGGATTCGTCCGACAAATAGGTTATGTGACCGATCATGCGGGCCACGGCCAGACCCAGGTCAGGTTTCGCGCCCCTATAATAGTCGCCCTTGTTCCAGTTGGGATCCGCCATGATGGCCTGTCTGGCCACTTCATTAAAGGCTATGGTCAGGGCGGAGTGTTTTGGTGTAGTTGCCAGCGGAATGGCAGAGACTATCCTATCCGGGTATCTCAGGCACCACTCCAGGACCTGGAGCCCTCCAATAGAACCGCCAACGACTGCGAGGAGCCTCTCTATGCCAAGGTGGTCAATCAGCGCCTTTTGGGCAGTAACCATATCCCCGATGGTGACCACCGGGAAGTCAAGGCCAAAAGGTCTGCCGGTCTTCGGGTTCATAGAACCGGGGCCGGTAGAACCCATGCAACTGCCTAATATATTGGAACAAACAACGAAATATTTATTGGTGTCGATTCCCTTGCCAGGACCCACCATGATCTCCCACCAACCTGGCTTTGCGTCATCATTACTATAATAGCCGGCCGCGTGGGAATCACCTGACAGGGCGTGCAAAATCAGGACGGCATTGCTCCTGTCAGGATTCAGTTCCCCATAAGTTTCGTAGGCCAGCGTCACCGGACCCAATGTGGAACCGTTTTCAAGGGTCATTTCCTTCGGCGGCCGGGCAAAGGTGAATAATTCTCTCTCCACAATCCCCACCGATACGCCGTTTCTGTCATGTTCTATATATTCACTCATCTAATACGCGCCAAGGCCTGACCAAGATCCGCATAGATATCTTCAACCGACTCTATCCCCACCGACAGCCGGATGAGATCGGGCGTGATTCCGCCTTCTCGCTGCTGATCCTCGGAAAGTTGAGAATGGGTGGTGCTTGCAGGGTGAATAGCCAGAGTTTTTGCATCTCCCACATTTGCCAGATGAGATATGAGCTCTAAGTTGTTTATGAATGTTTCACCGGCTTCTCTTCCCCCCTTAATGCCGAAAACCACCATGCCCCCAAAGCCATTTTCAAATTGCCGTGATGCCATTTCATAGGCTGGATCTTGTTCGAGCCCCGGATATCTTACCCATTTTACTGCGGGATGATCCGTCAGATACTGTGCTACCTCCATGGCATTATCGCAGTGACGCTGCATCCTGAGGGGGAGGGTTTCAATCCCCTGCAAGAACATCCAGGCGTTATCAGGGCTTATGCAGGCCCCAAGATTTCTCAGGGGCACCAGTCTCATCCGGGTAATAAATGCCAAAGGGTTCAGGTCTCCAAGATCATGTGCATACCGTAGCCCGTGATATGATGCGTCCGGCTCATTAAAAAGACGGAATTTTCGGTCCGTCCAATCAAACTTGCCACCATCCACCACAATGCCGCCAATTCCTGTACCGTGCCCTCCTAACCATTTGGTCAGGGAGTGTATTACGACATCCGCGCCATGTTCCAGGGGTCTGAAGAGATAGGGCGTGGTAAATGTGGAATCAACCACCAAAGGGATATGATACTTACGTGCTATCTCTGAAATGGCCCTCATGTTTGCCACATCAAGTACGGGATTGCCAATAACCTCGGTAAATAGCATTCTGGTGTGTTCATTGATCGCTTTCTCCAAGTTATCCGGATCCAGCGGGTTTTCAAATTTCGTCTTGATGCCAAGTTCAGGCAGGATAGAATCAAACATGGTATAGGTCCCGCCATATAGGTTATTGGCAGATACCACTTCATCTCCATGGCCGCAGATATTGATTACTGAATAGAAAGTGGCCGCTGTCCCCGATGCAAGGGCCAGCGCTGCGGCTCCACCTTCAAGGGCGGCCATTCTCTCTTCGAGCACTCCATGAGTGGGATTCATCATGCGTGTGTACATATTCCCCGGTTCCTTAAGCGCAAACAGGTCTGCAGCATGAGTGGTACTGTTGAAAACATATGAACTTGTCCTGTAGAGAGGAAGGCCTCTTGAATTTGTTGCATCAATCTCTGCACCTGCATGTAAAGCTAACGTGTTGAATCCGTACTTGTTTGACATGAGTTATTCTCCCAATTTAGAGCTGTCTTACCTTCCGCCTTATTTGCCACCCCAGAGGGCCATCCTCTACGGAGAGATCAAAGTATGGAGGGAAAACATTCGCACGATTTACAGATCCTGATTTTCTCCCTCCAGTCTTTATGAACAGCGCCCTCACAAATCGTACCGTTAATGAACCAGCAGAGGTCACCCACCTGGAATTCCCACGCCGGACACTGAGTCTTCAACTCAAAGGGGCACTTTTTCTTGACCCAGCAGGGCTCTTGATCTTCAGGGCTCCCATTGATCCTGGAGAGCAAAAAAAAGAGATGCCGCTCCGCATGAACCGGAATGGACCGCCATCCCTGCTCATAACTATGAATGGCCTTGACTGAAGTCCCAAGAAGTTGCGCCATCTGTTTCTGCGTCTTATTCAGCCTCTTTCTGATGGCCACGAATTCTTTGCTATCCACTATCTCCTCCAAAAAAATATTCAAAATCGCTTGACCTGAGTCCCTCAGTGTGGTATATTACATAACACATCGTGGTATCCCTGTCAACAAGAAAATATGGCTTTTTGAAGACAGTGTTTCACCGGGAATATCATTGATCTAATCCATATAAGGGGATTTGCCGTGCAACACATTTTCGCGGACGGCCTTGAAAGGAGACAGGGATGACAGACCATCCTGATGATAGAAATATCCTGGACGAGATCCGGGCCATTAAGAAGAGATTGAAAACCAGGCTTCTGATCCTGACACACCATTATCAGCGTAGCGAGATCGTGGATGTCGGCGATTTCAGGGGGGACTCTTTTGGGCTTTCCCAGAAAGCTGCGGCTGACAAAGCCGCGCAATTCATCGTTTTCTGCGGTGTCCATTTTATGGCCGAAAGTGCGGCGATTCTTTGCCAGCCTCATCAAACCGTTCAGATACCTGCCCTGGAAGCGGGATGCTGGATGGCGGACATGGCAGATAACCAAGCCGTAAAAAGGGCGTGGGAAGACGTCGCAACCATCGTTGGTAAAGGATCTGTGATGCCCATCGTATATATGAATTCGGATGCTGAGTTAAAGGCGTTCTGCGGCAGGCATGGAGGCCTTGTTTGTACTTCATCCAACGCCCCTGCAGCCTTTCGCTGGGCCCTTAGTCAAAGAGAGAAGTTATTCTTTTTTCCGGATGAACACCTGGGCCGCAACACGGGTAACCAGATGAGGATTCAACCTGATGAGATGATTGTATGGAATCCGGAAGAACCACTCGGGGGCAATACTGCAGAGAGTATCAAGAGGGCTAAGGTGATTTTGTGGAAGGGATACTGTCTGGTTCATACACGATTTCGTAAAGATCACGTCATGAAAATGAGGAAGCGGTTTCCCGAGGCAAAAGTTGTGGTCCACCCGGAGTGTACCCAGGAGGTGGTAGCCCTGGCCGATGCAGTGGGTTCCACCAGTTTTATTGTCAAGTACGTTGAAAACGCACCCCCTGACGCAACCATTATCGTGGGGACAGAAATCAATCTAATTAACCGGCTCGCACTGGAATTCCCGGACAAGAAAGTCTTGGACCTCCACTATTCCTTATGCCCTAATATGTTCAAGATCAGCCCGGATAATCTTTTGAGGACCCTCGAGCATGTCGGTCAGGTCAACAGGGTTGAGGTGCCAGAGGCGATAAGAGCCGATGCACGGCTTGCCCTTGATCGCATGTTGGAGTTGGCACCATAAAGGAGCTTTAAAAAAACAGAAAAGGAGGAAAAAAGATGGCAGACAAATTACAGGTCTACAAATGTGAAGTATGTGGCAACATCGTCGAGGTATTGCATGGTGGTAAAGGGGAACTGGTGTGCTGTGATAACCCCATGAAATTGTTTGTGGAAAACACGGTGGATGCGGCAAAGGAGAAACATGTCCCTATTGTGGAAAAGACAGCCGACGGTTTCAGGATAAAGATTGGAGAAGTTGCCCATCCCATGGAAGAGAAACACTATATCG
>Ga0315536_1000975_pt1 | contig 14497 bp, 10 predicted proteins | sample SalMarSW160230MG_FD_203093 | JGI IMG/M metagenome (GOLD analysis project Ga0315536, IMG submission 203093) | Salt marsh sediment microbial communities from the Plum Island Ecosystem LTER, Massachusetts, United States - Salt Marsh Sediment SW1602-30 ... | reverse complement strand
TGCTCCTGCGTCAACAGTCTCATAAACTCTGTGTAACGGCATAATCCAGGCAGGAACTGCATCCCGGCATTCATTCAGATGGCGTTGGGCATTTTTCCTATGCGTGGGAGCATGTTTTCCCGTGCCTTTCCCCAGTTTTTTCATCGCTTGCTGCCATGACATCAAGTGCCTTCTATGTTCTTCCTGCATTCTATTAAAGCAAAATTGCCAGGCTTTAACCGCAGCAAGTTCTGCAAGGCCTTTTCGAATCTCCTCTTCAAGTCTTTTCGAGTGGCGTTCGAGACTTTCTAGGTCGGTCTCAAGAAAGCTTTTCAGCCAACTGGAACATTGAGCCCATGCCCAAGCTTGTTTCAAAATTTTCAGTCTTTCCGCCCACTCCTTAGGATCAACGCATCGGGCAAGGTGCCCGGCAAGATTAGGTGCTGTTTCTGCCAGTTTCCCTATCATTTGGCGCTTTGTGCTCACATCTTCAGCACGCTTAGAAAGCCCATTAGATTCTTCAAAAAGTCTGCTATACGTATCTATTTCTCGCTTTTGAAATGCTTGGTAAATTCTATCATTAATTGGATGAGCATTCTCTCGTGATGCAAGAGTTGAAATTCTGTCTCCTAACTGCTGTAATTGTTTTTTGATAGAGAGATAATCGAGATTGGCCAATGCGATTGTGCAACTTTCGGCGAGTGAGTTCAGCGACGCAACATCCTCCCAGTGGGGGGTGCCCAATCCATGGATGTTCTGTAAACATTGTTTTGTCTTTTCTCTTCTTTCATATAGCGAAATGACACTTTGCAGAGCCTCATGCAATTCATCTATTTCTGCAATTTGGAGAGGGAATGGGCCTTTATGGCGTTCTGTTTTTCCAGACCAGAGTGACCACACATAATCAAGGTCGAGTTCAACTGTAAGGTAATCAATAAGTGTTTGGAGAGTTTCTGCATTGTCGCAATCTAATCCATCCACTTTGACCTTTCCAATGAAGTCACCATGCTCACGAAGAGATTTCGGCTTAAATAACCATATTCCTTTACCTCCACCGGCATCAAAATGGGCCTTCAGCGCTTTTGCATCATGGAGAAGTTTTTTTCTGGGCATGTCATGGGGAATGACAACATCAGTTGAATCGACCATCACAGAAATATCATGAAGTTTTTCTGTACGGTGCACTGACAGTGTTAACAATTCTTTCCATGGTGTATCGCGGTCGGTCAACACGTCATATACTGCCTTCTTAATCCACGCCATAGGTCGTTGACAGACATTTTTACATTCTATCGCTAATTCAGAGAGGTTATTTTGGAGCGACTCAATTTTTTCCCTTCCCGCATCCTGTAAAGCTTTTCCTTCGGCATTACTTAGCATTTGAATATTTGAATCGACTTTTTCACGAGCCTTTGCCTCTTTTTGGAAAGCAACTCGAACGGTCTCGATATCGGGCAGGTCTTTTGACGGGTCTGGCAAAAAGAGACTAAGTTCCTTTTCTGTTTCAGCGTCAAGTCCAACGATATTTTCACAAAGAAGACCAATCTCTGGATCTGAAAGAGGAAGGGGATCATCTTGAGTGATAACATCTGTAAACCAGGAACAGAGTTCCTCTTCTTTCTTAAGTGTTCTCGCTATGTCAGCAGCTGTTCCGGAATAGCTGCCGCCAGCTACCGCATGTTGATACGTTTCGGCCTCTCGAAGTGCAAAAATCTTGTTATCGATCTTTGTTTTTTCGGTTCGATTACTGTACAGTTGGTTTTCATGCGATTGAATCCGTTCATTGTTATTAGCTTCTCTCTTTCTGTCGAGACGAGTAAGGATTCCTGTGACGCTCTTTTCGAGAGATTCTCTCTCTTCCGTACCTCGACCAAGCAGGTTGATACAAAGCGGTTTTATTTCAGAAGTCAACTTGTCATGGAGTACTTGAAGGGCTCGTGGTGTTTTGGCGGTAACCAAAACACGTTTTCCTGTTGCAAGGAGATGACAAATGAGATTAGCGATTGTATGAGATTTACCAGTGCCAGGGGGACCCTGGACCAGAACTCCGTTTTGATAATCAAGTGTATGGATAATTCGGCGCTGTTCTTCATTTGCAGGCAAGGGGAAATAGACCTCGCTAATCCCCTTGCGGTCTTTTTCGGTTTTCCCATCGGATGGAGAAGTTTTTTTGTTTGTCGAGGTTTCTGAAAGATCTTGAAACTCGCTCGGGATAGATACTCCGGCTTCGATTTGTTCTTTCATCGATGCCAACAGCTGCTCAAGGCCACGTGTGGATCGTTTTCGGAGTATTAGTGCTGGAGCATATTCTATGAGTGGTTTTTCTGAAGGCACCACGTGCTGAGGTTCAAAACTATCTGCTTGGTATTCGCCCTGTCCACTATCTGCCAAAGAATTGGCTATGGAAGAAAGAACAGCATCTACGTTTGACCTATCCCAGAGATTGGACCCTATAGCACTACGACCTTCTTCAACCAATTGACGGATATTCTGCGGTTGATCTTGTATATCAAGCATGTCGAGCTCAACGTCCGCCTGGTCTCCATCGATAGCCTGCTTAACTGTGAATTTCCCAAGATGCGCTTCAAATTCAAGAGAGGCTTTAGACACTATGATGTGCCTCTTAACTTCATAACCTCCGGGAATTTTCCAAGACAACAGCCCAAGGCAGAATACAAGCTCGTACTGTTCCCCAAGTTTTTGTTGCTCCTGATAAATATGAAAAAGATCTGCGTAGACTCCCTGCACCCTCGAGTATCGTTCGTACAATTCCGCCCATGGAAGCCATTTTTTTTCAAGATAGACATCCCATGCTTGTTGAACATCTGGGGAATCTCCCAGAAAAAGGGTTTCGTTGTTCCTAAATTCTTCTCCTGTTTCTGGGTCTTGCTCAATGTGTTCAACCACTATTGTCTCATGAAGTTCTGGCAGTTCTTTCAGGTTTCTCAGAGCTTCGTAGTTAACCCAGTCTTCACATTTTATAGGTATTTCAGGCAGATTTGGTTCCTGGAATTTAATAATCTCAATCCAAACATCTTCGTCGTGATCATCCTCCTGTTTCCAGGCTTGTGTATAACAATGCTTTGGCTCGTGTGGGATATTGTGAATCCAGAGGATTTTTCTGTAATCGCCTATACTACGAGTGATTTTCGAATTGATACGAGCAAGTGCGGCAAGATACTCAACGAGACGGAGGGTTTTTTCCTGAGCGTCATTATCTGTTGTCATCATCTTTTTCCGACGACCGATGTTGTCTTATCGAAAAAATTACCGCGGCGGGTCAGCGATTCCCCACAAAAATTTCTCCAAAGATTATTGAGAAACTTCTGCGGCTAAAAAACTCGCTATGGCAAGAAAAAACACTGAACGTATTCTCTGTATCACAATATTACCCGAAATGCAATGCTGGCTCCAGAAGAACATAAAAATACCAATGCCTTATCCAATAACACGGCACTATGACAGATGCGGTCATAGAGTTGGTGTTTCTTTGATTTGGGTGTGAAATTCTCTTTTGGGCTCGTGGCATAGGTCCAGAATGCTGCAAGAAGCGTGGAGCTAACGCCCCTGTGACGCTGCATCATATTCGGTCCCGCATACGGCTCGGACGAAGCTAACAGTTTTATATCATTACGAGAATATGTTACATTGGTAACATGTTGTAAATGGGTAGATTTTTTATGATTTTTATTTTGAAATCCCCCTACCCTTGCTTTTCCCAAATATGTTTCCCGAACTCGGCAGATCTTGATCGGTTGTGAAACATTCGACCCAGGTTGGCGACCCTATTTGCGGTAATCTCCGGACGGTGTGGAATAATGGGAATAGGGACACCTACCGTCAGACAATCCGCAGCTGAGGCCTTGCCCAAAGCTTGCCCAGATTCGAAAAAAACGTGGGTAAAAAAGAGTAAGATTGGTGAAATCAGCGGAGTGGCTGATGGCGAAATAGGTTATTAAAAACGTTGGAAAATGGTTACCTGTTTTTACATTGATTTACCTGTAATTTCTATCGCTTAGTCCGACTTCGAATCCGTAGGTCGCCCGTTCGAGTCGGGCCGGGCGTGCCAATGATTTCAGGCCATATACGGGACGTCTATGATTTTATGCTTTACGTTGGGCCAACCGAGAATTGGGAATGACCACCGTTGAGATAGCCAGGCGTCTGGGAATCTGCCAATCGGCGGAAAGTAGATGGTCATTGCGAGGAGAAAGGATAGCTGAACGAAACCGTTTCATGCTTATAGAAGGCCAAATAGCATAAAATCATAGACGTTGTCCCCAAGATCAACGTCCCCAAGACCAAGACGTAGACGTCCCCAAAACGTCACGGCCAAATTGCAGCGACCATGCGATTTGGGCGAAATGGCCAGTGGCACAGATGTGTCGATGTGTCTCAAAACGCAGACGAGCACTGGCTCCCCATGCTGCCGACATCCGGCATTTTTTGTCTCCGGGAGCCTTACCGCAACCATGCCACCGAAAGCTATTAGGTGCCTCAGACTCTATTTGTTTGCAAACGATACCGCAATTTTTTGGACATTGAGCCATTTATGGTGCATAATAGGGTCAAAATGTGACCCATAAAATACGACAATCGGGTCATGTCATGTTCCATTCGCGGAGGTGAAATGGTTCAATTCATCTGGAAGGCCCCTTCGTGGCCCGACCTACACTGGGACAGCGCAACACTTCTGCGCCCTCTGGGCAACGCGAGACAGGCCCAGGGAAAGCTGATCGCAGAGTCCGCGTATTTCGAATTGGCGTTGCAGGCGGAGGTGCTCACGGAAGAGGCCCTTACTACGGCGGCAATTGAAGGTGAGGAACTCGACCGCAATGCGGTGCGCTCGTCGGTCGCTCGTCGACTTGGGCTCCCCACAGCGGGTTTGCCCGCGACAGAAAGGCACGTCGACGGCTTGGTTGAAATGCTCCTCGATGCCACCCGTAATTATGACCATCCCCTCACTGCACTCCGGCTTAAGGGATGGCAGGCAGCCCTTTTCCCCACCGGCTATTCGGGTATGCGTAAAATCGTCGTCGGCAATTGGCGTCGCAGCGAAGAGCCTATGCAGGTGATCTCCGGTCCGGTGGGAAAGGAGAAAGTCCACTACGAGGCTCCCCCGGCGGGGCGGATGGATGCCGAAATGAAGGAATTTCTCGAGTGGCTCCAATCATCCCGAGGTGAATTGGACGGACTTGTGCGAGCAGCGGTTGCGCACTTTCGTTTCGTGTCCATCCATCCCTTTGAGGACGGCAATGGCCGCATTGCCCGAGCCATAGCCGACATGGCCCTGGCGCAAGACGAGGGCAACGGCTGCAGGTTGTACAGCGTGTCCGCCCAGATCAAGTCCGAACGCGACGCCTACTACGATGTCCTTGAGCGGACGCAGAAGGGAGGCGGCGACATCACCGAGTGGATAGTCTGGTTCCTTGAATGCCTGGATCGGGCGATTCGACGGTCTGATGCTGAAGTTCAAAAAGCGGTGGACAAGGCCCGCCTGTGGCACGACATCGCCCATCTCCGGCTCAACGAACGCCAACAGAAGGTCGTCAATCGGCTTTTCGAAGCCGGCCCTGACGGCTTCGAAGGGGGACTCACGAATCGCAAATATAGAGGAATAACCAAGACAAGCCGTGAGACCGCAAAACGTGACATGGCCGATCTGGTGGCCAAAGGCATTCTCGTGAAAAATCCGGGCGGCGGACGAAGCGTCAGCTTCGCCCTTGTGTGGCCCACACGAAGCTGAGGCCCGCCCGGACTGCATACTCCCAAAACGACGGCAAACGAAAGCGGGTCTGCTCGCATTGAAAGCGGACTAAAAGGAAGGAGGCAATCTCTTTTTTTGACATGGATCGAATATTTAAAAAAAGCCGATTCCTGTGCTCCCCATGTGTATTGTGAAATGTGTAAGTCTGACACCCCTTTTCACAGATTCGAAAAAACCATGGGTAAGAAAAAGTAAGATTGGTGAAATCTGCGGAGCGGCTGATGGTGAAAAAGGTTATTAAAAACGTTGGAAAATGTTTACCCGATTTTACTTTGTTATACATGTAATTTCAATTGGTTGGTCCGACTTCGAATCCGTAGGTCGCCCGTTCGAGTCGGGCCGGGCGTGCCAATCAAAACAAGCCGTTAGCTCCTCGCCCTTTCATATGTTCCTAATCTCCTTAACGGCCCTGATAATGCGTAATGTCTTTCCCTTTCGAGTTTTTTCCTGTATATGAAACTATGGCGTAAGAAGCCCGCTGTCTCACCTTTTTTGTGTAGTCGCGAAAAAGTTCAGGGATTGGCTGAGTACCATGCTCGAGCGAAGGAAATATAAGCGATTAGGCCTGAATAGAGACTCGGTTGCCGTGGCCTTTGTAACCAATTCTTCGCCTTATTTTACAACGGCGGGCAGGGTTGCCGATGTCAGCGACGCCGGGGTTAGGCTTTCTCATTTCGGCGGCAGGCTGCCACCGCACAGCTCACTTGAGTTGGACATAATACTACCCGGCGGAATAGCAAGCATCCAAAAGCTCACGGGCGACAGCATTTGGGATGTGGAAACGCAGACTGAACCTCGTGCAAGGCACTGTGGTATCCGATTTCGAAACCTCACAGACGATCAGAAGAGCTTTGTGGAGTATATCATCCGGAACTACGCCACAAGTCCTGCTGAATCTTAGGGCTCAGGACATCGATCACCCAAGAGGGGAAAATGGGGGTTGGGAAAACCCGGGGACGTTCCCAATCCCCATACGATTGGTGCCTGGGGCGGGAATTGAACCCGCACGAGGACAAGCCTCAAGGGATTTTAAGTCCCTTGCGTCTACCAGTTCCGCCACCCAGGCAACAGCCGAAGATTTCACGGCGAAGTATCAATGAGCCCGTCTGTCTTGTCAAGGGCCAAAGCCTCTTTCACCTAATGCTGCCCGTCTTCAGGCCTGTCCAGGATCTTAAAGGCATGCACGACCCCATGACAAAGACAAGCGGTGCTATAAAGGACCAGCCCTTTGCCTTGGAAGATTCTAACCAGGCTTTCTTTGAGGGCCTCAGGCCGATAGCCCCCAACGCCTGGAGCCAATTGATGGCTTCGAATGACCACTGAAATGAAGTCCTCATGCAAGATTTCCTCCAGCACCTTATACAGCAACCCCTTTCGCGGCTTGCCGGTGACCGTGCACTTCTCAAAGGGTTCCACACAGTGGTCCGGGCAAGGGAAATCAGCATAGCTGACGTACAACTGCCCCTGGGGGCCCCTTATGGGATTTGGAAGCATGGACTCTATTTCTGAAGGGACAGGGACAACTTCGATCATGGCACGACTGGACGCCTTGAGGCGCACCCATTCAAAGGCCAAATGGATAGGCACAGCCGGGACAATCCATGCCGGCGAAGCTCCCTTGCCGAGGTGACTGACCAGATATGACGCCCCCTCATGATGCACCTGTTCCACGGGAAGGCGGCTCAACCGTTTAAGGGCCTCCAAGTTCTCATCGACGACGACAAACCGCGCTTCGGGCCTTTTCCTGGACAGTCTCTCCGCAGCCATGGCGCCAAACCTGCCGGCCCCTATGATCCAATATATTGTTTCATCCTTGTTCATGTGTGCTTGCCTGATATAATTGGCCGGTACAACGTTGTCAATTCTTGCATCTTTTGATAACCCTACAGAGCATGGACGAAACAACGACTAATCACGGCCTGATTCTGGCCTCAAAATCCCCGAGGCGTCGCGACCTTCTCAACCAGGCCGGCTTGACCTTCACGGTGATGCCGAGCACGGTAGATGAAAGCGCTGTGCCGGCGACATCACCGCAGGAACATGTCCGGTTGCTTGCTGAAGCCAAGGCTGGAGAGGTAGCCCAACGCTTTCCCACAAGCTGGGTCATCGGTGCCGACACCGTGGTGCTCATTGAAAAAACCGTCTTGGGTAAGCCCCGTACCCGGACGGAGGCACGCCACATGCTTGAAGCCCTTAGTGGCAAGACACACAAGGTGCTCACCGGCTATTGCATCTGTTGCAAGAAGGCACAGCGGTCCTTTTCCCAGACAGTGGAAACCGAGGTGCTATTCAAGCCCCTGACCGACAGGGAGATCGATTGGTACATCGCCACCGGGGAGCCCTTTGATAAGGCCGGCGGGTATGCTGCACAGGGCATGGGGACCTTTCTGATTAAGCGGGTGGAGGGCTCTTACAGCAGCGTGGTGGGACTGCCCGTGTGCGAAGTGGTTGACTATTTGGTGAAGCAAGGGGTAGTCCAGCGTTAGGGGCTTACCGATCATCTGTTCAGATTGAAGGGGCTTTGTTATGGCTGAAACCATTCAAAGCAGACTGAAACGCGTGAAAGATCGGATCACCGAGGCTGCGCTGGCCTGTGGCCGTGATCCGAAGACCATCAAGTTGATCGCCGTCAGCAAAACGGTCCCAGCGGATCGTATCCTGGCCGCCATCGGAGCCGGTGTCACAGACCTTGGGGAAAACTATGTGCAGGAAGCACGGGAAAAGATCGAGGCCCTTGGCCGAGAGACAGTCTCATGGCATTTCATAGGGCACCTTCAAACCAACAAGGCAAAATATGTTGTAAGGCTCTTTGACCTGATTCACTCTGTTGACAGTCTCAAGCTGGCAAAGGAATTGGACAAACGAGCCCGGGCTGTCGGCAAGGTCCAAAAGGTCTTGGTTCAAGTAAACATTTCGGGCGAGGCGACCAAGTCCGGTATCGAGACAGAGCAGGCCGTGGCGCTGGTGCGCCAGATGGCCCTTCTTGACAACCTAGCCATCTGCGGGCTCATGACCATGCCCCCATATTTCAATTCTCCGGAGAAGGTGCGTCCCTATTTCAAAGCCCTAAAAGACTTGGGCAACCGCGTTCGTACGGAGGCTATTGCCAATGTTGACATGGCAGAGCTTTCCATGGGCATGACCGGGGATTTTGAAGCCGCTATTCAGGAGGGGGCAACATTGGTACGCATTGGCACAGCCATTTTTGGGCATAGAGGCGCGGCGACATCGAGGTGAAGCGGCAAGAAGCATTAAGAAGCACGTTGTTTGAGAAGCTGTCTGAGCTTTATGCTCAGATGGAGGAGGCCTACAACCATGTGGCGGGCGAGATCGGCCTGTCCTGCTCGATGTGTACTGACAATTGCTGCACAAGCTATTTCCGCCATCATACCTATATAGAGTGGGCGTATGTTTGGCAGGGCATGAGATCTCGTTGCGATGAAAACCAGCGCGAGTATATCAACAGAGCCGAAGCGTACGTCCGACACAGCCGGGTTCTCATGGCCCAGGGCCTTAGGCCCAATATGATGTGTCCCTTGAACGATCAAGGGCGTTGCCGGCTTTACAAATACAGGCTCATGATCTGCCGCTTGCATGGTGTGCCTAACCGTTTTGTCAGGCCGGACGCCAAAAAGATGAGCTTCCCAGGGTGTTTCAGGTGCCAGGAGCTTTGCTCGCATTTGGAAGAAGTGCCCGTACTCGATAGAACGGAGTTTTACCGGGAGTTGGCCTCCCTGGAGATGGCCTTTGTGGGGCCGAAGATCAAGACCTTGCCCAGGGTGAATCTGACGCTGGCCGAAATGCTGGTCCAGGGACCGCCGGGAATCTAGCGCCGGCGGCCCGGCATGACGGGGGCAGGCCTCGCACTCTACAGACCAAGGCACGTTAGGGCTACCGCCCTTGACTTTCCCGTAATGATACTTATTGTAGGAATGAGGATGGAGTACTGTTTAGTCCGTTCTCCAATCCTCCTTTCCTTTTCCCCCTGGGATTTCATATGACTCTCACCGCGTCATTTATCTCTCAGGGGGTTTCTTTTTGGTTTCCGTCCCCCGCATCGCCTACCCCCTCACCCTAAACGGCCTCTCCCTCTTCCACATTTTCGTTTCAGTTTTTTCCGAATTTACCGATGTAAAGAATACAAGGAAAACCTGAATGGAGTGAGGCTGTTGTGAAACAGAGACTGAATCCTATAAACCATGCCGGCCCCAGAAACCTGTTTTGCCCTTACTACGAAGATTGCCTGGGACATGCTGCCGCACGCCGGTGGCGGGCATGGCATTGTTCTGAATGTGCTCATAAACTGAGGAAAGAACCCCTGGGTGAGGCCCCCCTGGTCAAAGACCCAAACCCCCTGTATCCGTTGCCGTCCGACATCCGCCGCGATCTCAGATACCGACTCGATTGAGTGAAGTCGAGCGCCTACGCAATATCATCACTGCCCGACATCCCGGATACGAGGAGCCAGTTATTTGCCAGAGTAGTCCCGAGGACCAAAGAGCGGGAGATCCTTGTCTCCCTTAGCCAGGTGGGATGTCTTCTTTTTCGGTTTCCGAGCGAACTGAGCAACAAATGATCTGGGCATACGATCCCGTGTTCTTAACAGAGCTTCCGGGACACGAATTGTTTGGCCTACAAATATGCGATCGGGCTTGAGCTTTGAATTGAAATTGGCCAGGATCTTCCAGTTTTTGAATTGTCCAGTGTACCATTTGGCAATAATGGAGAGGCTTTCACCTGACCATCTTACCGTGTGCACAAGATACTTTGGTTGTCGGCGCAATGGTGTTTCCCTGGCCGCTGATTCAGCATCTTCGGAAACCCATTCAGCCGTCGTGCCGGCGCCTTTAGGGGATATTTCCGAGGGTTCAAGCGCAACCCCCGCTGGAGGCGCTTTGGTTGAACCGGCGCAACCCACGAGTCCCACGATCACGATGATTCCCACTAGATGCGTTCGAATCATCTCTTCAATGTTCCTGCTCATTAGATGTCTCCCCACTTGCCTCTTAACATTTTAAGATGCTTCCTCACCTGTTCATTTTCGGGATTGGCCATGATCGCCAGTTTCAAATTCTTCATGCACTTGCCTCTCTTGCCCTGGGTCTTCTGCACCATGGCCAGATTGAAAAGGGCCTCATCAAGGAAAGCCGGCGATAACTCAACCACGTGTCTATACATTTCCTCAGCCTTGGCGTAGTTCTTATTGATTGCATAAATGTATCCAAGATTGAAAAACGCATCAGGCAATTGAGGGGCCAGTTCAGCGACTTTTTGATAGGCGATAATCGCCTTGGCGTATTCTCTGGTTCTGAGATAAAGGATGCCCAATTGAGAAAGCCCGCTTGTACTGTCTGGATCCAATTGCACGGCTTTGACCAACAATGCTTTCGCCCTGTCGGGCTCTGTCTTGACAAGTCCGGACGCCTGACCTTCGAGAGCGCGCGAGTATGGGCCGGAAACCTTTTCGATCATGGTGGGTTCGCTGGCCAAGGCCTCTTCAAACAGACCCGCCGCTTCTGCAAAGCGTCCCGCGTCCAGCGCTGTGATGCCCGCCTCGAGATTCATGGAGGCAACAGCCGACCGCTGTCTCATGGCCAACCCTTTCTTGAACAGGAAGACAGAAACCGCACAGATCACGACAATCGTTGCTGCAAGGGCGGCATACCGAAAGCCTCTCCGCTTTCGCCTGGGTGGGGCTGCCTCAGCGACCACAGGCGAGGGCTCTTTCCGAATTTTATCCTTTTTCTGCGAAGCAGGGTGTGTCCTTTTCACTCTTGACGGCCCTACAGACGCCGTCTGCAGCAGCGTCTGATACACGGGCGCTTGTCCATCTGTATCCGTTTTCGACGGCTCCGCAGAATGGATCTGTACCCCCTCTTGGTCATGATGCCCGTCAGCATTCGTCGGTTTTGTTGATTGCTCTACGGGGTCGGTCGCAGCCAACTGCTCATCAGGCAGCCCAACCGTATCCGCTTGCTCTTTTAGGTTCGGGACAGAATCCGTCTCTTCGGCCTCCTGGTGAATAAATTCTTCAACACTGGTTTCCTCTGTTGGTAACTCGATAACGTCCGTTTGTGTGGCTTGCTTTTCGGCAGATTCCTCAGCGCCGATCTTTTCCTCAAAAAGGGTTTTCATATACTGTGCGAGGCCTTGCTGGGTTGGCCGAGGAGAGAGTGCAGAGGCCACGTCCTCCAAGTCGGCCAGCATGTCACCGGCAGACTGGTAGCGTTTTTCAGGGGCTTTCTCAAGAGCACGATAAATGATTTCACAAAGCTTGGGATGTTGGCCATGCATAAGGTTTTCGGGGGGTTCGAACTTGGCTTGCCGAACCCGAGAAAAGACCTCCATGGTTTCTCCTTTGAACGCCTGTTTGCCCGTAGCCATTTCATAAAGGAGGATTCCCGTGGAAAAGATGTCCGAGCGGTGATCGATGGGCTTTCCATCAATCTGCTGTGGCGACATGTAAGCCAACTCCCCTTTCATCATACCCGTCTGGGTCCCGCTATCTGGAGCCCCTCCTGCGGAAACGCTGAAATCTTTGATTTTTACCTCACCATGATGAGTCACAAGAATGTTGTCAGGAGTCATCTTGCCATGAATGATGTGGCGAGGCTCTCCTCGAGAATCTCTGAGGTTATGGGCGTAATCAAGTCCATTGAGGATCTGCCTGATGATATAAAGCGCATTTTCCACACTGATGGGCAGGTTCTTTTCCTTTGAGGTGCTCTTGATGATTTGAAGGTTTTTCCCGCACACGTATTCCATGGCAACGAAATAAGCGCCGTCCGTGGTCCCAAAATCATAGACCTGAAGGACGTTCTCATGTTTGAGCAAAGCGCCAAGCTTCGCCTCAGCCATGAAAGATTTGATCAGCCCTTGTTTCACCGTCAGGTGGGGGAGGATTTTTTTGATCAAAACACCTTTTTCACTACCATGGGCGTCCGCCAGCCTGGCCTTATAGAATTCGGCCTTGCCGTCCACGGCAATCTTATCCAAGAGCAGGTATCTTCCGAGTTGAATGGACTGAGATGACGTCATATTGAAAACTCTTTGCGTTTCACCCCAAAAAGATGGCTCAAACAAGGGATCTGCCGGGCGGCCAGGTCCCAGGATTCTATCATTTCATGGCAATGATGCCGGACGTTTCCGAACAAATATCCATGATTCCAATAGATTGTAGAATGCCCGAAGAACGAATCCATGGTCATCCCATTGCAATGGGCCACCATTTCAACGTACTACTCATCCTTTCGTCAAAGTGATGGATATGCTTTAGTTTTTTGTAATATTTTACCCTTGAATATGTGATTGCACGCGGGCAATCCCGTCCCAAGCGGCGCAGACAGCGTCTCGCTTGGAATCGGATCATCCGCATGCTTTGTTATGCACGTTTCTTCAACAGGCTAAGGGCTCGCCCTAAGCTGGTACCATTTTCCTTTCTGTTGACTTCGTGGCGGCATGTGTTATGTTGATTAAACAAGGAACACAGTCCAAATTTTAAAGGAGCTGAGCATGAAAACGGTTGAAGATGGTCATTTTGTCAAGGTCGATTACACGGGCACGTTGGAAAATGGGGACACGTTTGATTCCAGCCGCAATTCCCACCCCATTGAAGTTGAAGTGGGGGCGGGCAGGGTCATCAAGGGATTCGAGGATGCACTCGTGGGTATGGCCGAAAAGGAAAAGAAAACCTTCACCCTTTCTCCTGAGGAAGCTTACGGGCATCGGAAGGAAAACCTGGAACAAAGTTTTATGCGCTCCGAACTGCCTGAAGGATTTGAGCCGCAGGTCGGTCAGGTGCTGGCCCTAACGAATCCCCAGGGCGGCCAACTGCCGGCAACGGTGAAACACACGGACGATGAAAAGGTCACTGTGGATCTGAATCACCCTCTGGCCGGGGAGAAGCTTACCTTTGAAATAGAGGTCCTCGAGATTAATCATGAGCCCAGTCCATCTTCGTGTACACCATCTGCGTGCTGCAGCTGCGGTTCTACCTGCTCGTAATCGTGAAACGGACCAAATCTGAAAACAAGAAGCCGGCTGATAAAGGCCGGCTTTCCTTTTTTTGCGCTTTGGAAGCTGCTAACCATGCTTGACTAGGATTACTGACAAGGCCTCACACCCTGCCACCTTCGGTCTTGATCCTTAGCGATATAACCACGTCACCGGAAAGAGCTGTCGAGGCACAAGCCCGACAGTTCAATCCCACTTCCTATGCCTCGTAGAGTTCGCCAACCAACTTTTGAAACCAAGGTGGCTTTTGCAGGATAACGAAAATCAAGATCAAACCAACAATCGGGATGGGGATAACCGCATCAACGACACACAAACCTGCCAAGCCGATGAGAGATCGAGTCTTGAGTGTCATGCAACCTCCAAACTCTCGCTTGGTGAACCGTGAAAGCGAGCGCATTCCCCGCTGCTTGCGGCGGGGTTAGCGAGTGAATAGGATTGAAGAAAGCATCAGAGTTTTCTACTGCAATGGGTCCAAGGAGCCATAAACCGTGGAACCGGACGGATGCAGATGGCCTCCACGGGAAAACAATACCAACAAAAGGCGCTATGGTAAAGGGCGGGGAATACCACTTCCATTGAGCAAAAACGCTCGATGGATAGTTGTCGGCAACCAGTTACTCGAGAGAGCCTCTTATTGTCTGGATTTCCAACCGCCCACTCTTCCCGATTCCGTCGAGACTCGTTCGAGACCCAGACAACTCAGGGGCCGGGCGTTGTTCCTGATCGCGAGATGTC
>Ga0315536_1000973_pt1 | contig 14528 bp, 12 predicted proteins | sample SalMarSW160230MG_FD_203093 | JGI IMG/M metagenome (GOLD analysis project Ga0315536, IMG submission 203093) | Salt marsh sediment microbial communities from the Plum Island Ecosystem LTER, Massachusetts, United States - Salt Marsh Sediment SW1602-30 ... | reverse complement strand
AATTCTTTTCTAGTAATCCGACATCATCCGGGTACGCAATTCTTAGTTTTTCACCGATGAGTTCTTCTGGTTTATACCCAAATCTAGATTCACAGGAGGGACTAAGATACGATATGCAACCATCGAAGTTTGTAAGCATAATTACATCATGGGTGTTTTCTACGATTATTCGATATCTGTTTTCTGTTTCTTTTAATGCTTTTTCGGCAGATTCCAATTTACTTTTAATGACAAAGTAAGTTCCGATTCCTTTCGATTCTCCCTCATAACGAGATAAAAGGAAAATAATCACAAGTAGTACGTAACCCATGAAAAAACTAAACAAAGGCGCAATAAGTGAATTATCCGACGGAAAATCCCTAAATTCTCGAGCGGTGATACCGCCTATTGAAAAGGAAATTATAACAAGGATAAAAAGTGCATTGGAAAGATTTTGATCCCGGGTGAAGAGAACTAAAGACAAGGCGATAATGGCAATTGCTCCAATTTCCATTGAGAGTAAGAATATGTCCGGGGTGGCAATCCCACTAACAAGTAATATGAACGATATGATAAAAAAGAATAGAAACCCTCTGAAGAATATCTTAATATCTATTTTCTTGAGAAATATCTGATGAATTAGAATAAAAAAAATATATACGATGATGGGAACGCTTCCCCAATTAATCAAATTATTTATGAATATATCCGGCTTTAAGATGCCCAAAGCATCTAATGCATAGACGGAATACGTGAGTACACCAGGTATGATTCCTAAGGTAAACATGAGTTTACGTATATCATTATCTTTGTGATAGAGATGCAATAATACAAAGCCAAAGAGGAGAACAAAACCTGCAAGGCCACTCCATGCCAGAGCGATACTGTTCATAGGGGGCCTCCATTTTGCTTAGAAGATAGCTCTTTCAGTTTTTTCTTCATGTCAATCATTTTTAATTCTCTGTCGATGGTAGAACGCTTGTAGTGTTCGAGTTCGTTGATTTTTCCCTGCAAGTTTTGTTGTGATTTTTCTAAGATGTCTAATAGGGTGTTTGTTTTTTTTATAAGGGTTGTAAATTCATCGTTTCCATGTAGAGTAATACGGTTTGATAGATCTTTAGTTGTACTAATTTCAAGAATGTCTTTAGTGAATTTTTTTAAAGGTGCGACGATAAATTTTTCTGAGAGAATTATGACTGCTATAAAGATGATGATAATGATGATGATGAGAAAAATGATTAGGTTCCACACGGATATAACACCTTGTTGGTAGATTTCTCGAACCTGTTCGATGCGAATTATACAGGCTGGGTTATTATGTATATCATTAATGAGGCTGTATCCTGCAATTGTCGTATCGTTCAATGGACGGAAGAACATTGTTTTGTTTTCGATAAGGTTCTGACGAGCGATTTCATAATCTTTTGGAATGATGCTATCTAATCGAACGATGGTGAACGTTAATCCAATAAGGTCGCTTATTTCTGCTATCCGGTCTTCATTGAGGAATTGTCCCATAATTAATGTTCCATGAATAGGTCCTTCTTCAATACTGGTGAGAATTGGTCGAGAGGCAATAAGTAAAATATTATTGGGGATAAGAACAATTCCTTGAAAATAGCTGGTTGTGGAGTTGTGATGTAGTATCGTTACATGTTCAGTTTCGGCAAGCTCCAACAGCAAGGCCTGAGGTATCGATGAATCATTTTCGTTTTGTGGGTCGAAGGTTTTCCCAAAAACGAGGTCGGATGAAGTGTTGTAGAACATCATGACGTTTATTCCGATTCCTTGAAAAGCTACATCTTGGAGATTGGCATTAATATACACTTGGTTTCGATCCTCAACAAAGGTATAGGTGTCGTTCCATGCTGACCAATCATAGGACAACTTTCGTAAACTGTCAAATTCATGATAAAACATACTTACTGCACGTTGTATATTACGTTCAACTGATTGGTCCTCCAACTCTTGAAAACTAGTAAGAATGAGCGATTGCGTAACCGTCGTAAGAATAATGAACAGTACGGTGAATACGACAGCGAGCATCATGAGTGTTTTTATTCGAAGTTTCATTGAGTACCTTCTTGTTTAATTCTCTTTTTCGTCTTCATACTTTTTCATATCGTGGTTTTTGGTTCAATTGTCTGCATAAATCATTGATTTCTTTTTTCAATTCAATCATTTTAAGTTCTCGATCAACAGTTACTCTCTTGTACCTCTCAAGCGCCTCGATTTTTTCTTTTAAATTTTTTTCAGCTTTCTTACGTTCGGTGATGTCTTTTGTTATAGCTACGAATGAAAGTGGATTGCCAGAGGCATCTCTGATTAGACACGCTGAAAGTTCTACTGGAAACTCCCGACCATCTTTAGTTAGTAAGGTGTATTCTACATTCTTTACCGATTCCGACTTAAGGGTTTCCTTTAAACCTTCTTTTGCCCTTTCGAGGTCTTTCGGTGAAAATAATTCTAAGGCATTTTTACCGATTAATTCCTTTTTATTAAAACCATGTATCATTGATGTTGCTTGGTTACATTCGATGATGTTTCCATTTAAATCAGTAACAGTGATTGCGTCAGGAGATGAATCAAGTATTCGCTTTAGTTTTTCTTCACTTTCAATGACTTCTTTTTCTGCATTCTTACGTTCGGTGATATCGGTGGCTGTTCCAATCCATCTGATGGGACGCCCGTCCGGTGCCCTTGCTACGGCGCCCCGTGCTGTCCACCACCGGCAGGTTCCATCTTTCGTTCGAACACGATATTCGATAGCATAGGGCACGCGTCCGTCCAGGCATGCCTGTACTGCAGCCGCCACGCGCTTCTTGTCCTCCGGATGAACCAAGTCCGTCCAAGCGTCAAATGTTCTCGGGAACTCGCCTGGACCATAGCCGAGCATCTCATCAATTTTTCCAAACCACTGAACGCTATGTTGCATGTCCCATTCGTACACCGCATCGTTTGAGGTCTCGGCGGCAATGCGAAAGCGTTCTTCTGTCTCGCGCAGTCTCTCCTCCATCCGCTTGCGCTCAGTGATGTCTTTTATTATGCCCATCGTCCCTATTGGGTTATCTTTATCATCTTTGATAATAAAAGCAGATAAAATGGCAGGAAATTTTTCCTTATTTTTTCTAATGTTTATTACTTCACCACCCCATTTTTCTCTTACAGCTAAATCCTGCATAACATTTTTAGCAACCGTTGGGTCGGCATCGAGTTCAGCTATGTTGAGCTTCAAGAATTCCTCAGAGGTATATCCAAATGCGCTGATAGCAGCTTCATTTACGTAAGTAATATTTCCCTTCAGGTCAGTAAGCAGAATGCAATCAAAGGCGCTTGTGATCGCATCTGAAAATATCTTGATTTTTTCCTCTGCTTCCTTACGCTTGGTGATATCACGAGATATTGAAAGGATCACGTGTTTCCCTGATTCATCCTTCACAAGTTTCGCTGTGGTTTCATAAATATGATACACACCTGATTTATCCCTTAGACGATATTCAAAACGAGAGCTCGCTCCTGGTTTAAACCTTCCAATGACTAATTGTTTTAACATGGAGGTAATACTTATCTTATCTTCAGGATGTAGTAAAACGAAACTATCTTGTCCAACCAGTTCATCAGGAGTATAACCTAACGATTTAATCGAGGGACTCACATAACGAAAAGTTTTATCCATATTTGTGATAATTATCAGATCATTTGTATTTTCTGTAATCAATCGATACTTTTCTTGGTTCTCTATCAACAACTCTTCTGCTTTCTTCTGCTCAGTAGTGTCTCTTACAATTGTTTGGATAGTTTTGTTTCCGTTGGGATGTAAAACAGGAACATAAATATTGTGAAAATACCTTCCTGCTCTTTCGTCCTCGGATTCTTGATTTTTCATTTCTTTAAGTGCTGTTCTGGCGATTTTTGCGCGTTCTTCCGCTATTTCTCTTGGAAAGATATCATAAACATTTTTACCAATTAATTTCTCAGATGGAGCCCCCATGCTTTTTGCCATCATCGAGTTCATCGCGAGGATATTTCCTTTATCATCAGTTTCAATGATTAATTCAGGAGACGAATCGAATAATATTCTATATTTTTCCTCAGATTCTATTAATATTTGCTTCATTTTCTTTTGCTCAGTAATGTTGTGCGCTATCCCAGAAATAGCGTCGGGCTTTCCATTACGAAATACTACTTCTGCAGTTGTTTCCACGTCGATAAACGTTCCATTCTTTGTCTTCAGTCGATATTCTACCGGTTCTTTTTGACGACCATTTTTTTTAATCTCGTTAAGCGTTTTCATTGCTTTCCATATTTGCCCGCTATCAAGTAATGCAGAAAAATTGATTGAACTTAACTCTTCTTTGCTATAACCAAATAGTTTTAATGCCGTTGGATTCGCATCAATGAAATTTCCTTTGAAATCATGGAGGTATATTAATTCAAATGAACTATTAAATAACGCTCGATATCGTTCCTCGTTCTCCTTTAGAGTCGGAGTGCTTTTTTCATTTTCTATGGTAGAACCAGATGCGTCTTTATCTGTCGTTTTCGTTGTCACATAATTCAGAGCAAAATCAGTGCTTTTCTCGGACAATTTTTCCGATGACATCTCGTCTTTTAAATCTGTATTTTCCGTATCGTAAGTTGACTGAATGGGGAGCGTAAATAGAAATATACTCCCTGTACCTTCTATGCTCTCGAACCATATATTTCCACCGTGTAATTTCACAATTCCTTTGGAGAGAGCAAGACTAAGACCCGCTCCACCAAACTTTCTATCATCACCAGAATCTGCCTGATAAAACGCATCAAAAATCATTCCCTGTTTATCCTTTGGTATGCCCTGCCCGTAATCCTGCACTTCAAATAAAACATCTTCCTTTTCTTTTCTGACTTTGATATATACTGTTGAACCATCTGGCGAAAACTTTATCGCGTTGTCTACAAGATTCAATAAAACTTGCTTAATCCGTTCACTATCAATTATCAGATCGGGAAGATATTCTTCTAAATTGACATTAATTTTCATCTCTTTTTTATTCGCAGATGGTTCCATCGTTTTGGTTATTTCTTCTACAAGTACTCTTGGATTTACTTTACGTGGGATAAATTTCATGACCCCTGACTCTAAACTTGCGGCATCAAGAATATTCTGGATCACCTGATCAAGACGGTTTGTGTTACGCAAGATTACCCCAAGACTTTCCCTCTGTTCTTCATTAATTTCACCAAGAGTCTTTTTCATCAGCATCTGTACATATCCTTTTATGGACGTTATTGGAGTGCGTAATTCGTGGGATGTTGTTTTAAGAAAAGTTTTCTTGGTTTCATTTAGTTTTTCCAATTTCACATTCTGCAGCCAAAGATTTTTATTCAATTCATCATAAATTTTATTAATTTCGGTAACATCCTTTAGTACAGATATAGAGTACAGAATCACTCCATCAGCACCTCTAATAGAACTTGCGCTGAGTAACACTCTCCGTTTCTCACCCTGTTTTGTTTCAATAATCATTTCTTCATTATCTATTTCGCTGGTTTCTTTCCATTTGGAGAATAGTGTCTTCAGCTTTTCGTGGGATTCAGGAGCATAAATAGCAGTGAGATGTTTTCCTAGTAATTCCTCTTTGTTATAACCTAGATTCGTAAGCGCTGTTTTGTTTATTTCAAGAATTGTTCCTTCAGGCGAACTCATGCATCCATATATCGGTGCGTTTTCAAAGAAATTTTTAAAACATTCATAATCAAAGTTTTGATCAGAGGTATTATTGTTAGGGGACTTTTTTGTTGAAGGAAAAAGCTTCCCCTGTTTTTCTTCTTCTTTGAGTTCTTGAACTATTTCATAGTTATTCTGCATAAAAACCTCTCTAATATTTTAAAGGGTTTTCTCCTAAAATTGTCGCTTTCACCTCAACGGCACAAAACGGCATCATTTCGTAACCCCTCATTTCCTTTTTCCCACCACAATTCAATTACATAAACATTACAATATAATGTTTTTTTCTTATTTAACTTTAATGGAAGAATCAAAAAGTAAAAACAAAAAAATCATCAGATGATCCTTGTCTGATATACAACCAACAAGTTGGATCGGGACGATATTTTGCTGGACCATAAAAACGATATTTTCAATCCATCTCTTTTGCCTTAGAAATTGCTTCTGGCATCCATCAGATATTGATGGTTGTACTTGCGAGATTTAGGTATTACTCAGACAAGCTCAAATCATACCAATAAAAGATAACAACAACACAAAATCAATATTCTGAATTCTGAACGGAAAAAAATCGTTTTACTGTTCCAACATAGTACGTACTCTGTTCAACAAATCATCCACATCAAAGGGTTTGGTGATATAATCTCTAACTTTCAAATCATTTAAAATCTGTTTTCCCTGTTCCTTAAAATTTGCAACGGTAAAAAACGCAATCTTGATATCCTTCAAACCAGGATCCTTATCCGCTCTGATCGTTTCGCATACTTCTCTTCCGCTCATCCCTGGCATAAACATGTCAAGCAAAACAAGATCGGGTCTCTCGTCACCTTTTAAGCTCCGTAATTTATCCAGTGCCTCTTTCCCATTGAAAGCGATAATGGTAGTATACCCTTCAGATTTCAGAATTTTTTCAACCAGCTCCACCGTATCCCTTGTATCATCAACAATCATAATTTTTTTTACCATTTTTCATCACCCAGCACTCTATCTACAAGCATTGAAATGTCGTTTATGGTCTGTTTATCAAGAGATTCTATTTTTCCAATAAAAAAACCCTGGGCCCCATTTGATTTAATCAAAGAAGCAGTATCTTGAACAAAGAGTGGCATCTCAAATTTTTCAACATTCTTTACCGCAGAAACGTTATCTACAATAACGCATTTTATATCTTTTTCCTTAAGTATCCTGTCCAATGAGCTTTTGATATCACTTGGATTATTTTTCACTGTAACACAGTTTTTAGCGTTGCAATCTCCACCTGACGCATCTAAAAATTGAAAGCCAGACGTATCTATGCCGTACAAATCGAAAACATCAACTATCTTTTTGTACGGTTCTTCCAGGGTTAAATAACAAATACCCCGTATATTTTTGACAAGATCCACTAGCTTGATTTCATATTTGTCCTTGGACGTGATTAAAAATGCTTGGCCAAAATCTGAAAGATTCTTAATAAGCGTTTTCAGTTTGTAGAGTCCAATCACGAGGAAGAAAATGAAGGCAATGGTGAATAATTCAGGGGCAATCGTTTGAGGTAAAATGAAAAATAATTCAGATATCTTAAATGTTTCTAATAAAACAAATGCTATCATGCCCATTAAAAGAAATCCAAAGCCTTGTCGTATCGCTGATTTGGTCCTTTTCATTATGGCAAATACTATTCCAATGGTAAAGAGACCAAAACAGAATCCGATTATGTTCAATATCCCAGATATTGTTAGGGAATCCATATTCATTATCTACCAGCGGTTTTAATAAATTTTTGGAGATCTTTCACAGAAACAGTGAGAACCTCGCTCGTAGCTGGTTTGCGATCCAACATTTTTCTCACGCTGTCTCGGACAGCTTCAGACCTATTTGGATAGGTGCCCTGTTGTATCAAAACATCAATTCTATCCAACATATTTTTTGTCAATCTTATTTGAAGTGTTTCCATTTTTTATCACATCCATTTTCTTTTTTTGATTTATTTTCGTGCTGTTTAAAACATTACAACACAATTACGTATAAGCGTGCACGTTTTATAAAATTATCTCTTTCAAAAAATCCGGGTTTTTCGTTGATAAAAAATCAATTCAATTTCTGTAATTCAATAAACTTCTTCAAATCTTCTTCAGTAACCTTTAATTTTGAAATCCGTCTATGCTCATAAAACAGTCCACCGACCGTAATAATCAATGCTCCGGCCATGATAAACTCAATCAACATTTGCTGATTCGCTGACACCTCAACGACACTTAATGATTTACTCGCTTCCGCATATTGAGTCCCATCAAGCGAGGTAACATTTGCTTTCAAGAGATAGACCCCGCCTTTAATGGTTTCTGGTAAATGTATCTCCTCGGAAAAAGAACTTAACGTCTCTATTGCCACAGTTTTGCTTTGCACAAGGACATTGGTACCTTCTAAATCAGTGACTTCGTAGGTGACCTTCACATCAATCCTGCCTGATGCTTTTGAGTTCCTGATCTCCGTAATAATATGGAACGATTGACCTGGTCGAAATGTATCGCCCTCTACAACAGACATAGAGATCGCAAGTGATGCGCTAGATTCTGAAATGACCGTTGCTACACACAGGATAAAAAAAAGAAAATATACGACAAACAAGCATAGGTAAATCTTTCCCGATCTTCTTGTGCATCCTTGGTGCAATCCCATATTCACCATCCAATATACAATAATGAAATAATAAGATATTGTTTAAATTTTTGGATTGAGCAATCTTTTTCTTAAAACAAAACTTTTGCACTTTTTCTAAAGAAACGATGTGGCTTATTTAAGGAATAGATAGCAAATATATTTATGCGGAAGAAGATACCTATACATAGCAAATATTTAAATATTACTTTTTATTGCTATGTATTTATGAAAGGAGATAAACGCGAAAGAATCATACGAATTCTCCTTAACAATCCTGATGGCAGGCTTACGGCATACCGTGTTCATCTTGAAGCCGAATGTTCACAACCATGGGCACTTTCCTATCTTAAAAAACTGGAAAAGATGACTTTTCTTAAAAAGACCAAAGTCAACGATGTCTATGGGCTTTTTGAATACTGGTTAAAGATCCGCTCTGCCCCTCAGTGTGCAGAGTATCATCTTAAAAGTGATCCCCTCAAAACCATTCGAAATAGTGGTCTGAGTTATGCACTTACCACCTATCAAGCTGAAAATCTACTTCACGGGCATCTTTTCCCCACCCGCACAGATTTTTACATTCTTCCTGACGAACTAAAACTATGGCATAATCATCTCATCAGCAATGGACTGGTCGGAACGGGAAACACCCGTGTCATGATTGCTGATCCTGCAATTGTCAATAAACAGACCATCAATCATAAAGGATATACTCTTGTCTCCAGATCACAACTTATCTGCGATCTTCTCATGGAAGGAGGCGTAGCTATGGAAGCTGCAACTATGCTTATCTCGGAGTGGTATTCTGAGATATTATAGCGATCAAATCACCAGCATCTCAGTAAACTATCTTGCCACTCTCATGAAAGCAATTAATAATCGCATTTGTCTTCTTGGAGGTTGGGCTGTATATTATAGCGTTAACAACTCTTTTTTTAAGAAGAAAAATCGTCCATATCTTGGTTCACATGATATTGATTTTGGAATGTATATCGAACCAATGATGAGTAAAACCAAACTTACTTCATCAACGCTATTTAAAATGATACATCTCCTTGAATCAGAGGATTTTCATGTAGATGGAATAAGATATCGAAAAGATATTACCTCAGTTGCAAAAGATGAAAAAGAATCGTTTCCACTTTATATTGACATCATCGTCAATTCATATCCACCAAGCTATTCAGACATTATCCCTCAATACTTCTTCGAGGAACCACTTCTTGAAGAAATCTATCGTAATTCCCAGAATCAGGTAGAAATACCTCAGATTAGTCATCATTTATTTATGCCAATACCAGAAATACTTTCTGCAATCAAGATACAATGTATCTCCGGCAGAGATATTCATCACAAACGTGTGAAAGATCTCTGTGATCTTTATAGTCTACTTTTTTATTCACCAAAATCTTTTAAGAGCACTGTTGAAGGATTGAAAAAATATATTGCACCTGATACTGTACGACAAGTAAAAGGTATCATTGATGAAAAACTAATGAGAGAAAGTGAGGAAATAATCGGAGAACCACCTGGTTCAATGAACACCGTTATCAGCAATCTGTTTAATGAATTTGATATCTAGCAACATTAAACCCTTTGGGGGCGAATGAGGCTGAGGTAGCGGTGAAGTGAGTCTCACCTCGAACAGGGGAAAACCAAGCAACGAGTTTGGTAATGCTAAATGACGAGTTTGTAAACGATAAAAGCGCGACAAAGACCAGAAAGGTCTCTTCACTAAAACAATCTTTCTTGATAGGTTTTTACGACACGGTGACGAAGAGATGTATTTCTCGGTATGCATTCGTGATCTTTTCTGCGATACTGTCCTTGTAGTCTATATTATAAAGAGGTGAGTCTGTCGGGGTGGTAAATAAGAGGAACGCAAGCTTTAGGCATTCTCCTGTCTGGCTGATGTTGAAGGTATAGTTGTATTCAAATTGTAGTTCCCATGCTGCTTCGATATCAACCGCGGTATGATTGAGCATGACCGTAACGCTGTCCATGAACCATGCATGGTTGTACACGGTTTCGTTATTTTGCGTTGTGTTGTCATACACCATAGTTTGATTGATGAGCCACACCTCAACTGTGTAGGTGATTGGTCGGTATTCATGGTTGACGATGCTGATGATGACCGATGCTTCTTCCCCCATTGTGAGATTTTTTGGATAGTCATCTGCTCGTCGTTCGGTGTTCAGCAGGTAGAACTCTGTGAATTTCTTACCTGTTTTCGGAGCAATAATAACATACATAAGAGCTGCAATCGCAACAAGGATCGCTATGCCAAGGATGATGGTAAGCAATCGATCAATTCTGTTTTCTGCTTTTGGCATCGATATCGTCAACGATATCGTGAGTCTCTCCGAAGGATTAGTGTTCGTCCATCGATACCATCCAAGCAGGCCTACAATGATGATAAAACCAAACAGCGAGAGTAGAATAGGTTCGAGTCGAATCCCCCATGGAGTAAAATTGAGAATGAGGCCGATGAGTGGAACCACCGCTATAGACAGACCGAAACTAAGAGCGATACGTTCGATACTATCGATGCCTTACTCAGTTTTTTTCATGGGAAACAACACAAAAATAAGAACATAACCTGGGACGAACAGGATAAATGGCAGCCCAAAAAGAACACGAAGGGTTTGATCAACATGAAAAAAACAAGAGGCAGTATGAGAACGCTCACGAGTCAAAGAAGAAGATCGAGAGGATACCGTGTAAATACATGTTTCATGGTGTCATGCTACATTCCAAGAATGTTTATTATCTTTTTTCCAACGATGACAACGAAAAGAATGATGAAGATGTAGATGAAAATGTCTATCCGCTCCTTAAGATTACTTGTGGTGAACACATCAGTGAGTTGACGGGTGATAAGGACACCGATGAAGATGAGGATAAAAAACACCTCCAAATCAGTGTCACCGGTGATGAAGAAGGCGATAAGAATCCATGCTGCCACGACAAGGGCGATCTTCTCCGACATTAACATGGTGATCAATCCTCTGGTCTGAGATGAAACGCGGTCTTTTTCCCTGCAATTATCACGTCGTTTATCCTGATTTTTTGTTTTGATGATCGGGTGAGTGCAATAAGTGCTGCGCTACAGGTCGGGCAGGGGTATTGTCTGCAGAGGAGAATATTATTCGGACAGAGGAGAGGTTTTTCAACGGTGAGCTGCCATTCTTTTTCGTTCTGGGTAAAAGAGATGGATTTGAGAAGGTTCATACCAAGAAATGTTTGTAGTTTTTCTTCAATGGCATCAAGATCGGTATTGGCGAAATCCGCTTCTTTTTCAAGTTCCTGGAGCATTGAATACCCTGAAGGTTGGAGTACAATACCAAGGCTTTCTCCACCCTGTCCCGTTGAGAAAACAAAATCATCATCGAGAGACTCAGGGATTTTTCTTTGGGTGTTATTAAGGGGAATGAAGACACGCTCTTCAGTAAGGATCTTCGAGGTTGGGAGAAAGATGGCATTTCCTGTGAGATTGAGTGCTTGAGTTATGGTGGTAACCGCATGAAGATTTCCTTGGATTTGTGTTTCGCTAATTCTCTGAGGAATGCTTTTTTCTGTGATCATAGCGATGGTGAACAGACCAATAAGAAGTGAAGTAAACCCGATTTTGAGGGAGAGTTGATCATTATGAATGAAGTAATTGAGGAAAAAAATACTCCCGAGTGTAATGAGGAGGATACCGATGATTTTTGCTCGGATATGTGGTTGTTGTAATGAAAAAGATAGCGTCATAGGATATCTGTCTCAAATTGGTGGTATGGATATCATCCAAAAGGATTTAAATGATTTCATTGTTTTCGGAGCTTATGTGGCGGGGAGTTTCTGTCATCTGTCTGTGTATTATTTTGTTGTCGTCAGGTGTTTCTGCAGTGATTCCTCCGCATGAGAATTTCGATACCGCTACCGAGGATCTGATCGCGATTATTTCCTTTTTTGATGATGCAAAGATGCTCTGTGAAGATGCCTTAGGGTTTTCGCTGGAAGGGAATTGTACGATTATGTTTAGCGAGCCTCTCACGATACGATGCGCCCAGGAACCAATGCGTCTTTCGGTTCAAAAGGGAAATGAACTCACACAAAAACTGTTGTATTCTTCAGATAGTATTGAAAAACTACAGGACGAGGCTGGGAGTTATCAGTATCTGAAAGATTTTTTGGTGCCTTTGAAAGAACTCGGTGGTAATATTTCTTTGTTTGTAAATATCCATAGAAATCTGGTAAATAATCTTACGAAGGTTGTCGATGGTGTGGTCAATAGGACAAATACAATGGATACACTATCTTTTCTTGTCAATGCGCAGTCGTTGGTTCATAGCCTCTCAGGTACACTTCAATATATCGAGACAAATCTTGGGGCGTTTACAGAAGGTTTTTCTGTTGATACGCTCCGTGGATTAGTTGCAGATGCACAACAAATGGTTATCATTTATAATGGATATATTACGACGTTGTTGACGATGGTGGAGAGTGAAAAACCATATCTTTCAGTATATGTCGATGATACGACCGTGTATCTTGGTGAGTATGTTCAGCTATATGGAGTGTTTCTTGCGCAGCGTCAGTTTATTGTGAACCAGTCTATCGATATTCTTTGGGATGGACAAAAAATAAACACGACAGTGACTCGTACTACGGGTGTCTTCAATAGTGCGATACCAGTGTTGTTGACGACTACACCCGGGGTGCATACGATCATAGTTTCTACAGTGTATAATCATACAGTGATTTTTTCAAGGAATGTAACGGTGATGGTTCTGAAAATCCCAACCTGCATTACTCTTGTTGTTCAGAAAACTCATTACTATCTGAATGAATCGATACTGTTTTCTGGCAGGCTTGTGGACTATAAAGACCGTGGTCTTTCTGCACCCATACTCTTACGATTCGCTGAGGAGAATATTTCACTATATTCTGATGGCCAGGGGAATTTCAGTTACCTGTGCGCAAAAAAGTTACCATTTGGACGATATGCTGCATATGTTGCCTTTACCCCAGAGAATATCTACCTCGGGTGTGTGTCGGAAAAGATTGATATCAGTATCGATACAACAACGATCTTAGCATTTTCTTTATCCAAAACGAATCTTTCCATCGGAGATGAACTCCAGTGTACAGGACGGTTAACAAGCAAGATCGATGGGTCAGCGTTGGAGAATAAAACAATAGGTGTTTTCATCAATACTAACAAAATAGGTTTTGCGATGACCAATACGACCGGGTATTATCGTTTCACCTATGGAACACAGGCTCTGAAAGAAGGCAGCATCTATCAAATGTATGCGATGTTTGATTCCACCGATACGCAATGGAGAAGCTCGACATCTGAGAAAATCACCGTTAGGATTTTTTCAGTACAAAACATTGAGGGATTTCCAGTCCAGAATGTTAAGGGATTTCCCGTCTTGAATGTCGCATTCGCGATAATCGTCGCTCTTAGTATGTCGCTTGTTCTTTTTTGGCTCAGAAAAAAACAAACACCTACTCCTAAGAAAAAAGGTAATATCCCCAACCCGTCCCCCCCAGTTCCGTTGCTTCAAGAAGTAACAAAAACACCGATGAACGTACAAGAGTTCCTCACGGATACATCGACGAAGGGGAAGGATGCGTTCAAAACCGCGGTGATCTCCCGGTATCGATCATTGTTAACGTTTTTGTCTACGAAGGGGATGGTGTTGTTGCCGAGTTATACGCATCTTGACATCCGCAGGACCATGCTTTCGGAAGGTTTCCCAAACACAGAAACCGAGATAGTGACAGAGACATTTGAACGTGCATTGTATTCACCGTATCCTCTGAGTGAACAAGAGGTGACCGTGTTTGACCATCATATACAAAGATTGTTACAAAAACTGGAGATGACGTGATGGATTCAACCATGAAGCGGGTCTATCAACTCCTGGTCCTCGGGGGAATAGGGGTGCTTCTTTTTGTCCTTGCGTTAGCAACACCCATGGTTCAAAATACTTCGGAGTTCAGCATGTATAACGCGGGGTGGAATGGATGCAGCGCTATTGCGGTAAAAACTTATGCTGAAGGAAAATTTCAGCCGACGTTCACCGTTGATGCAAACGAGTTAACTCTATCTCCGAAATCATTTGTCGAATATCCTCTTGATCCAAAGAACGCAACGATTATTATTATTGGTCCTCGCTCTGAGTTTTCTTTACGTGAAGCAGAC
>Ga0315536_1000971_pt1 | contig 14546 bp, 5 predicted proteins | sample SalMarSW160230MG_FD_203093 | JGI IMG/M metagenome (GOLD analysis project Ga0315536, IMG submission 203093) | Salt marsh sediment microbial communities from the Plum Island Ecosystem LTER, Massachusetts, United States - Salt Marsh Sediment SW1602-30 ... | reverse complement strand
AAGGCTAACTACATGTGGCCTGCCATGTGGAACAATGCATTTAATGAGGATGACTCATTGAATGCTGCCCTGGCAAACGAATATGGCATAGTTATGGGGACCTCTCATCAGGAACCCATGCTCAGGGCACAGAAGGAATGGGATCGCCGGTACCTTAGAACTCTTGGCAGCTGGAACTGGACAAAACATGCAGATACTCTTGTAAAATTCTGGCGCGATGGTATAAGACGCAACCGGAACTTTGAATCACTGATAACCATCGGACTAAGAGGAGCCGACGACACCGAGATGGGACCGGGAGGCCCCCAGGCTAACATAGACAAGCTTGAAAAAATCGTAAATGTCCAGAGAAAAATACTTTCTGAAGAGATGAATCCGGATGTGACAAAGATACCTCAGCTATGGTGCCTTTATAAGGAGGTTCAGGGTTACTACAATGCCGGCATGCGTGTACCTGACGACGTAACCTTGCTTTGGGCAGAGGATAACTGGGGAAACCTGCGAAGAGTGCCTGCAGCAGGGGAACGGACCAGGACCGGGGGTGCAGGGATTTATTATCATTTTGATTATCATGGCGGACCCCGTAGCTACCAGTGGATAAACACAAACCCTATCCCAAAAATCTGGGATCAGTTTGGTCTCGCAAAACAGTATGGTGCCGACAGGATATGGATTGTTAATGTGGGTCATTTCCGGGGCTATGAATTTCCGCTGGAATACTTCTTATCCCTGGCATGGAACAGCGAAGTTCATACAGCTTCTGACATGAATGGTTTTACAGAAAGGTGGGCTGAAAGGACGTTCGGACCTGTCTGCCCCAAGGAAATTGCTGATATCATATCGAAAACCACAAAGTATAATGGCCGCCGCAAACCTGAGCTGCTTAGTCCAACAACTTACAGCCTTGTCAACTACGGAGAAGCAGAAAAAGTAGTAACGGACTTTAAGACACTGGCAGAAAAAGCTGAACGAATCTCTGATCTTCTGCCTGTTGAAATGCACGATTCATTTTATCATCTGGTCTTGTTTCCTGTTAAAGCCAGCTCGATTGTGAACGAATTGTACTTCACTGCGGGAAAGAATGCACTATATGCGAAACAGGGAAGGGCAGCAACCAATGAACTGGCAGAAAAGACCGAGAAGCTCTTCAGGGCAGATACAAGCCTGATGGGCTATTACAACCACAAATATGCAGGCGGCAAATGGAATCATTTTATGGACCAGCCCGTTCTGGGATACAAAAGCTGGGCTGACCCACGTGTAAACAGTCTGGATGCTTTACACCTTTACAGGATCCAGATTCCTGATACTGCTGAAATGGGTATAGCGTTGGAAGGTTCGGGGAAAGTATGGCCCGGTACGGGCGAGCCTGCTGTTCTTCCTTCATTTGATGTTTTTAACAGGCAGGAAAGATACCTGGAGATTTTCAATAAGGGAAGTCAATCATTTTCATTTTCAATAACATGTGACAAACCCTGGATACTTCTGAAGGATACTGCAGGATCAGTAAGCACTGAAAAACGGATAACTGTAAATATCGACTGGGAAAAACTTCCTGCCGGAAGACAAAACGGTACCATAAGGATCAGAGGTGCCGGTACGGAAGTTAAGGTAAGTATGCCAGTATTTGACCCTGTCCTTAAACAGTCCGGCGATATCAAGGGATTTGTAGAGGCTGATGGATATGTTTCAATGGAAGCAGAACATTATACTTCAATAAATAACACAACGGACCGGAAATGGGAAAAGATTGAAGACTATGGCAGGACCCTGTCAGGAATGCGTGCAACAACGTTTACGGATGCACCCTCGGCTATCCCGGGGAAAAATGCCCCCTGTCTTGAATATGGGATGTACCTCTTCTCTTCAGGAGAGGCCGGCATAAGGATTACTCTTTCACCAACCCTTAATTTCCTCGCGGAAAGAGATCTTAAAATCGGCTTATCATTTGATGAGGAAGATCCCCGGGTTGTCGTCGTCGTTCCAAAAGATTTTAATGCAATGAACGGCAATAAGGATTGGGAACAGACAGTGATGGACAATGCAAGATTTATCGATTTTAGGCAGATTATCAAGACACCTGGTTACCATACCCTTAAGATTTGGATGATCGATCCGGGTGTGGTAATTGAAAAAATTGTTGTGGATACCGGAGGGGTCAGGCCTAGCTACCTTGGTCCGCCTGAGAGCTATGGATTCTCTAAGAAATAAAGTTGCCGGGTTATTGATCTAAGTCTGTGATCTGAAGTCCGGGACCATGCGAACTATATTTTGAAAACGCCTCTGCGATAAGGCTGTTAGCCTGATATTCAATATTTCGGTTTTAAAAATCTGTAAAAAAGTTCTGCAATCGGTTGCATAATTAAAATAATTCTTTTACATTTAGTGGCCAGATTATGCCTGACCTAAGTATCAATGACGAATACATTCTTTAAGTAATAATTAATTAATAAGTTATAAGTATGGTTTAAAATTATGAAATTGAACGGGAGAGGTTACAGTATCTCCTGTTATCCGAAGTTAAACTCTAACGATGAGGATTATTTTGCAATGTTGTATTTATAATTAACCCTAATTTTTCAAACTTATGGTAAAAAACCCTTCGAAAAGTATTCTAGTTCAGGAATACTTTAAAAAGACCCTGCTGATTTCTGGAATTTGTTGTCTCCTGCTAATGCAGGGTTTATTCCAGGTTTTGGCAGCGTCGGATGTAAATGCCTATAAAATAGACAATTTACAGAAAATGGTTATAACCGGGACTATAGCGGACTCAAAAAATATGCCGCTTGCCGGTGTTAATGTCGTAGAAAAAGGTACGAACAACGGGGTAATATCTGATTCAAAAGGAAATTATTCCATTTCAGTCGCCTCCTCCAGTTCAGTACTTGTTTTCTCTTTTGTCGGTTTCGAGCAACAGGAAGTAACTGTAGGTTCACAAGCCATTATAAACGTTACGCTTGTTGAAAGTGTGACAGGGCTTGAAGAGGTTGTTGTGGTTGGGTATGGTACTCAACGCAAAGAAGCTGTGACAGGTTCAGTGGCTTCTATAGGCGGAGATGCCATACGTGACATTCCGGCGTCTAATTTAACCCAGTCCATACAGGGACGGTTGCCTGGTGTGGAATTATCTCAAACCTCAACGCGGCCGGGCACTTCTATGCAAATCAGGATCAGGGGCGCCCGCTCGCTCACTGCAACCAACGATCCGCTGGTGGTACTCGACGGGATTCCTTTTGTCGGGTCTATCACCGAAATCAATAACGACGACATCAAGAGCATTGATATATTGAAAGATGCTTCGGCAACTGCCGTTTACGGTTCACGGGGTGCCAATGGCGTTATTTTAATTACCACTAATAAAGGACAAAAAGGACAAAAGGCAAGGATTACCTACAATGGTCGTGAAAGCGTTAACACACTTTTTGCTAAATTTCCGATGATGGACGGGCCGGAATTTGTTGCCCTCCGTACAGCTGCTGGGAAGTATACAAATGGACCTGATGAATTCGATAATATAAATACCGACTGGCAGGACTTGTTTTTCAGAAATGGTTACCAGTCAAGCCATGACATAGGTCTTAGTGGTGGCACAGCAAACGGCAGTTACAGTTTCGGCATTGGCTACCTGAGAGATCAGGGTGTTATCCCTACAAACAGATTCACCCGCTATAGTTTACGGGCTAATATTGACCAGGAAGTAAGTAAGTATTTCAAATTCGGCTTCAATTCAAACAGCAACTATAATCTGACTGAAGGTAACCAGGTAGGATTATACGGTGTATTAAGTTTGTCGCCTATTTCCGACCCATATAATGCAGATGGTACTTTGAAGAGAGTCATAAGAATGACGCTGGATAACCAGTATACATACACGAGATCCGTCGTCGAAGGATTAAAAGATCAATGGTTAAGCCAGGGCCGGGGATATTCAACATACAACTCAATTTATGGCGAAATTAAAATCCCATGGATTGAGGGTTTAAAGTTTCGTACAACTCTTGGCCTGGATTTTATGCAGGATAATAACGGCGCCTTCACCGCCCAGGGCGTTGGGAGTGACAACGCGACGACCATATCAACTGCTTCTATCAGCAATTATCATACTTATCACTGGAATATTCAGAACCTGCTGAGTTACGACCATATTTTTGGCGGTAAACACCGGGTGAATGCTGTAGCACTTTACGAAGCCGATCAATACACAACCTTCAATTCAGGCACATCAGCAAAGGGCATTCCTTCGGATGCTTTCCAATTTTACAGCCTGGGGCAGTCCGTTGGTGAAATTACCACAAACCCCGGAGACTATTCACAGACAGGCTTAATTTCTTATATGGGGCGTGTGATGTACGAATACAACAACAAGTACATGCTGACAGCCACTATCAGAGCTGATGCCTCGTCAGTACTTGCAACAGGGCATCAATGGCATACCTATCCTGCAATATCTGCCGGATGGAATATCAAGAATGAGTCATTTATGCAGAATATTGCAGTGATTGACTTGTTGAAAATCCGTGCAGGATATGGACAGACATCTAACCAGGCTGTTCCAGCTTACAGCACGCTTGGTCGTTTAAGCTCCAGAGATTACAACTTTGGTAATGCTACTTACGCAACCGGGTACTATGTAACCCAGCTACCCAACTCGAATTTAGGATGGGAGTATTCTCAAACATGGAACTTTGGCGTGGACTTCACTATACTGAAAAATCGCCTGTCAGGTACCATAGAGTATTATTCAACAGATACCAAAGATCTTCTTTTGGGTCTTGGCTTGCCACCTACTTCCGGTGTTAGCAGTTTCACGGCAAATGTTGGGGCAACTCAAAACCGGGGACTTGAAATTTCATTCAGGGGCACAATCCTGGACAATGTCAACGGATGGACATGGGAAGCCGGCATTAACATGTCTATGAATAAAAACAAGCTGGTATCCCTTGCTTCAGGACAAACCAGGGACGAGGGTAATGGATGGTTCGTTGGCCATAACATAGATGCAATTTACGATTACAAATATATAGGCTTATGGCAGGCGGACGATCCTTATCTGAGCATACTGGAACCGGGTGGTAATGTAGGTATGATTAAGGTGCTGTATACCGGCGATTATAATGCTGACGGTACACCTACCCGACAAATCGGATCAGCCGACAGGCAAATTATGGATGTTGATCCCGATCTTACGGGTGGCTTTGACTCACGGCTCGCTTATAAGGGATTTGATCTTAGCATTATAGGAGGCTTCCAGATCAATGGCATCCTTATCAGTACCCTCAACGGACCAAGCAGTTACCTCAATCTGATGACAGGACGTAGGGGAGAAATTAAAGTTGACTACTGGACAGCTGATAAAACCGGGGCCAAATATCCTGCTCCAAATGGTGTAATAGTTGGCGACAACCCGAAGTATCTCAGCACTATGCAATACTTCAATGGTACATACCTTAAGATGCGTACCATTTCAGTAGGGTATAACTTTAATCAAAATTTGATCAAAATTCCTGATTTAAATTTACGGTTATACTTTACCGTGCAGAACCCATTCGTGTTGTTCTCAGATTTTAACAAAGAAATGGGAATGGATCCTGAAACCAACTCATACGGTAACCAGAACGTTGCAACGGGAGGTCTCAATAGTCGTATACTGACAGTCGCTTTTAACGCACCTTCAACCCGGAACTATGTACTTGGAGTTAGTTTGACATTTTAAAAAAGGAAAATTATGAAACGTATAAATATAAAAACTTTAATAGGAACAGCCATGTTGACGTTGTTCCTTGGTGCATGTACAAAGATTCTGGATGAACAGCCTCGCAGCGTATTTGTACCTGCTTTTTTTCAAACAGAACAGGGTGTTAATGGCGGACTGACCTCGCTTTATGCACACCTGCGCTACATTTGGGGTAATGCATACTGGTATAACGCAGGCGTAACAGGTACTGACGAAGTGACATATGCCCAGAGTGCGGATGCAAACTTCAAGGTGATGGACATTAGCGGCCAGGGGAATATTACTCCCACTGTAGCCGGAGGTAGTAATGCTTTATGGGACAATGCATTTCCGGCCATCAACACAGCCAGCGGGATCATTGAAAATGCAACTGAGGTTGGTCTCGAGGCATCCCTGATCGCCGAAGCCCGTTTCTTCCGGGCATTCGACTATTTTATGCTGGTGCAAACCTATGGCGGAGTACCTCTGGATATGGGCGCAGGGGAACTGAAGTTCAATACGACCCCCGCGAGAAGCTCAGTGCGAAACACTGTTCCTGAGGTTTATACCAGAGCCATATTCCCTGACCTGCTGACAGCCATAAACGATCTGCCGGACGTCGGGCGTTTAACGGGAACCGTAACCAAAACGGTTGCACGCCTTTATCTGGCAAAAGCTTACCTGACTTATGCATGGTGGCTGCAAAATCCGAACAGCATTCCAACGTATCCTACCAGTGACCGGACTGACCCTGACGGACATAATTCCACATGGTATTTTCAGCAGGCTTATGACGTTGCAACTGCTGCCATTGCCAGCCCGGGTCCTTACGGCTTAATGCCGACATTTTATGAAGTAAACTTGGGTGGAAATGAACGTAACAAGGAAATGCTTTTTTACGCCGATCATACCCAGACTAGTGAAAAATATACCGGGGCAAGCCTGACGTATGGTAGCGGTGGCAATGCAGATAATTTTGCTGCCTGGATGATGACCTGGAACTACACAGAAATCAGGGATGCTAAAGATGCAGATGGGACTACTCCAACCCCCACTGTCCTGCGTGAAGCATCTCAGGATCTGGGGCGCCCCTGGACACGTATGGCTCCCACTATTGAATCAGTAGTAAACACATTTGCGGACAAAACGGATGATTCAAGGTATGACGGTACATTTACGGTAGTTTATCGTGGCAACTGGCCTAAAGGGGGAACTGACAATACTGAATTTTATTATGGCGCAAACGAGATGCCGGTTTATCCGGGTGATGCAACACTGACTTTTCTGCCTGATGAACCAGGAACGCCTATTACTTACTTTACCAATGATGAAGGTCTACCGATTGCAGGCCCCAGTAATGTTGGCGGAGGGACTTTACCCGGAAGAGCTGACTATGTAATATCACCAGGTGGCATAAGCCGGGTAACATATCCGGGCACCTGGAAAATGAGTACCTACCGCACCGACAATGCCGGTGGCCTGGGACAACCCAATGCTTCAATTACCCGTCCTTTTAACATAGCCAAATTCTCTGAGTTGTACTTCATTGCTGCAGAAGCAGCTGTTAAGGGAGCTACCACAACGGCCGGTAATACCGCGTTGGATTTGATTAATGTCATTCGTGCACGGGCAGGAATGTGGAAGTTTAACAGGGCCGGGAATGTTGCAAAAGTAGAGGATCATAGCGCTGCCATGATAGCTGCCACGCCGGCAACTATTGATATTAACTATATTCTGGCTGAACGTTCGCGTGAATATTATGGAGAAGGTGTTCGCTGGTACGACCTGGTGCGTACTCAAAAATGGGCAGAACTCGCTGGTACTTACAGTATAGCTTCAAGTACCAAAGGAGACCATGCAGCACAGACAATTACACGCAATATTCAACCTTATCTCTATCTGCGTCCGATTCCACAATCCCAGATTGACGGCATGCAGGCAACCGATGAAGAAAAAGCTGCTTTTCAGAATCCGGGATACAACTAATTGATGAAGATGTAAATAATTAAATCATGAAAAAAAGGAGTTGTGCATAATTGCAACTCCTTTTTTAAATTTTAAAAAATCGTGATTTAATATAAATGGCCGGTAATAAGAAAATACTATAAAACAGAAATATTCATTTTTTTCATTTCTTCAACCATTGTCCTGTATGGAACCAGCTTATAAAGTTAAAGATCCTGATTTTGAGTTAAGTCCTTTTACAGGAATGACGAAGAAACATTATATTGAATTGGCAAAGTATCTGTTGGAGAGAGCTCTGAAACATGTCGATTCAATTGAAACGCCTCTGACATTTCCAACTGTACCAGGTAAGACTTATCCACAACCGGGTGCACCGGACTGGCGTTACCGTTCAGTTGAATTCGAATCACTTGAACGGACTTTTACACTGGCAGGTCCCCTGATTCATATCGATCCTGAAATAACAATTAATAATCTCAATTTAAGAGAATATTATAGCCTTCAATTTTATAATACTTTTACTCCCGGGCATCAAAACTCTCTCCCTTTTCCCGAGGATCTTCCCGACTCAAATTATCAATTCACCTGTGAGCTTGGAGGATTATGTAAGACATTATTACTCATCCCCGATACGATTTGGACACAATACACCCAACAACAAAAAGATGACATGGCCATAACCATCTCAAAATGGGCCCACCACCGCACAACTCAAAATAATTGGCGAATTTTTAATATTGTTGCACTTTCATTTCTTAAGAAATATGGATATCAGATTGATGACGATTTGTTAAAAAGTCATCTTTTATGGATCTTATCTTATCATTCAGGAGATGGGTGGTATCTTGAACAAACCTATAATTACTACTCCATTAGTTTGTTTATTGTTTATACATCTATTTGGAACAGAGCATTTGGCGATGAATATTATCCTGAAATTGCCAAAGTAATTGAAAGATCCGCACAAAAATTAATGGGTTTCATAACAAAATTTTTTGCAAGGGATGGATATCTTAATATGTGGTCAAGAAGTATCTGTTACCGGACCTGGATTTCAGGTGCTTTCACCGTTGCATTCATGCTTAAAGATAAATCGCTGCTTGACCCGGGTTGGGCCAGACGACTTTGCTCGGGTTCTCTGTTGCAGTTTGTCACTAAGCCTGAATTCTATTATAATGATATCCCCAGTCTTGGATTTTATGGACAGAAAGAATATATGTTGCAAAATTATAGTTGTGCAGGAAGTCCCTTCCTGATGTTTTTACCATTTATAAACCTTGCTTTACCAGACGATTCGCCTTTTTGGACAGCCAAAGAAAATGAAGGGATTTGGGAAAATTTGGGAAATAATTCAATTAAAACCGTATTGGAAAGTCCCGGACTGGTCCTGGTTAATCATGGCAAAACAGGAACATCAGAAATTATACAGGGAAAAGTCTACTACAATGATCCAAATTATTCCAAGCTTGTTTATAATACCCATTTTCCATGGGAAGATCATAATCCCAATGGAGGGACAGCAATGGAATACAGTTACCATAGCCTGGATCCCCGTGATGTGAGAGGAGATGATGTTAACTTTTATCTGACCGGAAAGACGGTTGAAAATAATCCTGTTGAAACCCATGTGTATACTATCGCTCAAAACATGTTATTTAACGGTGTACGGAATGGTGTATTATATCGGCAGGCAATTATGAGAAGACCTCCAAATAACGGATTAGGTTACATTATCGATCTTGCTGATATAACCATTCCCGGAGGGATCATCAGAGTCGATCGCTCTCGACTGGCATTCGAATATGAAATCACTCTCGGGCATTTCGGAATGCCTCATATTTTGGGGCAAAAAGCTGAAATCTGCCAGTTTGAAGTTGAAACAAAAAAAGTAATCACAGCATCGATACCGGGAAGGCAAATTGCATTGATTTCATACTGTGGATGGGATAGATTGGATAGACTGGTTCATTCAAACAGAAATGCCGAAGCTGATCAAAGCACTGTAATTTATGCCTACAAGAAACGAATGCAAAAAAATCCTCCAATGGAACTGATGATTACTGTGATGTTGCATAAAATGAATAATAACGAATGGACAGAAGAAGAACTATCCCCTGTTAAGGAAATAGGAATTATAGATATAACGTCGAGCTATTCAGCTCTGGGGGCATTTATAGTGTTATCTGACGGTGAAAAATTTGAAATCGATTTTAAAGATATCGATGGGAAACGTATGTGTTAATTTATCTGATTTCTATCTTCTTTATTGTGCTTCAGGATTATAATTGATTTTTCTATTAACCCATTCTATGAAATATTTCATATTCGGAGCATCTGTATGACCTCCATCATGCTGACGCCATGCCAGCTCTCCGTCGAGCATGCCTGTATTATAGGGAGGCATTACTTCTTTATTGTAATCATTTGAAACTCCGATATCTTTTACTCCAAGCAGTTTAAATACGGCTCCGGCTGCAACCGTTGCCATGTAACTGCCCTTCTGGTCGAGCCATTTTGCATCTCCCTTTTCAGGTATTCCATAGCTGATGAATGTAAGCCTGGGGGCACACAATGCAATCAGGCTATGAGAATCAACATGCATCTGACTCGCATTTCCGACTCCGGAAACTGATTCAGCAGCACCATATTTCAAATAATTACCCGCCATCCAGTGATATTCACCGGTGCCTGTGAGGTTTTCCACAGCTTCACCAAAATTGCGGCGTTCAAGAGTGGCTCCTCCTTTCCCTGACGAACCAACCAGTGCCATTGCAAAACGGTCTTCAAACGCCATTGTGACAAGAGCTGCCTTTCCATAGCGTGAGACTCCTTCAATACCAACATGCTTTGCATCAACGGAAGGATCGGTTTCAAGATAATCAAGTCCTCGTGCAGCACCCCAGGCCCAGGCCCTCAATGATCCCCAATCATCTGGTTTACGAGGCTGACCCTTATTCACAAGGCCTATAATACCTTTAGTTAATCCGGCTCCATTGTCGGCCTGAATCGACGAAGGATCTATAGTAGCATAACCCCAGCCGGCTGTAAGAAGTAGCTGTGTTGATGGAGGTATATTTGGATTAGGATGAGCGGGAGCAGGCAGATTGGCTCTTCCAAACATCATAAGTACAGGTACAGGCCCTTTAACATTTTCCGGTATAACGAGAACCATCGAAATATTTACATCAATCAGAGGATATCCTGAATTATCAACATGACCGGTAAGCTTCCTGGCGATAACAGGGATGGAACCAACCATTTCCCTCTCTGAAATATCCACATTCCAGGTAACAGCAGGGATCTTATCAGGCAGTCGGCCATAGATTTCATTTTCCAAATCTTCCACAATCTCAGGACGACGTTGTTTCCACCACATATGTGGTGTTATCACCTTTTTACCATTTTTCAGGGTCAGTAAATCGGGCAGATTGGGATATGGTGTTGCCAACGACTCATCATAATTAGCATGGTCGGGTGCTGACTCGTTACCACTTGGCCCTGGCCGAAGTCTTTTGATCCCAAGCTGATCCATCATATTCTGATGATCCTGCGCGGAAGTGAACTGAACAGGTGGAGGGTATTGCCCGGATGAACCAGCCGGATTCTGGGCGACAAGCCGACTGCATAATAAAATCAACAAGAACATTAAGCCTTTTTTCATGGTTATATTTTTATTAATAGTTCTATTTGACCTGACCTGTTTCAAAAGGAGAGGCAGGCAATCCTTCAACGTTGTACAGGTTAGCGCCTTCCGGATTATCAGCCCAGGCATATCTCACAAACATCGGGTTCTTTATTTCATCACTCCATACAATGACATGATTATTTTCAATTCTTGCCTCTGCCCAAACATACTTTTTATCGGCTCCGGCAATTGCAAAATAATTTAAATCACCTCCTCCTTTTGCTACCAGACCACTACCAATGTGGTCAAATTCAATGATTATCTTATCGCCATCTTTAACAGCCGATTTATAGAGAGGACCGGAGTAAACAATCTCTTCATTTCCATAGGCCAGTTTTCTGGCTGCCAGGGCCAATCGTTCACCAACAACCTTCTTTTCAAGAGGATGTATATCATTCCATTCGCCAACGTCGATTGTAACAGCCATTGCGGTATTGGGAACAGATAATGATTTAAACTGCCCGAACCTTAATTCCGCCCATTTACTTTCAGAAGGCAGATATTGAACTTCCATGAAGTTAGGTAATTGAACGAAAAGAAATGGGATTGACCCCTCTTGCCATTTATGTCTCCAGTCATTTATCAGAGCTGGCAGAAGTTGCTGGTATTCCCCGGGCTTGCCTGTATTAGATTCACCCTGGTACCATAAAATACCCTTTATCCTGTAGTTTATTAATGGCGCAACCATAGTATTATAGAGTCCCGTTGGTTCATTCTGCATTGATATGGATTGGGTGCCTGTTCCAGGTCCAAAAGCCTCAGGTTTGAAGACCTGTCCGACTTTGTATAACCATTCGCCACGAAGGTCAATGCTATCTTTATCAATTACCAGGTAATAAGGTTTGTCGGGTACAAATCCTCCTTTTCCTGCATAGTTTGTGACCCTGACCACAATAATATTCTTTCCGGGCTTCAGTAAACCGGCCGGCAGATTATACCTTCTCGGAGGATACTGATAGGTTATCGATCCTGAAAAGACTCCATTCACATAAACATTATCAGCATCAACTATACGTCCGAGGAAGAGTTTTGCCGGCTTACCGGCCATTGATTCGTGTATATTTATCACTTTTCTGAACCAGACAATTCCGTTCAGTCCTTTTACACCCTGATCATTCCAGTATCCGGGAAGCCAGTATTTATGCCATCCTTCCGGTACGTAGGAGATGTCGTACCAGGGTTTTGGGCCATTCATGCCTTTATCCAGTGACCTGGAATTAATAGAAGGTCCCTGACTTGTTAACGATCTCCTTTTAGCAGCTCTGAGTATTGGATTCAAATAAGCAGTGTCCTTAAGTTTCCCGATCCTGGATATCAACTGAGGAAACTCTTTTAGTCCTCCCTCACTGGTCCATGCTTCTATTGGTGTTCCTCCGACACTGGAATTGATAATTCCAACAGGCACCTTATACTCTTTATAAATACTTCTGGCGAAGAAAAATGTAACTGCACCAAAGCCAGGTACATTTTCGGGGGAGGATGCAATCCATTTTCCACCCGGCAGATCTTTATGGATTGAGGCGACATCTGACGCTGTTGGAATAAAGAAATTCCTGATTTCCGGGAAATTAGCACCGGCTATATCATCAGGGTATTTTTCTTTTACCCTTTCCATTGGCAGAACCATATTAGACTGACCTGAACAGAACCATACATCGCCCAGTAAAATATCATTTATAATAATAGTATTTTTCCCTTTCACCTCCATGGTGTATGGGCCGCCTGCCTCCATAGGTGGTAATGTAATTTTCCAGTTCCCTTCAGGATCAGTAACAGTGCTACCGGTTTTTTTATTGAATTTAACCACCACCTTTTCTCCGGGAGCTGCCCATCCCCAGATTATTATTTTGGTATTCCTCTGCAGGACCATCCCATCGCTTACCAGTAAAGGAAGTTTGACATTAGCCTGTACATAACCTGACAGCAGGAACAGTATCAGGCACGTTAACAGATGTGATTTAATCGACTTCTTCATTTCAGTTATAATTGTATAGTTCAAATCTTCCCTCATCAACTTTTAAAATACCGACATTTAATGACGGATTGCTTAAATTTCTAAATGTTATAACAATTCCGGAACCAGTCGTGGAGGTTTTGTATAAGTATTCTCTTGAAAAATTCCAGAACTAAGATAATGAAAATTAAGGATAAAAGAAAAAGCCGCCGTCGCTTCCTGTCATTTGCTAATCCTGAATTAGGTGATCCAAATACTGCCATATTTATACTCCTTTCTTATTTTTTTTATTTCCACCTAACGCTAACCTATTGTATCTGTATCAGTATCTTGTTTTGCCAAAGTCAACAATAGTTTGTCGACGGATTTAATAAATTATTCGATGCCAATATAAATTATTTCGTTTTCATTTTATTAAAATTTAAACACAACAACTGGCTGGAAAGTTGTGTATGAATTTTCGCTGTATAAAAGTTTGATCCAGGCTAAACAACTTATTGGCAGTAATATTTTGAGTGATGTACTGTAAAGTTGTCAGCTACTTACATTCTGGGCAAGTTTTATAATAAACATATAATGTATTTTAATTGTTTATATTATTAACAGACCTAGAAGTTTATGTACCATGGTAAAAATAGATAGGATCGTTAAAACTATTTCGACACCTCTTGGGAAGTGCAAATATTTTTCACTTGCGGAATTGCTTAACATTGGATATGATGTTGAAAAATTTCCTTTTTCCATCAGGATATTACTAGAAAATATAGTCCGTAATTTTAACAACGACGGGTTCAATGAAACTCATTTTAATAATATCCTAAACTGGGAAACCCAGCAGGAGAAAGTCGAAATTTCATTTCTTCCTTCAAGGGTATTAATGCAGGATTTTACGGGTGTACCTTCAATTGTGGATATTGCGTCGATACGATCAGAAGTGGAACGCAAGAATAAAAATCCGCAGCTTATTTATCCCCGGATTCCTGTTGACCTGATAATCGATCATTCTGTTCAGGTGGATTTTTACGGTACTAATTATGCTTACAAGCGAAACGTTTTATTGGAGTATGAGCGGAATAAAGAAAGATACTCTCTTTTGAAATGGGCCAAATCCTCCTTTGACAATTTTAATGTACTTCCTCCTGGAATGGGAATTTGCCATCAGGTGAATCTTGAATACCTGGCAAAAGTTGTCACAGTAAGGGATGGACTTATGTTTCCCGATACTCTTG
>Ga0315536_1000969_pt1 | contig 14551 bp, 12 predicted proteins | sample SalMarSW160230MG_FD_203093 | JGI IMG/M metagenome (GOLD analysis project Ga0315536, IMG submission 203093) | Salt marsh sediment microbial communities from the Plum Island Ecosystem LTER, Massachusetts, United States - Salt Marsh Sediment SW1602-30 ... | reverse complement strand
GCAAGTCCGGATATAACGTATCCTCTTGCCATCATTTTTTCATCAAAAACAGAGAGGAAGACTGAGTGTGCTGTTACATCAAAGCTCCCCAGGAAGATACCCAGAAAAACTGATTGGACCAGGAGCAATGATAAAACAGATTTCTCTCCTGATTCGTTTCCACGGAGAGCAAATAACCGGTCACTCATAAATATATTATGCCGTTAGATATTATATATTACAGTTTACTAAATTAACAATTTAAATTTAATGGGATTACAGGAGTTATTAACATTAATGCATCATAATTAACTCATCGGAAGGTGTTTTATGATCTGTGAATTTTTCGCTAATGCTAAAAATAAAGTTCCTAAAGTGACATGGGGAAAAAGAGTTGGAGATTCCTCGCTACGCTCGGAATGACATGACAATTTGGTGGTTACAGGGGGGGGTGAAGAAATGGCGATTCGCAGATAAATGTCTCTGTTATTCAGATTTGTGTTGCGAATCGCCACTTCTTCACCCCCATATACTTCTAAACAACCCTGTCATCCCGAATCCCGCTTCATGCGGGATGAGGGATCTCCTTCACTTATCCTGATAGTCACCTGGAACATTTATTTCAAAAATCAACTGCTAAGCCTCTCATTAACAAGAGAATGCAGTAGATTGATATTAATGTCAGATCCTTCCAGGATGATATCAGCCCTGTTATACCAGGTTTCGCGATAAGCAAGTTTTTCTTCTATAAAACCTAGGATACTGTTGCTGTCTAAATTTTTTATTAAAGGCCGTTCTCCGGTCGATTCAGAAAGGCGTTTTTTAAGCTGAGCTGATGTAAGTTTCAAATAGACGGTCAGCCCGGTTGCAAGCATATAATCCATATTATCACTATGGCATGGGGTACCTCCACCTGTTGATATTACAGTGTTTTTTTCATATTCCAGGTTTTTAAGAACATCAGCCTCAATATTCCGAAAATAGTCTTCACCATGCTTTGAAAAAAGCTCCGGGATAGTACACCCTGACTGTTCTTCAATTTTTTTGTCGAGATCAACAAACGACCAACCCAGACGAGAGGCCAGTTTTTTACCTGCCGTGGTCTTTCCGCTTCCCATAAAACCTATGATATATATTGTCTGGTTCTTGAGCATCATAACTCCAGCTTCATCTGTGCAGGATCATCATTTACAGGAGTATGGAAAGGTTCTTCTTCCAAGATGGTTTCCTCATCCGGAATATCAGCTTCTTTTTTAACAACAGGTTCTATTTCCAGTATATTATCCACCATAAAACTGGTGATTCTTTTCCCTTTTGCCTTATAGCTTTTTACTCCTATGAATTCGGCCACTTCAATAATCTCTGTCTCCCTGTTCTTATGTTTCCCTCCAAAATGAATTTCAAAACGGGGATATTCAACTTCCGTTATGCTGAGAAGTTTTGATTCGGGATCGTCGTTTATGAAACACTGGGGTTTCTCCGATTCTTCTATTGTAAACCTTTTAACGTAGTAAAACTTCTGCTCTGCATCCCAGTATACAGCTGAATAGACCTTCCCTTCCCTGAATTTTTCAATTATCAGGATATTATCTTCAAAATGGCTTGAGAGATCAAAACCGGCAATCCTGAAATATCCGTTTTTCGTAATAACAAGTATTTTATCGTCAGCGCTGAATTCGCCCAGGAAGGTCCCCCTGCCGTCAACATTAAGCCTGAATACAGCATCATCGAACCAGATTTTCCTTCCGCCAAGGGTTGAAAGCCCTTTTTCTTTCAGGCTTATTTTTTGAACGGCATTCTTCGTCAGAATGTTCCCCATCGACGATTTGCCTTTAATGGTCATTTGCCCGAAATCAAACTCAAAGACAAGTTTCTTGAGCCTGGCCTTTGGTTTATGATGAACTTTTATAACCTCGGCCTCCCCATTCGGGTTAGCACTCAGGTAAACAATTTTTGTACCTGGTTTACCTCTTGTCAGATCATATTCCTTATCACGTGTAAGTCCCGATATGGCGCATCTCTTTGCAAGCAGCGGGCCATCTTTCCCATCCTGGTAAACAATATTATATATTGTACGTTCATCATTTTTAAGAAAGACCTGGGCATACAGGATATCGTTCCCCACAAAAACTTTTTCTGCAACCTTTGTTATCAGGTATACTCCATCTTTCCTTATAACAATTACATCATCAATATCTGAGCAGTCGCTGATGAATTCATCTTTTTTCAACCCGGTGCCTACGAAGCCTTCCTTATAGTTTATATATAGTTTTGCATTGTTGGCTACAACTTTTGTGGCTTCAATGGTGTCAAAACTTCTTATCTCAGTCCTTCTGTCTTTTCCCTTTCCGTATTTTTTCTTTATCTGCCTGAAATAGTTAACAGTAAAAGGGATAATGTTTCCGAGATGATTTATAACCTCTTCAAGCTCAGTCTCTATATCTTTAATATGTTCGTCGGCCTTCTTAACATCAAACTTCGATATCCTTTTAATTTTTATTTCAGTAAGCTGAATGATATCCTCTCTTGTGACCTCCCGCAGTAGAAGCTTTTTGAACGGATCGAGACCTTTGTCAATGGCTTCAATGACTGCCTCCCATGTTTCGCATTCCTCAATATCGTGATATATTCTCTCTTCGATGAATATCTTTTCCAGTGAGGACATATGCCATTCTTCTTCAAGTTCGCTTTTCCTGATCTCAAGTTCAGATTTCAGAAGGGCAACAGTTCTGTCAGCGGAATGCTTAAGTATGGTACTTACCCCCATAAATGAAGGCTTATCGTCGACTATAACGCAGGTATTGGGTGAAATGGAATATTCACAATCGGTAAGAGCATATAATGCATCGATTGTCTTGTCAGGTGAAACACCGGGGAGAAGATGTACAACTATCTCAACATTAGCCGAAGTGTTATCATCTATTTTCCTGATTTTGATCTTTCCTTTTTCGTTAGCCTTAATTATTGATTCAATGAGAGTTGTGGTTGTTTTACCAAAAGGTATTTCAGTGATTATAAGGGCTTTTTTATCTAATTTTTCTATCTTTGCCCTTACCTTTATCACTCCACCCCGTTGTCCGTCATTGTATTTCGAAACATCAACCATGCCGGCTGTAGGGAAATCAGGATAAAGGACAAAATCTTTTCCCTGCAGGTAATCGATGGAAGCATCGATGAGTTCATTGAAGTTATGTGGCAGTATCTTAGATGCGAGTCCGACAGCGATACCCTCTCCACCCAGTGCAAGAAGTAAAGGAAATTTCACAGGAAGGGTGACCGGTTCTTTGTTTCTTCCGTCGTATGATGATTTCCATTCAGTTATCTTATGGTTGAATACGACTTCGAGTGCAAATTTAGAAAGTCTGGCTTCAATATACCTGGGAGCGGCAGCTCCATCGCCTGTCAGAAGATTGCCCCAGTTGCCCTGTGCTTCAACAAGCAGTTCTTTCTGACCGAGCTGAACAAGAGCATCACCTATTGAGGCATCGCCATGGGGATGAAACTGCATTGTATGCCCGATGATATTTGCTACTTTGTTATACCGGCCATCATCCATCCTCTTCATTGAATGAAGGATACGCCTCTGAACCGGCTTTAACCCATCGTGCAGATGAGGGACAGCTCTTTCAAGTATAACATACGATGCATAATCGAGGAACCAGTCCTGGTACATGCCCGACAGGGCGGTGACGGTATGAAGTGCCAATGGACCTTCAGGACTCTTTCCTGTCCCTTCCGTATTGCTGATATCAAGTTCTTCTTCCATAAACAAACCGGTACTCCTTATAAAAACAACCCTGTTACTTTTCCTCTTCTACTTTATCTTCTTCAATCCTGAGGTTTTCAATTATAAAATCCTGCCTGTCAGGCGTATTCTTCCCCATAAAAAATTCAAGAAAGCCATTTACAGAATCATTTTTCTTCATCCTTACCGGTTCGAGCCTCATATCTTTACCAATGAAGTGTTTGAATTCATCGGGAGAAATCTCTCCCAGTCCCTTGAAACGGGTTATTTCGGGGTTTGGACCAAGGGCGACAATTGCTTTTGCTTTCTCTTCAGCTGAATAACAATATCTCGTCTCTTTCTTATTTCTTACCCTGAAAAGGGGTGTCTGCAAAATATATACATGTCCCTTTTTTACCAGGTCGGGAAAGAACTGCAGGAAAAATGTGAGAAGAAGCAGCCTGATATGCATCCCGTCTACGTCGGCATCGGTTGCAACAATCACATTATTATATCTCAGATTTTCGATCCCGTCTTCAATATTCAGGGCTGCCTGCAAGAGGTTGAACTCCTCGTTCTCATATACGATCTTTTTTGTCAGACCGAATGAATTCAGTGGTTTACCACGAAGACTGAACACAGCCTGTGTTTCCACATTTCTTGATTTGGTTATTGAGCCGCTTGCAGAATCTCCCTCGGTAATGAAGATTGTGGAATCAAGTTTGTTGTCGTCATTACCATTATAATGGATCCGGCAATCTCTCAGCTTCTTATTATGTAGACTCACCTTTTTTGCCCTGTCCCTGGCAAGCTTCTGTATTGATGATATGGCTTTCCTCTCCTTTTCCGAGTCCTGAATCTTTTTAAGAATTATCCGGGCTGTTTCGGGGTTTTTATGAAGATAATCATCTAATTGTTTCTTTATGAACTCGCTGATGAAATTTCTGACAGATGGACCGGATGGGCCCATATCCTTTGATCCAAGCTTAGTCTTAGTCTGCGATTCAAAGATAGGCTCTTCAACTTTTATGCTAATAGCAGCTATGATCGATGATCTTATGTCTGACGGATCATAATCTTTCCTGTAAAAATCGCGGATAGTCTTTACTATTGCTTCACGAAAAGCCAGCAGATGTGAGCCACCCTGGGTGGTGTTCTGCCCGTTTACAAAGCTGTAATAATCTTCGCCATATTGCAGTCCGTGTGTAAATGCTATTTCGATGTCCTCTCCGATAAGGTGAATGATCGGATACAGACCTTCCTTAATCATGTTCTCATTCAGCAGATCAACCAGTCCGTTACGCGAAAAGAATTTATTCCCGTTAAAATTTATTATCAGTCCCGAGTTGAGGTATACGTAGTTTTTAATCATGGTATCTACGTATTCCGATATGAAATAATAGTTGCCAAACATATCCTCATCGGGCTGAAAGATCACCTCAACCCCATTCTCTTCTGTGGTAGGCACCAGGGGATGATCTTTCACAGTAATGCCGTGCTCAAATTCACTTACTTTTAGCTGGCCATCACGCATTGACCTTATCACAAAGCTGCTTGACAAAGCATTAACTGCTTTAACTCCAACGCCATTAAGCCCGACTGATTTTTTAAAGGCTTTTGAATCATATTTGGCTCCGGTATTCATCTTTGATACGGCATCGAGTACTTTTCCAAGTGGTATACCACGTCCATAATCGCGTACCCTGACCTCCTTGCCGCTTATTGAGACATCGATCTTTTTGCCATACCCCATCATATATTCGTCGATGGCATTGTCCATCACCTCCTTAATCAGAACATATACTCCGTCGTCCTGGGAAGAACCGTCGCCCAGTTTCCCTATATACATACCAGGTCTGAGACGGATATGCTCCCGCCACTCTAAGGTTCTTATATGTTCTTCTGAATATCCAACTGACATCTTGCAGAATTTTGCGCAAATATAACTAATTAGAGGTGCCGTTAGTTGTTAATTTTTCAACAATCGATATTAATTTATGTATGCCAAAAAATCACAAAATGATTGCTGCTAAAATATTTAGTTGATTAATTGAGGATTACAATGGAAGGAAATATGTTGATAAATGCTGTAAGTTAATGTGGAGATTCTTCGTCCGCCAGTCGGTGGACTCAGAATGACAGCTCATTTTTGGTCTGGGGAGGGAGAATAAATTAATAAGTGTTCCTAATAAACTTATTAATTCTCAAGCCCTGCATTCTTCCTTAAATTATCTATCACTTTGTCGGTCTTGTTATTCTGTATCATCATGAACAAATAAACCGGTATTCCTATCAACATAAGGATAAAACCGTACATCACCACTTTAGCTCCTGTTCCATAGATTGCATAGATGGAATATGCAAAAGCCAGCAATGCCACAAAGGAATTCTTTAAAAAATTGAAAAAATTAAAATCCTTTGAATGGGTCTTTAAGAGAATTATGTCGGCTGCTGCTGAGAAAGCATAAGCAGGCAGGAATGACAAAGTTGCAAGCAGGAGCATAAAGTTGAACGCTGCAGTTAATGAGAATGCATAGTTTAATGTCAGAAGAATATTTGCTGCCACACCGCTTATTATAAGTGAAGCAACAGGTGTTTTGAATTTTGGATGTACTTTCCCGAATATTCCGGGGAATAATTTATCCTGTGAGGCACCATACGCACTTCTGGCAGTAGTAAGTACCCAGCCTGAAGTAGCACCAAGAGCCGATATTATTGCACCGGCGGCAATGAAATTACCACCCCAGGTTCCTCCTGTTGCCTTGTTTATAATATCGGCCAACGGAGCCTTTGATTCAGCCAGTGTGGCCTGGTCAAGGACCCCCATACCAACTACTGAAACAGTAATATAAACCAGTGCCGCAATTAAGGTACCTATTATGGTACTTCGCTTAATATTTTTTTTCGGGTTTTTAATTTCTCCTGCAGGCACTGTTGCACTTTCAATCCCTACAAAAGCCCATAATGCTATTGCAATTGCTGCAGGAAGAGTGTCCATTCCGGAAACACCGGGCGCTGAAACGGTTTTTAGCATTTCGGGATTAAAATGTAAAGCAGCAAGTACAACGAATACCACCAGGGCACCTACTTTCAATATTACAGTCACAATGCCAACAATTCCGGCACCCTTTACTCCAAGAATATTTATAACAGTAAAAAACCATAATGCACCGGAAGTTATTAAAAAAGCAAATACCGGGGTGTTTGAACCGGGAACGAAGTATGTAAAATACATCATAAATGCCGTTATTATGGCAGCATTCCCCACCCAGGCACCAATCCAGTATGTCCATCCTATAAGAAATCCGGCAAAGTCACCAAAGGCAGCCCGTGTATAGACAATGGGCCCGCCGGTTTTGGGGATTGCTGTTCCAAGGCTGGCAAAACTAAGTGCAATAAGCAAAGAACCAACGGATGTTATCACCCAGGCAATAATTGCGGTTTTCGGATTTGATGCAACTGCCAGGGATGCTGCGGAGGTAAATATACCCGAACCAATACAGTTGCCCACTACTATGGCGATTGCCGCTGCAAGACCAAGCTCTCTCTTTAATTGCGTCTTTTCCGGACTCTGAAATTCATTGATCTTGCTCATATTTTATATCACTGGTTGTTAAAAGTATTTACAAGTATAGAAAATTAGTTCAATAAATATTCAATTTGCTTTCTTTGTTTACTCCAGTATTCCCATCTGCTTCATCAGAAAAACGGCATTCATTTTTTGTGTTATCCCGTTATGAAGTTTATAGTCAAACATAATGTTTTGTCCGTCAATTTCAATCTCAAAACACTTGTTGATGATTTTCCCGGGGACTGCAGTCTCAAGTTTGCAAAGAGATGTATCATGAGTAGCAATTAGCCCGGTTCCTCCATGAGCAATAATTTTCAGGAGAAATAATTTAGACCCTGAGCTTTTATCTTCCGAATTTGTGCCCTTGAGTATCTCGTCAAGAATCATAAACACCGGCTCTTCATTCTCAACTTTTGATTTTAGAATTTTAAGCCTCTTGAGTTCAGCATAGAAATATGATTCATTGTCTGATAATGAATCAGTTGTTCGCATGCTTGTAAAGAGTTTTACGGGACTGAAACTCATTTCAGATGCACATACAGGTGCGCCGGTCATACCAAGAATATAATTAACAGCCACAGTACGCAAAAATGTGCTCTTCCCGGCCATGTTTGCCCCTGAGATAATACATACTGTCCCCTTTTTTTCAAGCACGAAGTCGTTGCAGACCCTCCTCTTTTCGTCTATCAGCTGGTGTCCCATGCTTTTTGCCTGTAACATTATTGAATTGTCAGATATTACCGGGTAAACAAATTCCGGATTATTGAAAGCATAGTTGCCCAGACTGATATAAGCGTCTATACGGCCAACCATATCCAGCCATACAGGGAAAAGGTCCCTGTACTCCGATTTCCATTTTTCAAGCCTGTAAATACTCTGATAATCCCATAATAAAAACCCATTCAGAATGAAGCCTGCAAAAATATTCATTCTGCTGTCAAAAGCATGGATCAGATCTCCAAGCTTTTTCACGGATACAGCTGCAGATGTTTTCTTCCCGATAATATTGAATTTAATCTCTTTTAATCCTTGCGAGCTAAAAGATTCTTTCTCAAATGCTTTAAGCAATCCCTTCATCGACGATAAATAGTTGTACTTCTTTGTCAGTGAATTATGAATTTCATTTGTTTTCTTTAATCCAATAGCTATATAAAAAAGATCCAGAAGGAATATCATCGTAAAAAAAGGATATGGCAAAATGCCCGCTACAGTAAGGAAGAAAGTGGCCAATGCAATTACAGGAAGGGTAAAAATAATGGATTTCTTTAGAAATGAAGACTTTACAACTTCGCTTTCACTCATCCATTCAAGAAGGCCTGATATCTCTTCTTTTTTAAGAGGTGTCTTCATACCTGAGGCCATAAACTCCTGTCTCCAGTTCTCTTTTAAAGCAAGTTCTCTTATGGTTTGCTGACGCGATGCTATTTCCGGTGAAAGGATATAAGGATCTGTCAACCATTCAGCAAGTATATCCCTTCCATATTCCGTAACTGTCCTGTTTATATATTGAAAAAGCGAATTGTTCCCAAACATATCCACATCATATGAAAAATCATGGTGGATATCTGTATATAAATTTCCGGGGTTGAAAGCCGAAAGATCATCAGAAAGAGCATTTGCTTCGTTCTGATTTATTATTGCAATGTTTCCCAGGAAATTTTTCTTTTCTGCATGATTTGAAAATATTTTCAGTACCCAGAAAAACAGACCTGAAATAACAAACAAAAGAAATAATCCTGTAAAAAGACTCCTTGTGAATCCGTACCATATCAATGCGATACCGCCGATAAACAGAACCAGCCTTGCCACCGAAAGAAGCAGAAGAAGACTGTCTTCCTTTGATTCAAGAGTCCTGAAACGCTTGCCTGTTGTCAGGTATCTTTCAATATATAAATCCTTTCCCATTTTCATACAGTTAAAGCTATTACCTTAATTACACTTCTTGTATTATAAAAATCACTGCCTTTCATGTCAAAATCCCATATCCATTCATCCTTAAGACTACTTTCAGGCAAATCGGTCATGAGAGTTGTATTTGTCTTTTTTCCCCCGCTTTTATTTGTGACGACTTCAGCATAGTCGGTAATAATTACTGATTTATGTTTCTTCAGAAAAGTGATATGTCTTTTTTGTATTTCAGACCTGAAATTATTGAATTCCTCATCACTGACTTTGACATGTTTACTGAGAAAATCAGTAATCCGCGACTCAAGCTGTGTAAGAATATTAAGAGATATTACCAGTCCCGGATCAGAATCGGGCTTAAATTCAGGTATCATGATATCTGATAATGAATGCTTCTTTTTAAATACCGAATGGCTTCCTGCCTTATTCCATACTTCCAGAATAAGGCCTCCTGTGGCGTCAAGCTCAACCAGTTCAACATTTGGAATACCTGCTGTCTGTTTATGGATGTCGGGGGGATGAACAATATCAACCAGGGTAACTCTTAATGAACGTTCAAGCATCTCAGCAAGAGGGAGGTCAAGAAGCCAGCCACTGCCTATAACAGTTACATGCGACGGGTTGAAAATATCCAGGGCCCTGATTATAAAATTTCTGCAGTGTTCAAGATGGCTGTCCCATCCGCCTTCCTGGTTCAGATGACGAAAAATAAGACCACTCTGGTACTCATAGTAACCCATCCTGGTAAGTATCCTCCTGTATGATGAAGAATATGTCATTAATAAAAGCTTTCCCTTTCAAAAACTCGGATAGTATTTCAAATAATATTTATTTAAAAGAAGTTAAAAATATCATTAGTATTCACAGAAAGACCTTCTGAATTAAAAACTTCAAACATATCATCAAACATATGCCGGCAACCTATAAGTTTCTTCCCTGCAGTCGCCATTTTCTCAGAACCTTCAATTTCACATTCAGTAATTATCCCTGCTTTAACAAACAGGTGGCATGAGTGATCTTTGCCTTCAATCTTAAACCTGTTATCAAAATGGTATTCCGGTCCATAAGCATAGTTCCACTCCCATGTTTTATACTTTTTAACAGCCAGTATTTCAGCTTCTTCCTTTTCATTCTCTGATAGTTCATGAATCGTTATATCAGGAAAATATCTCAGGAAATAATTAGTCATTACTGACCGGAATTGATAAATATCCGGGGATCCTGGCATCATTTCTCTGAGATTTGTTACTGATGAAGGATTTGAATCCACTGCCCGGGTTCTGTAACAGGAAATATCTTTTCTTACAGAATTGCGAAGATGATCAAGGGATGAGTCAAAAAGCAGTGTCCCATGATGAAGTACTCTGTCCCGGTGAACATGTTCAGCATTCCCGGAAATCTTTAACCCGTCTACTTTAATATCGTTTTTCCCCTCAAACTTTGCATCGATTCCGAGTGATAATAAGAAATCTATAACTGGACGGGTATATTTAGGAAAATCAACCTGCTTCCCTGTTTCGCTCTGTCGTATAAAAGTGAAATTCAGGTTTCCTTTATCATGAAAGACAGTACCTCCGCCTGAGATCCTCCGAATAACGGGGATTTGATTTCCAATGACATATTCCGTGTCTACTTCCTTATGAGCAGCCTGGTGCTTTCCGATGATAACAGATGTATTGTTTATCCCTAATATAAGATATTCCTTCCTGCTGTTTTTAAGGAGGACTTCCTCAATCGCAAGATTAAAATAAGGGTCAGTCGATTCAAGGTTCAGGCAGAACATTAATTTAATATTTGCTCCCTGTCTTTTTATACCCCCCAACCCCCCAAGGGGGGCTAATTTAGGTATTGTCTAAGGGGTGTTAGTTTTGATTAGAGCTGGATTAAAATAAGGTTTATGTTTCAGTATTTTATTGTCAGTTAATACATAAAGGCTATAGACTCCCCATCCGATAAGGGCACCAAGTATAGAACCGCAGATTACATCGCCCGGATAATGGACACCAAGATAGACCCTTGTATATCCAATGACAATTGCCCAGGTAATTATACCAATTGAAAACCACCTCTTCCTGATAAACAGGAGACTTAGCAGGGCGACATCAAACGAATTTGTGGCATGTGAAGATACAAAACTGTACAATCCCCCACATTCCCCGTTAAAAAGATGAACAAGTCCCTGAAGAGACGGATCATGACAGGGTCGCAGACGCTGAACAAGGTTCTTGACAAGAACTGAAGTTTGGTCAGCCATTGTGGCAGCAACAATAATAAACAGGACTATAATAAGAAATTTCCTTTTGTACTTCACACCCATATATATCAGAATAGACAGGTACAATGGAATCCATATAACCTTTCCGCTCAGGGCATGCATAACCTGGTCCCAGAATGGGGAGTTTAATGAATTGAGAAAAAGAAAAAGTTGTTGATCAAGATGTTCAAGCATAATATCTAGTCGAAATTAAGAACCTTCCATATCATATCTTTAAGGGTAATGATTCCCTGGCTGGTAAGAGATGAGATAAATACTCTTGGAATTTCAGGAAGATCATTCCTTATTTCATCCATCAGCTCTTCATCGAGCATATCGGATTTTGAGATCGCCAGAACACGCTTTTTATCCAGCAGCTCCGGATTATACATTTTTAATTCATTAAGAAGGATTTCATATTCCTCTTTAATGTTCTTGCTATCAGCCGGTACCAAAAACAAAAGCATTGAATTTCTTTCAATATGCCTGAGGAATCTTACTCCAAGACCTTTTCCTTCATGAGCCCCTTCGATTATGCCGGGGATATCAGCCATGACGAATGATTTATCATCACGATAGCTTACTATGCCCAGGTTGGGAACAAGAGTAGTAAAAGCATAATCTGCAATTTTTGGTTTAGCAGCTGAAACAACCGATAACAACGTTGATTTACCGGCATTTGGAAAACCTACCAGTCCTACATCGGCCAGAATTTTAAGTTCGAGAATAAATTCTTCTTCAATACCTGGTTCCCCGGGCTGAGCATAACGCGGAGTCTGGTTTGTTGAGGATTTAAAATGAGTGTTTCCGAGACCGCCCCTGCCACCTTTAGCCAGAATTTTTTCGTCACCATGGCTTGTGATCTCAAAGAGGATTTCTCCTGTCTCAATTTTCTTTGCAATTGTTCCCAGGGGAACCTGTATTATCACATCTTTGCCATCGGCACCGGTAGACTGTTGTCTGCCTCCGGCAACTCCATTTTCTGCAAAAATATGTCGCTGATATTTCAGATGCAGGAGGGTCCACATCTGTTCATTCCCTCTAAGTATAATGTGTCCCCCTCTTCCTCCGTCACCTCCGTCGGGACCTCCTTTTGGCTCAAATTTCTCCCTTCTGAAATGAGCAGAGCCTGCCCCTCCTTTACCCGAACGGCAGTAGATTTTAATATAATCAACGAAGTTGGATCCTGACATATATTTGTGTTTTCTCTGTGGCTCTCTGTGCTCCCGATAACTATCGGGACTCTGTGACACTCTGTGTAACCAATAAGAACTTACACAGAGAAACACAGAGAATCACAGAGTTACACAGAGGATTTTATATAAATTCCTGCATGTGAGCAGAGAGCCTGTTGAAGATATCTTCAATAGATCCCATGCCATTTACAGGCTGGTAAATACCTCTCTCATCGCAATACTTTATAATAGGTTCTGTTTTCTCTTTATAAACATCGATCCTGTTTTCTATTACAGCCGGATCTTTGTCATCAGGTCTTCCCGACAATTCAGCTCTGGCTATGAGCCGTTTTACAAGCTCATCATGATCAACATCGAGAACAAGCATCTGATCGATCTTCATTCCTCTGTCGTTGAGCATTTTCTCCAATGAAACTGTCTGGGCCACAGTACGGGGGAATCCGTCAAAAAGAAATCCGGCTGAGCCTTTGCTGTTATCAATTTTAAATGCAATCATTTCAATTACAACTTCATCGGGGACAAGTTCACCTTTTGACATTATAAGACTCATTTTCTTTCCAAGCTCAGTCCCTGCTGCAATTTCAGCACGAAGCATATCACCTGTTGAAAGATGAAGAAGATTAAATTTTTCAGCCAGCTTAACAGACTGAGTTCCCTTACCTGAACCGGGAGGGCCAAAAATCAGAAAATTAACCATAGGACAATTTAAATTACGAATTACGGATTATTAATTATTTAATCAATGTATAGACGGAGGGCAGGTTACGCCCGAACCCATTATAGTCGAGACCGTAGCCCACAACAAAATCATTGGGTATTTCAAAACCAACATATTCAAGATGGATATCTTTTTTATATGCTGCAGGCTTATAAAGCATCGTTGCTATTCTTATTTCGGAGGCTTTCCTTATAACAAGTTCACCAAAAACACGTTCCAGGGTATTCCCTGTATCTACAATATCCTCTACAACGACAACAGTCTTGTTTTTTATGTCTTCATTCCACCCGATCAGCTCCTTTATTGAACCTGAAGAACTTGTACCTTCATATGATGCAAGTTTAATGAAAGAGATCCGTGCCTGGAGTTCCACTTTCCTGAAAAGATCAGCAGCAAAAAGAAATGCCCCGTTAAGGATTCCGAGAAAGACCACATCCTTTCCTGCCAGATCATTGTTAATCTGCCCGGCAAGCTCTTCAATCCTCTTATTTAAAGCCTCCTCGGATATCATTTCTCTGAATGTCTTATCTAATATGCGGATTTCTTTCATTATTGCAGGTTTTGAACTGTTAACCGGTGCGAAAATATGAAAATAATACCTTATTTTTGTCCTTATCAGCAAGTTAAATTAAATTATTTTAAATGGAACCTTTAGTAAGCATCATAATGGGAAGCACATCGGACCTGCCTGTGATGGAAAAGACAGCAGATATTTTAAACAGCTTCAAGATACCTTTTGAGATGAATGCCCTTTCGGCTCACAGAACGCCTGAAGAGGTTGAAAAATTTGCAAAAAATGCCAGAGCACGTGGTCTGAAAGTTATTATTGCCGCAGCCGGTATGGCAGCTCATCTTCCGGGTGTAATTGCAGCAATGACTCCGCTTCCGGTAATAGGTGTACCTATTAAAGCCTCTCTTGAAGGACTCGATTCAATTTTTTCAATCCTCCAGATGCCTCCCGGAATACCGGTAGCAACTGTGGGGGTGAATGCGGCTCAGAATGCAGGAATACTTGCTGCCCAGATAATTGCAACAGGGAACGATGAAATAATGAAAGAGGTTCTGAAGTATAAAGAGTCACTTAAGAAAAAGATCGTCCAGGCTAACGAAGAGCTTAAGGCAGTAAAATATCAATATAAGACCAATTAATCTAATTAAGTCCAACTTTCTTACCCGGGTTGATTTTTTTCGTATATTTAGGGTA
>Ga0315536_1000967_pt1 | contig 14565 bp, 16 predicted proteins | sample SalMarSW160230MG_FD_203093 | JGI IMG/M metagenome (GOLD analysis project Ga0315536, IMG submission 203093) | Salt marsh sediment microbial communities from the Plum Island Ecosystem LTER, Massachusetts, United States - Salt Marsh Sediment SW1602-30 ... | reverse complement strand
CTCGGAGATCACCGGCTCGTTAACGGAAGCGGCCGCCGTGGGCGGGACCGGCACCGGCGTTTCGGCGGCCGGCGCGTTGCATCCGGCGGCGAGGGCCGCAAACGCCATTCCCGGAAGGAAGACGCTCAAGAGGCGGTTGGCCCGATGGGGGAATTGCATACTGCGCTCCTTATCCGAAAGGCACATATATTTTTACTCAGATGCGTACACCGGCAAATGCCGCCTGCCGCGGGTAAACCTATTTCAGGTTTTTTACCAGAAAATCGCGGGTCGTACGCGCGATCGCTTCCCACGCCGGTTCGGCGGTTTGGCCCGGGAGCGGGTTCAACCCGTGGTCCCCGCCCTTGACGATCACCAGCGTCGAGGGAACGCCGGCCGCCTGCAGGCGTTCGTCGAGAGTCAGCGCCTGGGCGATCGGGACAACTCCGTCCTTATCCCCATGAAAAATAAGGAATGGCGGATCGTCGGGGGTGATGTAGGTGACCGGGCTGGCGGGTGCGAGCAGTGCGTCATTGGTTCCGGCCAGCGCGCCAAAGGCGAAGTAGATCGCCATGCTCACCCCGCCTTCCACCACCTGGGTGAAATCCGAAAGGCCCGAGAGGCTGACCACGGCCTGCACACGCGAAGATTGATCAAGGTACTCGCCGACGTCGAACCCGGCGGAAGCGTCCGCCGTCCCCAGCAGCGCCGCCAAGTGGCCGCCGGCGCTGGCACCGAGCGCGCCGATCTTCCCGGGGTTGATGTTGTAATCGGCGCTGTGCGCCCGCAGGTAGCGCACCGCGCACATGACATCCTGGATCATCGCCGGGAATTTGATGTCGCTGGTGGCCAGACGGTAATTTACCGAGACGACCAGGATGCCCTGATCGTTAAGATACCGCCAGCCCTCCCCTTCGGCTTTGTCGAGCTCGCGCCAGCTTCCACCATGGATGTAGAACAGGACCGGCCACGGTCCGCCGGATTCCGGGTAATACACGTCGAGCTTCTGCGGAAGTCCATCCATCGTGCAGTAGGTTACGTCGATATCGGATCCGCCGTACTTTTCAGCCGCGAAGGTTGCGGTGGCGGTCGGCGCCGGGCTGGGGGTGACGGTCGGGGTAACCGGCGCGACGGCGCAGGCGGCGAGGAGGAAAATGAGAGTGACGGAGGACGCAATTCGAAGCTGCATATGCTTTTTCTCCGTAATTCAATCCATTATAGCCTAACGACATAACTGTCCTATCCTCCCCCTATCCCTTTCTCCTTCCGTATCGTCATTGTCCTAACTTTCTCACCCGCCCGCATTCACTTGTGAGAAAAAGCCATGGCCGTAAAAATCGCGCGTTGCGCGGAAAATCCGATCGTCTGGCCGGGAAAGTGGGATCGGCGGATGCGCAATGCGTACAATCCCGGCGCGCTGTACGAGGACGGGCGCTTCTTCCTATACGAGCGGACGGCCGGTTCGCCCTTCTCCGCCGGCCGATCGGGTTTGTCGATACCGACACCGGGCACGGGGAGGAACATCCGTCGATCCGGATCTCCTTCTCGGACGATCTTAAGACCTGGACCAATCCCGAAATCGTCATACGTCCGGAGGTCGGCTGGGAGGAGAACCGGATCGGCGGATCGGCTCCGACGGTACGGACGGCGCACGGCTGGCTGACGCTGTATCACGGGGTCCAGACCGTCCACGCCCCCACCCGGCGCGTGATCTACCGGCTGGACGCGATGCTGCTCGACCCGGCGGATCCACGGCGGGTGATCGCCCGCGCGCCGGATTTCATCATGGAACCCGAGGCGTATTACGAGAAGTTCGGGCTATTCGTTCCAAACGTGCTCTTCCCGACGGGCGCCGTCGTCAAGGACGGGCTGCTGTGGATCTATTTTGGGTGCTGTGATACGGCGATCGGCCTGGCGACCGTTCCGCTCGAGGAATTGGTGGAATTCATTTTAGCAACCGGCCGGGCACAACCCCATCCCGGGCGGATAAAACCTTTTTAGGAAACCACACACATCGTATTTCTCTCCAGAGGGTTCCGCCTGGGGAAAAAAAATAGTGTGTTGAAAAAGGCTGAGAATGTCATTGCGAGGAGCGAAGCGACGAAGCAATCCCCTTCTTTTTCTAAAGAGGGAGATTGCTTCGCTCCCTCCGGTCGCTCGCAATGACACCCATATTTTCCTTTTTCAACACCCTGCTAGTGACGACCGGCATTCCCTGAATGGCGGGATTCCGTTTTATCGATCGAACTACTGATGGGTTTCAACCCTGAGGATTTCTGCTGCTTTTGTTCCGTAGGAGTGGCCGATGACCGCCGCCCGGCGAGCCGCCGGAGCAGCACCGCCACACAGCCGAACACACCGTTGACTAGCGCAGGAAAGCCTTGCTATCCGCCGGGAGTAAGGTTTTTCAAATTCAGCTCCTTTCCGGCGGGGGATCCGGAGCCGATGTTTTTTTCAGTCTCGGATCCTCATGTCTTCAATTCTTTCTCCTGCTACTATACAGGGTTTTGGGCGGTTGAGGATGCTTATCCAATAAGTGCCGCTAAACCTCTACCCGTTCGACTTTGAACAGCACCGGCCTCAGCCCATCGGTGCAGGATTCAATCTTCACTACTGGATTTCCGGCGTGCATGCCATGGATGATGGAGCGCATATCCGCCCAGGCCCAAGTGCACAGCCCTTCCGGCGGATCCCACTCGCTCTCGGTGATGAACTCTTGCCCCACTTCGAGGCGTCCGCAGGCAGCGGGCTCACCATACGGGTACAGTTTGTATAAATCTTCGTTAAATGACTTGCGGAGGACGGTGATTTTACATTTATAGTTTGGCATGAAGGCTCCTCTTCCCCTCACCCCCCTTGCAGGGGCGCACGGCCGTGCGCTCCTGTAAGGGGGGTGAGGGCGTATATTATTTCGTTTTTTTCTTCCGCATTAAATCCCGCAATACCTTCCAACCGATCACCCGAATGCCGGTATCGCGGATAAAATTCTGAAGTTCCGCGCTGGTGAATGCCTGGTAATCCGCAGCGCGGGCTCGCCAATCCTCCGGCGCGATCGCGCGCAACTCGGCTGAATCCACGGCCGGATGCAGGATGAAGTAGGTCAGCCCGGGCGCCAATGTCGAGAGTGCATGGCGGGCCGTCTCGATCCGGTCGTCCGCGTTTTCCAGCGGCATGATGAAAAGACGGTCGAAGAGGGGCAGCCCGCGCGCCTCGAACTCGGAGGCTTTGCGGGTCAAGGCGGCGGCCGACCGCCGGTTGTATCCCCATTGCATAGCGGTTTCCGTATCCCATCGAAGAAAGAACGCGGGGAGTCCCTGGCGGACGGGAATCCGCATATACGCCGGCAGGAATTTCGGATGCCAGACGGTGCCCATATGGGAATCCACATGTGTCAGGTCGATCCCGGCCGCCTGGGCGCGCCGGATCTGCGCTTTCAGCTCGAGCGCCACCGCCTCCGCCTTGCCGCGCTTCTGCGGGGGTTCCGACCGTCGGTGAAAGAATCCTTCACCGTCCAGCAACCCGGAACGCGGATCGCGAGTCGAAATCGGACCCCAGCGGCAGGCATCGTATTCGCAAGTAACGGTGAAATGCAATCCCAGGTCGATCCCGGGATGCGCGCGGTAATATTCCGCAACCGCCGGGAACCAGGGGCAGACGGCCATCGCCGCCATCGAAGACACGATGCCGCCGTTCATCAACCCTTCCATCGCCGCCGCGCTGGAATGACAAAAGCCGATGTCGTCGGCGTGGATGATCACCACCCGGTCGCCATCGGAAAAACCAAGCTTGCGAAGAACGGGATTGGGACGCATGGAACCTCCGACCTCCCCCCTGTAGTCCCCCCATTTCCGGAGGAAATGAGGGGGCACTGGTTTCTAAAGGGGCGGGGTCAGGTTTCTTTCTCCACCACCAGCGTGCACTTCGTGACGAGCGCGGCAATCGCGCCGATCGCCGCCAGCTGCGGCGCCAGGAACACGCCGACAACCCCGATCGTGACCGGAAATTCGATCAAGGTTTTACCCGTCTCATCCCGAATCAGAATCCGCCGGATGTTGCCCTCGTGCAGCAGCTCCTTGATCTTTGTCAGGAGCGCGTCCCCATTAACCTGGAATTCTTCGGTGCGCGTTTTTGGATCGGTCATAGTGCCTCCTTCCCCCTCCTTTGGGTCGGACCAAAAAGCGTGCTGGAACATCCTCTAGATCGTCATGCCCGCGCCTGCCCTCGCGAAGCATTCCGGTTCGTGTCTTTTGAACCGGAATGGCTGCGAAGCAGGGTGGTCTTGGCGGGCGTCCATTCCTGAAAACCCTGGATTCCCGCGAAAACCACGCGGGAATGACGACCAAACGACTGCGAGGCATCCTCCATAAAAAACCTCCTTTCACTATTTGGTCAGCTCCAGTGAATGAAGGTACCCGATTGCCTGCAGAACAAGCACGCCAATGCCTGTCAGAAAAAACAATCCTCCGGCGACAAGCGGCGCGCAGCCCGCGGACCGATGCGCTTCATCTGTACCGGAGGATCCGGATGGCTCCGATGCGGTTTTTCCTTTTCGGAGGCCACCGTAGAGAATAATTCCCAAACCCAGCAGCACCGAGATAATCCCCGCTCCGCTGGCCAGAAGGCTTGGGAAGATCAGGTATTCAATGTTTACCGCAAGCAGGACAATCAGAAAAAGCGCGGCGATAAACAAGAATTGACACATCGGTTTTGAGCCTTGAATATTTTTGCAGACGTATTCGGCAACCGTCCTGCTTTCCCGCTTCCCCGTGGAAGCGGACTCTTTTCGATTGTACTCGAAATCCCGCAACCATTTACCGCCGAGGGTCCGGATCAGGGTTTTTGGACAACCGTGAGGTATATCTGATTCGGGACGTCCACCGATCCGATCAATCCCCTTGGATCGGTTTCCGCTTCCTCCAGAAGCGTTTGAACGGCTCTGCGGTGGACTTCCTCCGGGACGAGCACGGTGAAGGAATACGCCCGCCGGCGGATGTATTCAATCGCCTTGCCGAGCGGAATCCCCGCCGTCCATTGCCACCGGTCGCGCACTTCATCCACCGCGCAACCGAGCAGGCGGTAATGGTCTGCGGCTTCCTTCGTGCTGTTCACTCCCGGGTTGCGAAGGGAAGATCCCGCTGCGGCGCACAACCCCGCATAGCGGTCGTTCAGCGCCGGTATCTCCATTCCCGTACCGGTATGCATCAGAAGCGCACAGCCGCCCCTGCGAACAACCCGTAAGATTTCCTCTGCGGCTTTCTTCCAATTCCGGAGAAAATAAAATAGATGCACCACAACCGCCAGGTCGAACGCGTTTTCGGGAAAGACAAGCCCGGTGACGTCGGCTTGCAGGAAGGCGATCGGGGGGTTCGCGGTATCACTCCGGATCCGCCGGCGCAGGATATCCAACATATCCCGCGAAATGTCCACACCGGTGACACGATAGCCGCGCGCCGCCAGTGGGAGGGCGATTCGCCCGGTGCCAATTCCGGGTTCAAAGACGTCGGGGAATGCGCGGACGGGGAAGCGGTCCGTGATGTACCCTAGCGCGGCTTCGAAACAACGCGCATCGAAACAGCGCGTCTCGTCGTAGAGATCGGCCAAACCGTCAAAGGATATGGAATCCGGGCCGCCCATAGTGAAAGGTAGTGACTACCAGCCCATTACCGGGGCGATGGCCGTCCGCAATTGGGCGGCCATCATGGCCTGCTGTTCGGCGTTGGGGTGCGTGCCGCAGCCGATCCCGACCACAGGGACCGAAAAATATTTATGGACTTTCGAATCGCCTTTGCCGTTCAGTGCATCCACGGCCTTGGTGATGGCGTTCTTCTGATCGGTGGCGAAGGTATTCGAAGGATTCGGCCAGTGATCCCCGAGCATCGGGCTGGAGACGCAGAAAATTTCGGCCTCCGGGTAATCGCCGCGGAGTTTTTCAATGAAGGCGATGTATGCGGCGGCAAAGGCGTCCACATCCATCACCTCCCGCTCGCTGTCGCCCGGCGAAAAATCGTTCGTTCCGAGCGCGAGCACCAGCGCATCCGGGACGAACCGCATGGTGTCCCATTTCGGCGATGCGGTCTGCTCGAAGAAGGTCAGATCGTACACTTCCGGCATCGGTCGCGCGTCGTATCTTTGGCTGTAGTTGCGCACCAGGCCGATCCCCGATACGGCCGAAACGTGGTACTCGGCATCGAGGCTGCGCGCCAGGACCGGGCCGTAGGCCAGCCGGGCGTTGTGGTACGGCTGGCCCCAGCCGTCCGCCTGGCACTCGGCGGAATTATTCGCCGCCTCGATCCCCGCCCCGGCGGTGATCGAATCGCCGATGAATTCCATCCGCCGCGCCGGGCGGGCCGGCGGCGGGAGGATTTCACCCGCGAATTCGAACCCAAGGAACCTGGACCACCCGATGCTCGCTTCCGTGCGTTTGACCAGCGTGATCGTGTGTTCTCCGTTGGCCAGCCCGGAGGCAGCTTCGTAGCGGGTTACTCCCTCCTTGGGCGCGATCTTGACTATTGTTCCACCGTCAAGCACGGCGTCGTAATAATTGCGGTTGGTTCCCCATTTGAACTCATCCTCCAGCATCACCGCCGCCCCCGTTCCGCGGAAGCGGGCACGGATGTACACTCCCGGCGCGGAATATTTTGGCGCCTTCGGATCGGAAAAAACGATCCGGCCGGTGTAGAGAATATTCGGATCATCCGGCGCGAAAATCCGCGGGGTCGTATCCGCCAGCCGGGTTTCGGTCGCCGAAAGGTCCGCCGTCGGTGCGGGCGGGACGGTGATTTTCGGCACGCAGGCGGAAAGCACGGTGGTCAAGCCGAGGGAAAGGAATTCGCGGCGGGAGATTCTTTTGGTCATGGTAAGACTCCGAAGAAAGTAAATTGCCACCGCCAAAGGCGATGGCCCCGTCTTCAGCCGCGACGGGGCAGGCTGTGAAATGGCGCGCCTGGCAGGTGCGTTCCTACCGGTGCAATTTTTAAAATTCCATGGTTGCAGGTTTGTTAGGTTGATCCATCCTCTTTGTTATTTCCTGGATGGGATAGGGCAGGATGCGCTCCGGGATAGTTCCCTGTTTGCGATCGGATGATTATCTGAAAGGAGTGAGCGCATTCCATGGGATTTCTTCGAAATTACTCTCACGGTGGAACCTTTTCATTCTACCCACTACCGGAGGCAGCGAGTTAACCCCAGTAATAGGATTATTGGAATCGTCTTTCGCATTCTATCTTGCGGAAGCAATCCTTTGTTGCCGCCGCCGCTACGGCGCCACCGCCCATAATCGCACCGTACCATCAATCGAGCTGGTGAATAGAACCCGCCCGTCAGGCGTGAAGGCGGCATCACTGATCCGGTCCGTGTGTCCTTTCAGCGTGGCCAGCCGCTCGCCGTTTCCGGCGTCATACAGAACCACTTCGTTGTTTCCGTTGCCGATCGCCAGGATCGATCCGTCGGGTGAAAAGGCGACCGCGTATACGTCCTGCTTCTTCTGATCCAGAACGAGCCGTTCCTTTCCCGTCGCCGTATCCCACACAACCCGGCCGGAGGAGAGTGACTGGCTGTCGGGCGAGAAAGCCAAACGGTTGGCATCCGCGCCCTCAAAATCCCGCAGGATATCCCCGCCCGGTAATCCCGCCAAACGGACGACCAGCCCCCCGTATCCTCCTCCAGCAGCGACCATTTTTCCGTCGGGGGATACGGCCAGCGAGTAGATGTAAGAACTTGGAATGGTAAACAGCGTCCGGCTGGAAAAATCCGCGAGGTTCCAAAGCAGGACGCGTTTATCCCACGAAGCGGAGAGCAGGTATGCGCCGTCTGGGGTAAACGCCACACCCGAAGCCACGCCGGTGTGTTCGTCCAGCGTGCGGCGTTCAGCGCCGGTCGCCGCGTCCCAGAGGATCACCAGCGAATCCTCCGATGCGGAAGCGAGCTGCGCGCCGTCGGGCGAGAAGGCAACGCTTTCGACATTGCGCGTGTGCCCGTCCAGAATAAAAAGTTCGCTTCCGGCAACGGTATCCCACACGCTGATCAGCGCGGTTTCATACCCGAAGCCGGTTGCGGCGCGCAATCCGTCGGGCGAGAGCGCCAGGCTGAGGATCGAGCCGTGATGCGCGTTCAGGTAGCCGGTTCGTTCACTTGTCTCCACGTCGAAGACCATCGTTTCGCCGTCTCCAAATCCCGCCGCCAGCATCGTGCCATCCGGCGAAAACGACAATCGCCGGGCGAACGCATCGGCTTCGCCGAGCGTCCGGATCTTTTTCTTTGCGGCGAGGTCCCAAAGCGTCATCTCGCCTTGATATTCGTGTACGGCAAACATGGATCGATCGGGCGAGAAGGCGGCTCCGTCCACCGATTCCGCGTCAATGGAGAATAGCGGGATCCGCTGTCGGCCGGCCACATCAATCCGGGTGACACTGCCGGCCGCGCCGATCACAAACAGGTTTTTTCCATCGGCCGAGAACGTCGTCTCGAAAGCCGTATCGCCGAAATTGCGGATGGAACCCAACAACGCTCCCGTGTGCGCATCGCGAAAATAGATGGTCGCGACGATCGGCCCCGATTGCTGCGCGACGGAGGATACGGCCAGGACCGAGCCGTCGGGCGAGAACGCCAGACTGGTTACCCGGCCCGTATCGCCCGCGAACGCGGCGATCTCCCCGCCGCTGGCGGCGTCCCAAATTCTTACTTCGTCCTCTGTCGAACCGGAAGCCAGCAGCTTCCCGTCGCCGGAAAAGACCACTTCTACGGCGGAGGCGGCCAGCGCCTGGTCAAGGTTCGGCGGACCGTCCGCGGTGATATCCCACACCAGCACCCGTCCGTCTCCCAATCCGGCTGCCGTCCGGTTCCCGACCGGCGAGACGGCAAGCGCTTCGACGTGGTCCGGGGTCGGCAAATGGTTGACCAGCGACATCAATCCGGAATCATAAACATCCAGTCCCGTGTATGTCCCTATGATCAAATGGCTGTTGTCGGCCGTCCAACCCAGATCCATCAGCCGGCCTCGGCCGAACTGGCCCACCTGACTCATACGGCCGGCATTCGACAGGCCGAGCACCGGATACAGCCAGTCCGGCTCGGGCAATGGCCTGGTCGTCGTAGTGGGCGTGGTGGGTGGTCGCGTTGCTGATGTCGATTGATTTTCTACCGTTGGCAACGGGGTGGCGCCGGAGCCGGGCAGCTTAAAGAACAGGCAGGCACTTATTAGCGGAAACAGGAATAATAGGAGGGGAAGAACTCGCCTTGTGGGAAGTATGGTTTTCGCCGACATGGGAACCTCCTGCCCGGCCTTCCTCTGGATCAGACTGCGAGGAAACGGAAAACGGTTTGGATGTGCTTTTGGAAGGCATGTTTCATTATAGTGCCGATCGTTTTTCCGAACCCACGAGAAGCAGCACCGATGCATGTCAAGCTGTCGTCGGGAAACTCGTCCGCTCGAAGGGTGGGGCATCTGCAAATGGGTTACATCTTCTTGCACACGATCAGCATATGTTCGCTCATCCCGACCACCGCCGGATGGGTGCAGGTTTGATAGTGTGTCTGCAGCCAGACCCGCCAGCGCTTCTTATTGCGGGCCAACGCGTTTACCGCCCGGTACTGACGGGAGCTGATCCCCTCCAACCCGGCCATCTCCAGGATCCTCACCCCCTTGCCCAAAAAATCCCGCTCCAGCTCCTCCGGAAGGAAAAAATGGCACGCCGTGAACCCGGACATCCCCGGGTAATCCCCGCTGTCGCGGGCGGTTGTAAAGAAGGGCTCTTCGATCTCGTGCGGGAACAATATCAATTCGATCACCTGAACACTCAGCCGGCTCATGACGGAGACGAAAACCGGCGCGCGCCGCTTCGCCACCCGGATCAGTTCCCCGACCGCGCGATTCCTCTGCCGGGAATCGAGTACATGCGATAGCGGCCCGCCGGTGCAGATCACGGCGTCGAAGGAATTATTTTCAAACCGCGAAAGGTCCGTGATCGAACCCTCGATGACCGCTTCGACTCGGTCCTGCAACCCGGAGGAGCGAATTCTGCGCCGGGCGAATTCCAGGTTGGCGGGTGTGAAATCCAGAAGCGTCATGCGGTAACCGCGTTTCGCCAGCTCGACCGTATACCTTCCCGGCCCGCCGCCGGCATCCAGGATGCGCCCCTTTTGCGGAAGGTATTTTTCCAGGAAGTGCAGGGTCGTATCGAATTCCAATTTGAAGTAGGGGCTGCGCACCAGCCGGTTCCATTCCTTGCGGACTGTCGCGGTGTAATAATTTTTCACGCGGTTGGCATACATGGATCACCCTCCGAACTTTTTTGAGATTACCCGGTCAAGCCAAAGGAAGAAAAGGGGGAATTATGTCTCGCTTGCGATTGCGGTAAGCCCCAGGAGAAAATCCCCCTGCTCCTTCCGGCGCAGGATTTCCGCATCGGTTTCCTCGACCGACAACGCATCGGTCTCCACGATATTCCGCGCCAATGCCGCGGCGTGCTGTTCGAATTCCGAATGCATCTGGCGGACCACGCCGTCTTGTAGACGCCCGGGCCGGCCGTGAATCCGCCGCCGGGCGGTCTCGAGCGGCGCCCGCAATGCAACATATTCGATGGAGGAAACGGACGGCGCGAGTTCGGATGCGATAAACGGCAGGAACCATGGCCCGAAGATGCCGTCGAGGTAGCCTTCATAGCCCCGGCGCGCGAAGGCGGCGGCGGAATGCGACGGCCCGGGAACGAACTGAAGATGTCCGACGGAATGTGTACGCCGGACTCGCTTCTCTGCGCACGCAAATCGGAAACGGCCGTCTTTCCGGTTCCGGGCGCGCCGGTGATCAGTGTGATCGGTTCCATGGAGGAATTATATCTCCGCTGATATCACCGATACGGCTTGGAGAATTGATCCCGTTCACGGGATAAGGCATAATGCGGGTAGTGGCGGACGCAAAAACGCGCAGCCCCTTTCGAACCGGGTATGGATTGCACGCGTGGCCCATCGCGGACCGGGAATATTCCCATCCGGCTTGCGCTTCCTTGAGCGGCGTATCCGGACCGGCCCGCATGACCCGCCCGGCTTCCGTTCGCCCCCGGGGATGCGGATACGATGAGGGGCACGGTCATCCATCATCAGGAGGAAAAGCATGTCACCTTTCTTGGAAAACCTCGCTAATGGCGCGATCAACCTGCTTCCCAATATATTGGAAGCCCTGCTGATCCTCGTCGTCAGCCTCTACCTGGCCGGCATGGCCGCCCGCCTGCTCACCCGGGTGCTGAAACGGCGCGAGGCCGATTTGGAAATCACTCTGCTGCTGGCCCGCCTGGCCCGCTGGAGCATCATCGCCGTCGGGCTGATCACCGCCCTGCAGCGCTTCTTCGACGTCACCGCCTTCCTGGCCGGGCTGGGGATCCTCGGCTTCACGGTCGGATTCGCCCTGCAGAACATCATGCAGAACTTCGTCGCCGGGGTCATCCTGCTCATCCAGCAGCCCTTCAACGTCTCCGATGCGATCGAGGTCGCCTCCCACAGCGGAACGGTTCTGGCGATCAACATGCGCACCACCGAAATGCGCACCTGGGACGGCCGGATCGTCATCATCCCCAACTCGGACGTGCTCTCCAACACGATCACCAACTTCACCCGGGCCAAGAAGCGCCGGATCGACGTCCCGGTCGGCATCGCCTACGACAGCGATCCGGAGGCCGCCCGCCGGACGATCCTGGATTCGGTCCGATCCATCCCCGGTCTGCTGGCCGATCCCGCGCCCTCCGTGGTGTTCGACACCTTCGGCGACTCCGCGCTGGGGCTGACCCTTTTCTTCTGGCTCGACATGGAAAAGGGGGATTACTTCGGCGCCAAGGATACAGCCCTGCTCAAGGTCAAAGCCGCCCTCGACCGGGAAGGCATCGAGATGCCCTTCCCGACCCGCACGGTCCGCATGCAGCAATCCCAAGCGTAGGCTTTCGCCTGACCGGACATCCGCCCATAAGCCAGCCTATTCGGGGCGGCTTGCATCCACGGGATGCCGGCGTGTCAATGAAACACATTGCCCCCATGTTTTCACCGGGGGCAATGCGTTTCAGAGCCGAAATGCGGCATGAGGCGGGCGGATTCGCGGATCCGCTTTCCGGACCCCCCGCTACGGCCGCAGCGTGCCCGCCCAGATCTGCCAGGCGAGCGCGGTTTTGGCCAGCAGGCTCAGGACAATGTAGATCCGCTCGCCGAACAGGTAATCTTTCCACGGGCCGATCTTCTTATACTGCAAAAACATATTGATCGCGAAGATGTTGAAGAACACGAAGATGGTCGGAACGATCCAATACACAAAGGCCGGCGGCTTGGCGTCCGAGGATCCGAGCGCCCCGTAGAAGGTTATAAAAATAACGATCCACGGAACGATTCCCGCGATGCAGCCGTAGACGAACGCGGTCCAATCGGTCCTGGCGGTGTTCTGGTTGTGCAGCTCCATCATGATCCCGAACAGGTTCATCATCGCGTTGATCCCGAACAGGAGGATCAGCGCTCCCAGATCCGTCACACCGACCAGCATGCCGATCAGGACGATCATCAGCGAGGACGAAAGCGCATACTCGTAGAACCGCACCGGGTTCATCCCGCGCTTCAGCCTGGCCACGTACCCGTTGAAGCCGACGGTGGCCAGGAAGAAGTGGGCCGCGGCGGAGATCAACAGGAAGACCGCCACCGCCGGCCCGAAGCGCAGTTCAAAGGCCTGGGTGGGATTGGGAACCAGAGTCTTCGTCGCGATGTCGAAGCGCAGGAAGTTGGTGAATACCGGATAGGTGGTGTCGTTGCTGATAACCCACATGAAGATGCCCTGGATCAGGTGCAGAAAACCCATCACGGCGTTGAACCGGCGCAGTCCGAGGTAAGTCCTTTCGGGGGCTTCGGCCGGCGCGGCGGCGTCGGCGGCTTTCATCGCGGCCGCGCGCGCAGGTGCGGGTTTACGTTTTACAGCTCTGACCGGTGTCTTCTTCACAGCTTTTTTCTTTGGCATGGTTTCCTCCTAACCGCTCCCCGGCCCTCCCCAATTTGGGGAAGGAGATGAGAGAGGTCCTGGTTTTTTCCCTTCCCACGATGGGGAGGGATAAGGAAGGATTCTCAAACGATCAGGATTATTCCGAATACGATCTCCACAATCAGGCTGATGATGTTGGATTGCATCACCGAGCGGTCGAGGAACATCGATCCGGTGCGCACGACCGCGATCGCCAGGTACATCACACCCAGCGCCCGATACACCTCCGGGACCGCCAGCAGGAACGGGGCCAAACCCAGCCCGATGAACAACCCGCCCATCACGGCGCGGATTTCCGTGATCCCGCGCGGGCCGGTGGCTTCCAAACCGGTGAATCCCTTGATCGCCCGCGGGGCGAAAAGGGAAATCCCGCCGGTCGCGATCGTCGCCAGGGCGCAGATGATCTTAAGAATTTGCATAATTTCCATGATTCCTCCTCCGCCTCAAGCCCGTTTGCCGTACCAGAACTTCTTCCAATCGCCGCCGCTCGATTGCAGCGCGAGGAATGCATACAGCGCGCCGACCCAGAAGCCCAGGACCATCATCAACACCACCCAGACGACCGATGGAAGAAGCGCCTTTTCCCGGAACACGATCCAACACGAGAACAGCGCAAACCCGACGTACAAATCAACCAGCGAGACGATTCCCCACGGCATCGCCAGGAGCTTGGCGCCTTCTCCGGAAAAGTCGCCGAGGGTAAACCCGTAGACCAAAACGCCGGTCATCGCCAGCAGGCCGATTAATGCGATCGCTTTGGCAATATTCATGATTCCTCCTTTGATACTGGCGTCGGTCTGGCACATCAACTTCCGTTCCCGGTTTATGGTCGATGCCCACGATTCTTCGGCGGCCCCGGAATGAAGGCGTTCGTCCGCTCGGCGTATTCCTTGTATCCGGGGCGCGTCTCCAGCGTTTTTTCCAGGAGGGCTACGCCCGAAACGCGCAGGAGCAGCAGGGTCATGATAACCGGGCTGAAAATCGTCCACCAGCCGCCGGCGCAGGCGCCGATCAGGTAAAAACCCCACCACTGGGCGGCATCGCCGAAATAATTCGGGTGGCGGGAATAGCGCCAGACTCCGGTATCCAGCACCTTGCCCTTGTTGGCGGTGTCGGCCTTGAAGCGGGTCAACTGCGCGTCACCGGAGGATTCAAAGAAGAAACCGATCGCCCAGAAGAGTACGGCGATCGCATCGATCACCGTCAGACGGTCCGGGAAAGCGCTGAAGTTCGCGGCAAGGAGGGGCGCGGAGACAATCCACAGCAGCACGCCCTGCAGCAGAAAAACCTGGAGGAAACTCCACCACCACCAGCGGGGGCCGTTCTCCTCGCGCCACTTGCGGTAGCGGAAATCCTCCCCTTTGCCCCAATTGCGGGTCAGGATGTGAATCGAAAGCCGCAATCCCCAGACGGTGACCAGAATCCCGATCAATAATTTGCGCGGCAGAAAGCCGTCGGGCGTCAGCGCGAAATAAACCCCGTTCGCGACGACGAACCCGGTTCCCCAGAAGATGTCCACAATGCTGGAATTTCTCAGGTACAGGCTGATCAGCCAAAGCACGGTCATACAACCCAATACAACCAGG
>Ga0315536_1000965_pt1 | contig 14575 bp, 9 predicted proteins | sample SalMarSW160230MG_FD_203093 | JGI IMG/M metagenome (GOLD analysis project Ga0315536, IMG submission 203093) | Salt marsh sediment microbial communities from the Plum Island Ecosystem LTER, Massachusetts, United States - Salt Marsh Sediment SW1602-30 ... | reverse complement strand
GCGATTGTTGATGCGATGAAGATTATTGACCCAAAGCCACGGTCTACAACAGAGCGTCTCATGGGTCGGCGTCCCTGGGCTTCATGAACGCTACTGGATGTTGCCTTGCAGCATCTCAATTGAATCAGGTTTTACCCTTCCTTCAGGGCTAACTCCAAGGGAATATTGCATAATGGCAAGCGACCAGCAGCAAGTCTTCGAAATGATGGATTTGGATTCGTTGACCAATCTCCTGTTAAACGCCAACCAGCGGCCTGACGTTCAGCGCGCCGCCATGTCTGCCATGTCCCGGCGCACTCCCTTTCAAAGAAATGCCAAGCTTGCCCTGATCATCGAACAGATCGTCAGCTATCCCAACCGATACAATCAGGACGTTATGATATCGTTGATTGATATTCTGGCGACCGATCCAGAACCCGACGCGACGGCGACGATGATTGAGGTGCTGCCGAAAGTGCTCGAAGCTGCCATGAAACCAGGTGGTGCCCTGAAGCCACAGTTCCGCCGCTATTTCTACCAGGCGCTTGTATCACGCCGGCGTGAAAGCGATATTCCTGTGTGGCAAGAAATGCTGCCCCAGTTGACGCCGGATACACTGGCCGCCGCGCTGCTTGATCCCGTTGCCAAGCCGTTAATGGCCCTGGAGCCGTTCACGCTGATCAACCGGTTGTCCCGGCAAAAACGGAACAGAGTTCTGACTCAGGTCATGTTTGGTGCTTTGGGTCGTGGGAATCTGAAATTAGCCACCAGGGCGTTTAGCGCCATGCTGTCTTCTGGCCGTTCAAAAGCTTGAGCTTGATTCTGAACCCAGGCTCTCTCCTCGTGTGACTGCACCCATAAGCCCCACACGATTTGGATAGTGTCATCGCGGATACACAGGAAGGGGAATCTTTGGGGGATCGCCACAGATATCGAATTACCTTTGGCAAGAATGGTGCCCTGCGATTCACTTCTCATCTCGACCTCGCCCGAACCTGGGAGAGGGCGTTGCGACGTGCGGGGACGCCGCTGGTATATACACAGGGGTTCAATCCAAGGCCCAGGCTTCAGTTGGCCGCTGCGCTGCCACTCGGTTATGCGAGCACCTGCGAGCTTCTTGATGCATGGCTTGAGACCGCTCTGGCCGATCTTGATGCATTCCAGGCGCGTTTATCTGAAACAGTACCGGATGGCCTCCACATCTATCAGATCGAGGAAGCCCCTCTCCAGGCTCCGTCCTTACAGAGCATCACCCGATACGCGCGATATCGGGTTCAGATTGCCGAGGACTTCGATGCGGAGATGCTCAGCGCCCGTATCGCTGAATTGATGGCGCGCGAGGCGATCCGGCGTGAGCGACGCGGCAAACAGCTTGACATCAGGCCCATGATCTATCATCTAGAAGCGGTGCCAGACGAGGAAGGCGCGCTCCTGATGAGCCTTGCCCTGTCCCAGGAACATGGGACGCTGCGCCCTGACGATGTGCTGGATGAGCTGGGTGCTGACCCGAACAAAGCCTATGTGACGCGCCTGGCGATCGGCTTCGAGGAGCCGTGATCGCAGGCTCTACATAACTTCTAAATATTTGGATTATCATTTGAGAGCACTGTATAATTGTGCTACTCATTTCACCTATCCATTTGGCATAGTCCTGCCCATAAATCTCAGGAGCTAGACCACCATGATCCTATCGGATGAGCTCGACGAGCCAGTGTCATCCAGCCACTATTTGCCCACCGCCAGACCATACAACCTGAAGACGATGCTCACGGTCTTGGGACAGAGGTATGCACGATCCCCGATCTGGGAACGCCCGTTGGCACTAAGGAGACACATGCAAAGGTCTTCTGCCCCTATCGTGCCCGACGGCTGGCGTGGATTCTCCTTAACCTTCAACTGTGAGAGCGTGTCGATTCTGCTTCGAGCAACACACAAACCTGAGAGGGCATGATGAATAAGCGGGAGCGGCTTGAAGCGACCATTAGCGGCGAGCCGGTGGATCGGATCGCCGTCGCGTTATGGCGTCACTTTCCGGGGGACGATCAACGGCCAGACGACCTGGCCGCGGCTCACATTGCGTTTCAGAAGGAGTTTGACTGGGATTTCGTCAAGGTGTCGCCCGCCAGTAGCTTCTGTCTGCGTGATTGGGGTGTGGTCGACGAGTGGCAGGGCAGCCAGGAAGGCTCGCGGCAGTATGTTCAGCGTGTCATTGACGGCCCTGAAGACTGGCTGTCGCTGCGGGTTCTTGATCCCACTCAAGGCTCGTTAGGCCAGCAGTTATATTGCCTGGAGTTGTTACAGCAGGCGTTTGGCGAGGATGTGCCGTTCATTCAAACCATATTCAACCCGCTTGCCCAGGCAAAGAACCTTGCCGGTGAAAATAAGCTGCTTGTTCACATGCGCCAGAATGCGGGGCAGATCCACCATGCCTTGCAGACGATCTCTGATACGACTCTGCGGTTTATCCAGGAAGCCAAGACGCGCGGGATCGCGGGTATTTATTATGCGGTTCAGCAGGCAGCCTACACCAAGATGAGCGAAGCAGAGTATGAGGTGTTTGGGCGGCCCTATGATCTCCAGATTTTGAGCGCCGCCAACGACCTGTGGCTGAATGTCCTGCACCTGCACGGGCCGAATACCATGTTCGACGTCTTGGCCGATTATCCGGTTCAGGTCGTCAACTGGCACGACCGCGAATCGGTGCCAAAGCTGGTGGCAGGGCTGAAGAAAATCAGGGGGGCAGCCAGCGGCGGTATCTCCCGTGATGTCCTTCACCAGGATGATCCTGAGCCTGCCTTGGAGCAGGCACGAGACGCCTTTACCCAGGTAGAGGGCCGCCGCTGGATCATGGGCGCTGGATGCGTGACCCTGGTCACAACGCCGGTCGGTAACGTTCGCAAGCTGCGGGCGCTTGCGGATACGCTGAAGCCTTAGCTAATTATTCAGCAACAAGCAACAAAAAAGGCTCCTTGGAACACCTTGGAGCCTTTTCCCTTTGTCTGCACTTTACGGATTCGTCCCTGTCTCCAGGGCGTCGATGCTATAGCGTAAGATCGCACCCGTTCCCGTATCTACCACAAACAGGTGCCCGTTGTTGTCCGCGACCACCGCCCCGGCCAGCCCGATGGAGGTCGAATCGCCAAAGCTGTAGCGGTAGCCACCCAGCGTATCGAACACGATCACCCGGAACGCCTCCGGGTCGGTGACGTACACGTTGCCCAGCGCGTCGACGTCCAGGTAAGGGACTGTCCAGTCACGGATAAAATTGCCGGTTCGATCAAAGACCTCGATGCGCTGGTTCCAGGTGTCGGCGACGTACAGGTTCCCGTCCAGGCCGATATCCAGCCCAACCGGTTCATCTAACTCGCCCTGGAGAGTCCCGCCACGGCCAATCTGTCGTTCGAATGTGCCTTGATCCGAGTAGACCTGGATCCGCTTGTTTCCTGTGTCGGCGACGTACACACGCCCTTCCGGGCCTATCGTGATACCTCGTGGCCCCCACAGCGCGAGGGGGTCGTCGGGCACGTTTGGCCCTTCGTATCCCCATTCGGTTTCATAGGTGCCATCGGCGGAATAGCGCACCACCCGATGGTTCCAGGTATCCGCCACATACACCTCCCCGGACGGACTCACCGCAACGTCCCACGGTTCGTTCAATACGCCGGGTTCTGGGGCGAATCCCTGGGTGCCAAATGTGCGAATGAAGTTCCCTGCCGTATCAAAAACCGCGATACGGTGGTTGTTGCTGTCGGCGACGTACAGCAGCCCGTCTGGGCCGATGCTGATCCCGTGCGGTCGGTACAGCACTCCAGTGCCAAATACCAGATCGGGCTGGGTGTTACGGCTGTTCTCCGCGTACGGGTCGAGCGCCTCGGCCATCTCGCTGGCTGCCACGCCGTAGTCCCATACCTGGGCGAACACGTCACGCCTGATGTAAAGGCGCATCCGCTCAGCCACCGGCCATTCGCTTAGCTCGTAGCTCCGGCCTTGCGCCTCGCCGTAGGCGGTGTAGTCACGCCGGTAAAAGATGTCCCACACGCCTCGTTGCAGTGCGGGGTTGTTGAGGAAATTGCGGAATGTTTCGCCGTTCAGGTTGAAATAGTCCTGCATCGGCCACCACATCCTGATGTATTCGAACTTGTAGTACCGGTCGCCTAACAGCGGCTCGACCTTGCTCCAGTTATCCGGGCCGGCCAACACGATCGGGGCGTCCCCGATCACCCCCCTGGACGGCTGGTCATTGTAGAACACCGCGTTGTAGTAATCCCGTAAGTACCACGAGAACGGCCAGGAGACGCGGTTGTCGTAGGCAACCCGGACTCCTAACCCGTCGGTCGTCTTCAGGGAGATTTCTTCGATCTGCCCCATGACCTCCTTGACCGCCCCTGACGAATGCGCGTAGACCAGGAACTCCGTCGCGTCGTCGTAGTTGACGTAAGCCGCCTGCCAGGCCGCTTTGGCGGTGAGGAAGGCGAGCCAGCCGACGAGGCCAAGGGCGGCAAACCGGATCACCTGGTTGAGGCCAGCTTTGCTTGCGATCAATATCAAGCCGCCGAAAGCCGCGGTAAAGACAATCAGGGCAGAGAGCCAGCCGTAGGTGGTCGAGAGCTGGCTGATCGTCTGGCCCTCAAAGATGGCGTTTGTGTAGGAGGCGGGGATGATCGTATTGCAGAGCAGGTTTGTGGGCCTGAGCTGGCACAACGGCCCGACCGTCCTGAGCGAGGCTATCGCCAGCACCGGCAGCAGGAAGACGAGCACCCATCCATTTCGCGCCCACAGCCTTTGCCAGTCGATCCGTTGGATGTTCTCGCCGACCAGCCACCCGCCCAGCAGAATCATCGGCGTGGTGAGGTGGGTGGTCAGCCAGGGCATCTTTTCCCCGGCTATCGAGTAGGCGACCAGGTTCAGCACTATCCAGTAGCCCAGGAAGGGCAGCACGGGAAACGAAGTGAGGAACGCGTGGGCTGGAGGAGGCTGCTCCGTGTCGTCGGCTGAGACGTCTTCGTCGGGTTTGGATGGAGGGGCGAACGTGGCCCTTAACACCCGCGTCAGCCCGACTGCTCCCGCCGCCAGCGTCAGCAGGGTCGGCAGGAATTCGTAGATCGGTAGTTGGACGACCAGGTAATAGTACCAGGGCTGGCTGCCGCGTTTGACATCCTGTTGTGAGAGCCAGTATCCCAGCGACCCGATCACGCCCGTGCCCCAGCCCGCGCCGTTGGTGAACATCGTCGTGAAGAAGAAAGTGAAGACCATCCAGAAGATCGCCGCCAGAATCCACCACCGGCTCGTCACAAACGCCTGGAACCAGTCGAGCATATCAGGTGGAACCTCTTGTAAGGGTGTCTCCACCGCTTCCATGCTCGGATTGTCTGTGACGCCCTCGGCAAGAAGCTCCGGCGTTCTTCCGGAATACACCATGCGTGGCTTGGGCGGCTTCATGAAGTAGGCTAGGCCGATGGCGATGCTCGCCATGAACATGGGGATGGTAAACCACATGCTCCGGACGATCCCCTCCGGTGTCTCGACCATGGGGTCAAACCCGGCGGCGAAGATCAAGAAAGGAGTCAGGGTAGGGAGGATCAGGGTGCCCATCACCATCATGGCATCCAGCTCAGGGAAGCTCCTTAGATTCGGCCACTGGCCCACCATGACCACGATCGCCGTGACCAGCCCCATGATCCCAAGCGGGGCCAGGGCCAGGTAGATCGGGATGCCCCGCACGAGCGTGGCGAGCGCGCCGGACGTCTGTGTTGCGAAGTCCGAGGCGCGGCTCTCTTCGGTGCCGACGACGATCTCTTTGAGCAGACCCTGCTCGTAGAACAGCAGCACGGTCAGCGCAGCGATGACCAGCACCATGACAATTGAGACGATGAACGCCTTGCGCCAGAAACCTGCCGTCCAGTGGGTCTCCAGCAGCCGCGCAACCAAAACCAGCATCAGGAAGCTGCCGAAGATGGCGATGTAAATGAACGATACCTCTTTGGAAGCGTAAAGGATGATCTGGCCCAGGCTCAGCCAGATCAGATACTTGAAGTGGCGTTCTTCAAAATACCGCCAGATCGCGACTGCCATGACCAGCGCGGCGAGGATGGCGGGCATGTCGTGCCGGATGTATCGGGAGTAGTACAGGATCATGGGTGAGATCAGGAAGAAGACAGAGGCAGTGAGCGCCCCGAATTTCCCCAGCCATTTGCGCATGAAAAACGGCATCATCACCACGATTACACCAACCAGTGCGGGGTATATCCTGGCGGTGTAATCGTTGTCGCCAAACAGCAGGTAGCTCAGCGCCGTCATGTGGAACAAAAGTGGCCCGTGCATGAGCGGCGTGTGCTGGAACCCCTCGCCCCGGTACAGGCTCCACGAATACCGGGTGTGCAGGCTCTCGTCGTGGCTCATCACGCGCATACCCAGACCCCAGAATCTGGATAAGATTGCCAGGATCAGGATCACGATGTACGCGATTGTCTCTCCATCCAGGTAGATCAGCCGGGTGAGCTGCTGTTCCAGCTTGTGGCTGGCTTTCGAGATATTGATACCGGTGGCGGCTTCCTCTCCAATACTCATTCATCGATCCTTGGGTAAGGTAAACGGGTCTCTCGTCAGCGAATCCGCTCCGAGGTGGATGGCGGTCGGGGAACAGGCTCGGCCAGGACCGCGTCCGGTGGCGGGGGCGTTGATTCTATCCAGGACGAATCCTCAAAGGCGATAGTTGTTTGTGCCGATTGGGCAAGTCCGTCTTCCCTGACAGGGGCCTGCATGGCGATTGCCTCGGTCGATAGCAGCGTGGTGTCAAGGCGCGGCGGGGCGCTCGATGCCGTCGGGCCTCTCCCTCCAGAGAGCAGTGGGATGACGAGCAAAGCCAGGCTCAACACGATGGGGATAAGTGCGGTGGGTAACAGGTGATTCCTTGCCAGGGTCGGCCTGGCGCTGCCTGCGAGCCATGCGGCTGGGCGCTGTTGTTGAAACGCGTGGCTGGATTGGCCCAGCGTCAGGCGGAGGTCGGCGGCGAGTCGCTCGTGGCGGGCCAGCTCTTCATAACATGATGAACAGGCTGCCACGTGCTGCCGCACCCGCCTCGCGCGCCGCCTGCCGAGCTGATCTTCCACGTAGGGAGCCAGTAAGTGTGAGACGTGTTTAGTCATAGCCAAACAGCCCGAATAAACTCTCTTTGCCGTGTTGCTGGATGAGGGTCTGGTATAGAGTCTCATGGGCCAGCCGCACGCGCGATTCCGCCGTTTTGAGCGGACAGCCCAGCACCATCGCCATTTCTCGATACGTCAGCCCGTCGAAATAGCGCAGGACAATCGCTTCCCGCTGCTTGGGAGAAAGCTCGCCCAGCGCGTTCCAGACCATCTCTCGAATGCTCAGTTGTTCGACCGCTGCCTCCGGGTTCGGCTCGCGCCCCGGCAGCCACTCGACCATGTCGGCTAGGGGCAGCGTGGGCAGCCATTTCCGACGACGCTTGTTGCGGCAGCGACTCAGCGTGATCGTGTACAGCCAGGTGCGGAAGCTGCTCCGCGCGCTGTCGTAACGGCGCAGGGATTGAAACGCATAACCGAAGCTGTCCTGGACGACTTCCTCCGCATCCTGCTGGTTCAGCAGCACCCCATAAGCCAGGCGATACACTGCCTGTACGAATCGATTATAGAGCGCGGTGCAGGCGCGTTGATCGCCCCCCGCTGCCGCGTCGATCAGTTCGTCCAGGTCTTCGTCAAGTGGTTGCGTCGGCTGGTTCATGGTCGCCAGTTGTGAGTCTCTCCTCAACTCATGGGATTATACACACCACGCCCGCTTATTCCTTAGAAGTCGTCCGGTTGTTTGCCGGTCAGGCCTCGTCATTCCCCTTCGTTTGGGATTAGCATGTAGACGTCGTTGCGCACCCAGAGGATCACCCGTGTCTCGTTGGCAGGTGTATCCGCCGTCCGGTAAATGAGCCAGCTTATGATCTGAGCCGCCGATAACTGCCCTGGTCGCCAGCCGCTCTCGACGACGAAGTCCTGGCCGACGTAATTCGACCCCAGCGCCGGGTCGGCGTCTTCGAATGGGGTCACCACCAGCACGCTGTCGACGGTGGGATCGGTATAGTCCACCAGTGTGCTGTTGGGGAACTCTCGGAACGCCCAGGCCACCGCGCCCTGCCGGTCGACCTGCAAGGTTATCGCGGCGTTGTGCGGCGTGCCAGTTACCAGCTCGCTGATTTGCTCGGCGGTCTGGACCAGGCTGTCGAGCGTCGGTTGTGCCGGGTCGGTATGCAGGGGTTCATACGGGCTGGTTGATCGGCTGAAGGCCAGGGCCGCGCTCTGCCCGATAGAAAGCGTGAGGCCGACCGCCAGCAGGCTCAGCCCGATCCCCCGTAGAGTCACCTTCGCGCCCCACATGCTGGCCGCTGTCAGCCATGTCGTGACCAGTAAGATCGCCCAGATAACGACGAACACCAGGTCGACCGGGATGCTGAACGAAGCACCTCCTGGCTCTGTCGTAAGGGGCACTAGGTAGTACTTCGGCACCCGGATGTAGCGGATCAGGCTGGCGAAGCACATCGACAGGAGTGCAATCGTCACCGCGACGAGCGCCGCTGTCTGCCATCGGGGGGCGTCTGACCCTGCCTCAAGCAGCGCCTCTACCGTAAAGGCGGCCAGCACCGCGAGCGGCACGACGCTCCACAGGGCGTGGCCGGGCAGCGCGCCGGGGTAAATGAATGTGAACAGCACTGCTACCACGCCCCAGCCTGCCATAAACCGTTTCCAGGGTTGGTCGGATTGAGAGGCAAGCCATGCCCCATACAGCCCGAACAACACCAGGATCGGTTCGTAAACGCTCAGTGCCAGACCGGCGTAGGCGGCTTCGCCTGGCCGCTCGGTGATCCCGGCGGCGAAGCGGCCCAGCAGGTCGGCTGCCGCTCCCAGCCCGCGCGGGTCGAGGAAGAACACGGTGCTGACGGTCAGGATTGCCCCGACAAGCCCGCCCCCAAAGGTCAGCCAGGGAAAGCTGTTGATCGTATCGTTGAGGCTTTCAGGCGAAAGCTGCTCCTCGTCGTCTGTGAACCAGGCGAACAGCGCCCCCACCAGCAGCGCCAGCAGGATCAGGGGGGCAGCGAAGTCCGCTGCCAGGGCCAGCCCCAGCGCCGCACCGCAAAGCAGTGCCGGTCGCTGCTGGCGGGTGCGCAGGTAAACGCCCAGCAGGGACAGCGCGGCGATCACGCCCAGGATAGACAACCCAACGCCCCCGGACTGCCTGGACGTACCGACCGCGATTGGGGACAGCGCCAGGAACAGCGAGGCCACCAGCGTGTTGAGTTTTCCAAGCCGCTGCCGGAATAGGAGCGGGGCGATCACCAGCCCGATCCCGGCGATCATGGACGTAAGGCGGGCTGCGGCGTTGCTGTTGGACGCGAGCGACAGGCTCAAGAGTTCGCCCAGGAAGGTCAGCGGGCTGCTGATCGTGCCTCTCAAAGGGGAGTCGGGGTTCAACAACCGCCAGGCTGCTAATGCCTGTGGCGCTTCGGCTCTGCTCAGTGGGGCCGCGCCCAGGCCGATCCAGCGTATCCCGATTGCCAGCAGGATGATCACCAGGTAGGCTAGCGTTTCGTACGAAAGCGCCGCCTGGCTGTCGCTTCGGCTCTCCGTCGACGCGGACGTTGCACTCAGGGTCATGGCTGTTCCTCGACGATAGGCTGATCGACCCGGTAGATCGTGACCGTGCCGTTTTGATAGGCAGGGGCCAGGTAGCGGCTGAACTTGATGATCCCCGCCGGTGAGGCGTAGTGTGGGTCGCGCTCCAGTTGTCCGACGTACACGTACGTCACGCCGTATTTCTCAAGCAGTTCCATCGCTCTGATGATACTGGTCGTGTTGTAGATTTCCTGCACGTCCTCTTCGCGCGTCCCTGCGTAGTCGGGATACCTGTCTCCTCGCCACTGTCGCTCGTGCCCCGGCCAGCCCATCACCGTTTGCAATCCGGTGAATGCCGACACCCGGCCATAATAGCTATACTGGCCGCCGACCGCTTCGAGCACAACGTCCTCAGGGGAGGCGTGTTCGGCCAGCCAGCGGATCGCGTCGTAGTCATCCGGCTGCAAGCGCCGGACGAAGTCAAGCCCATCCAGGGTAGGGGCAGGCTCCCCCGCCGTGCGGATCATCGGCCCCGTTTTGGTAGGGATCGCAAACACGGGATAAACCAGCCCGGCGAGGACCAGCAGCGCCGCCACCACGTTGAACAGCGGACGCCTGGCTAATCGGATCGCCATAAAGGCGGCGGAAATCCCGAACAACACCCAGGCCGCGTAATAGAACTTGAAGATTGTGTTGATCCGCTGGCCGAACACGTCGCGCAGATACAGGTATTCCGGGCCGAGCGTCAGCAGCAGCCCGGTGATCACCAGCAGCAGCACGAACCCTGTTGCCGGGTCGATGTGTCGTGGCGATGCGTTTCCCTCTGTTATCAGGTCGTCCGCTGCCTCTGGGCGGCGGCGCGGCAGCAGCCGGGCGAGCGCCAGCATCAACGCGCCGGTTAAGAACAGCGAGGTGAGCGGGTGCAGCAAGCGGTATCTGATCACGGTGTTGATCGCCTGGGGGAACTGCTCGGCAATCGCTGCGTCGGTGAGCGTCTCCGTCGCCGTGCCGGTCACACTCAGCACGAAGCTTTTCAGAGAAGGGTCGATCCGCAGCGCCAGGAAGCTCAGCGCGGCCATCATCGCCACCAGGGTCAGCAAAACCATCCCGCCGATGCTCGCTCCCGCGGCCCAGTTCATGCTCTGGTAGTGGCGGCGTGCTTCGTCCAACAGGAACCAGACGATGATGACCAGGAACGGCCCGAACATCACCCCAAACTGGTGAAGGCGGGTGGGAAAGAGCGCGTTCGGCAGGATGCCGCCCGCCTGCGAGCTGAAGCTGATGTACCAGGGCAGGTACAGAACGATCCCCAGCGCGAGTATCGCCGCGCCGTTGAGCGCTGGCCTTACCAGGTCGATTCGCTGGAGGGGTGGCCCCTCGCCGGTGGCGATCTGCCGGATGACCGCCGCGCCGATCAGGATGAACAGGGCGGTCGGGAGGTCCCACGTGTTCAGGAAGGCCAGCCCGCCGTAGCAGACCGCGTACATCCCAAGCTGGGTGGAGGTGAGCCGCCGCTGTCCCTGCGCGGCCAGGTTGAACGCCAGGCCAAGCGCCAGCAGGACGAACGGCAGGGCGAGCACGTGCGGGTGCATGTCGCCCAGCAGGAAGCTGAACATCGGGAACTCGTCGATGGGTTGGATCCAGAAGGACTCCCCCGCGATGGTCCGGTCGTGGATGACCCGCGAGGCGCGCCACCACCACCAGAATCGCCAGGTGGAAGGAGGCCAGAGCGTTCCCGTGACAGGCTCGTTGAGGTCGATAATATCCAGCCAGCGCCAGAACCCTGTGCCCAGGATCGGGAGGTTCACGGCGCGCAGCAGTTCCAGGAAACCGGCCAGGTTGCCCATAACGCCGACAAACAGCGGGCCGAGCAGCGCGCCGAAGGCGGGGTTGTCGGCGCTGTTCTTGGTTTTGAATGCGGCAGCCAGGTTGTAGACCAGCCCGTAGCTCCCCAGCAGCGTCAGCGCGAACAGCAGCGCGATGGCGAGGTTGAAGCTCACCCCGCTGATCGCGCCGCTCAGGTCGGCCAGCATCGCCATCAGCATGTAGCCGAAGTAGTAGTAGCTGATCGCGTAGCCTGACAGCCAGGGGTCTTGTGGGGGGAAAGTCGGGCTGGTGCGGATGCCGTTCAAGAACGCCAGGTCCATTGGCTTTTCCGTCCCGCTGATGTCAGGGTTATAGGCGCGCACCAGCGCCCAGCCCACGAAAGCCAGCAGGAAGAGTAATTCGCTGACCGCGATGAGCTGCCCGTGCTCCTTCACCCAGGATAGCAGGTGTTCGTCGTCGTCATCGCCGGATTTGGAGAAGTAGACCCACAGGCCGATGCCAACCATCACCAACCCGCACAACAGGATGCCGCCCACCGTGTTGTTGAGCAGCCCCAGGTTGCCCGACAGCCAGAACAGGTACCCGGTCAGCAGCAGCCCCAGCGCGCGGGAAGCGGTGTATCCCCGGTCGGCCAGGCCCGGCAGCAGTCGGAAGGCCAGTGGGAAGGCTGCCAGCCCCAGGGCGGTTGTGATGAGATACCAGAAGAGTGTGTCTGCCATCAGGAGGTCTCTGCCTGTCGGTTGACCCGGTAAATGATTGTATTATCGCGGGCGTAGAGGACTGAAAGGTACCCCTGGTCGACCATGTCATTGAACTTGGCGAGTCCCAGAGGCTGGTAATACGCGCGCTCCAGTTCCCCGACCATGATCAGGTCCACCCCATAGCGATCCAGCAGAGTTCTGGCGCGCTCGATGTCGGGTGTGTTGTAGATTTCCGGGATGGTCGCTGCACGTGCCCAGATTTCCGAGTCCAGGTCAGGGCGCTGCTGGCGCTGGTGCCAGTTCCAGCCCAGCACGGTCGGCAGGCCCGTGTAGACGGAGACCCGCGATCCCCAGAGGTACTCGACGGTTTGCGCCTCCAGGATGACCGGCGTACCCTTGATGTTGTCCTGGAGCCAGCGTATGGCGTAATAATCCGGTGCGAGGCTGAAGACGGCACCGTTCTCTCCCCGCACGGCATACTGCATGTAAGCCATCCCGTCCAGCGTTGTTGGTGTGTCGGGTGCCCAGCGGTCGGCGACCTTAGCCTGCGTGGCGGTGAGTGGATACAGGACGCTCAAGAAAAGCAGCGCCCCCAGGGCGACCATCCAGGGGAGCCGGATCGACCCTGGAGCCTGGCTGATGGCGGGCCACAGCCAGCTTAGCGCCACACCCGCCACGATCGCCAGCAGCATCCACACCTGCAGGTAGAACTTGAACACGGTGTTCATCCGCCCCAGGTCACCTTGCAAGACCACCACCTCGACCATAGCCGAGAGCAGCAGAGCCAGACACATCAATCCCAGCACCATCCGCTTCTCGATGGGTTGCTCTCGCCGGATAAACAGCAGTATCCCCGACGCCAGCAGCGGCAGCGCGATCAGGGCTATCGGGTATCCGCTGGAAGCAATCAACACAACCGCCCCCAGCATGAGCAGCACCCCCGCGAAGACCGGCAGCAGGTGCGCGCGGCTCAGCCGTCCCCCTTGCTCCCTTTGGGATTGGTTCCAGCGCCACGCTTCCCAGACGATCCAGGAAATGATGATAAACAGGAACAACCCCAGAATGTCGACGTAGGCCCACAGGGGCGTGTGCGAGCCTGTCCAGGGGATGAAGGCGGTGTATTCGAGCTTGTAGTTGAGGATGAAGGGCAGGAAAAGCGCCATCGTCCCCAGTGCGAGCAGACCCGCCTGGGCAGACCCGATCAGCAGCGTGCCCCAATGGGTCATGCTGCCGGGTGGAGGGGCTGCCTGAGACGGATCGCTGAGATCCGCCGGATCGCGCAGCACGCTCAGCCCGATTCCAAAGCCAACCAGTCCCGCCAGCCCACCGACCACCGCTGCGGCGACGATCGGCCACAGGCTGGGGGTAGCCGATGCATTGCTGCCCGTTGACAGGAACAGGTAAGTCGCGCCCCCGATGACCACGCCGGGCACTGCCCCCAGGCCCAGCGCCCGCACCGCTTTCATATCCCCGCGCCGGTAGGCGGTCGCCAGGATGGTCGCCGCCATCCCGATCAGCAGGTAGGTGGGCCAGTCCCAGGTGTTCGTGGGCCGCAGCGCCCCGATCGCCAGCGCCCCCAAAAATCCGTTGAGCAGCGCCAGCGCAGGCGGTCGGCGGGTGGATGCCCCCCGCGCCATCGAGATGCTCCAGGAGAGCGCCAGGAGTGTCAGCGGCAGCGCGATCATGTGGGCGTGCAGGTCGGCGTACAGGAAGGTGAAGTACGGGAATTCGGTGATCGGCCCGATCTCGGTTAGCACCCCCGCGTCGTTGATCGGCACCGGGATCAGGCGGGTGGCGTTCCAATACCACTCGCCCAGTCCAACCGGCAGGATCGCTCCCTGGCTGATCGTCATCCCCAGCCCGCGCAGCGTGTCGCTTAGCCGGGGGACCATCTCGAACGGGTAAGCCGGGCTGCCTGAGCCTAGCTCGGCCAGCCCCCACAGGATCGTGCGTATCTGGTCGAGGTTGCCCAGCAGGACGCTCATCAGCAGGGCGGCCAGCCCGGCAAATACGGCCTGCCGGTAAGCGGTGGAGGCTTCACGTCGCCTGTCGAGTAAGTTCCACAGGTCGTCGATATGGATGTTCGGCCAGCCGCGCAGCAGGCCCAGCAGGGTCGGCCTGGATTCCCCTGGCTCTGGCGCGTGGTCGTGCCCAACCTGGTCAGCCCCCGGCGGCGCAACCAGGTTAAAGGCTGCGGAGAAAGCGCCGATCCCGGTCAGCGAGAACAGCGTGGGCAGGATGATGTTGTAGGCTAATGTGGTGGGTATCCCGATCAGCTTCAGCGGCGCGCCCACCAGCACGAAGCCGAAGTAGTAGTAGTTGATCGTGCCCCCCGCAAACCACGGATCGTAGGGGGGAAACGTCCGGCTGTGCAGGACGGCGTTGAAGTACGCCAGGTCCATCGGCTTCTCCCCGCCGTAAGCCGGGTGCCACAGGTCGGGGTTGCCCAGGCGG